>OJAV01000789.1_pt1 | contig 10810 bp, 6 predicted proteins | sample 1590081 | NCBI WGS metagenome assembly OJAV01 (sample SAMN05416852, study PRJEB24817) | seawater metagenome | isolation source: Sea water | place: Canada:Atlantic | collected 2013-07
GATTGAAAATCCTCGTGTCCCTGGTTCGATTCCGGGTCAAGGCACCATATTCACTTTTAGTTATTCCTACAGAAAAAACCTCGAAACTTATTAACAATATAATTTAGCAGTATCAATAGTATTCCTAGTGCAGTGCTTCCAAAAAATATTATTAACGTTGAAAAATCATTAGTTTACCCATTCAAACCTGATCAAAAAAGCTACAGGAATAAAATATCAACTTCAATTTTATTTCTTTTTTATATTCAATAGAGCGATAAGCAAAGTCACTGACCTGTGAACACTGTCGAGGCGCTAAATATCACCATCTTGAAAACAAAGCTTCGACATTAACTAATGTTTTATATAAATATTATTTGGTCTCTATTACTATATAAAAGAAAGTCATAAAGTATATGTCTAGAGGTAGGCTTTAATTCATTATTAGAAGGATAACTATCTCATGGTGCCGAGGTTTTTTACCTTAACTTTAGGTTAATCTTAGTAGTTAAACCGACCCGATTGACCTAACTTTGAACTCGAAAAAGTAAAAAATTGATTGTATTTTCGTGCAGTAGCGATACTAGATATCTTTTATTGTCAGATTTTTTTACAACTTTAGTTAAAGTTAAATGATGCAAATATCTACACTATTGAAATTATATGTTTTTATTAACTTGGTATGATTTATGTATTGATTTCAATGATAGATTTTTATTTTCAATTCTCTAATGACTAAGGTTGATAAGGAATAGCAATGAATATTAAAACTTTTAAAATTGCATCTGCGAGCATAATTTTATCTATATGTAGTTTTGCCAATGCAGGTTTAATAGATCTAAATACTTGGACAGCGACATCTGGCGGAAATTGGACAGTAGATGGTAGCGGGACCAGTGTTTTACAAACAATCAATGGCAACCCTACTTTTTTCCTCAGCGATATAAACTATATAAATACTCAATTTGATGGTACTTTTGGGGTGGAAACAACTGGCGATGATGACTTCATAGGGTTTGCCTTTGGTTATAACAATAGTAATGACTTTTTACTGTTTGATTGGAAGCAAGGTAACCAATCAAATGCTCTCGCGGGTTTTACACTATCTCAAATTAGTGGTTCAGATGTAGACTTTTGGGGGCATACTGGTTCGGATATAACAGTACTAGGAACTGACTATGCTTCTACTAAAGGTTGGGCAGATAATACGGTATATAACTTTAGTTTAGACTTCACATCCAATAACATCAAAATAGGCATTGATGGTACAAATATATTTGATGTAGCAGGGAGCTTTAACTCAGGTAAGTTTGGTTTTTACAACTATTCTCAATCACAAGTTCGTTATACAGGGTTTACCGAAGAAATAATACTTCCACCAGATGCTACTGTACCTGAGCCTTCGACACTTGCCATTTTCGCATTAGGTATTATGGGTTTAGTATCACGAAAATTTAAGCAAGCCCTTTAAACATAATTTAAACATCGTACTTTAAAACATCAATTATAATGATTGATGTTTTTTTATATTCTAATGTTTTTAAGTGAAATGTTTTTAAGTGAAATGTTTATAACTTGTATATTTTAATGGGCTTTGAAATAAAAATACCCACTTAATTAAGCAGGTATTATATTTGATTACTACGCGATACTAACCTTGATGAATCGTTATTTTTTCTGAGCTTGCTTATTCGCGCTCTTTGTCGCTCTTCGTTCAGCAATGACTTGCTTTATGTCACCGCCAATATGTTCTTCACCACGTGCTTTAGCAAGGTTAATTTGTTTTTCACGTTCTTGAAAACTACTTTTTTGTTCATCAGTGTACTTGTCAAAACAACGATGACAACTTACCCCTTGAATATAATGTTCGCTGGTTTTATCTTCTTCGGTAATAGGGTAACGACAAGCAAAACATTGGTCGTATTTGCCACGCTCTAAATTATGATTTACAGCCACTCTAGCGTCAAAAACAAAGCACTCACCTTGCCACATGGTTTCTTGCTCAGGTACTTCTTCGAGGTATTTTAAAACGCCACCTTCCAAGTGATAAACTTCGTCAAACCCTTGCTCTTTCAAGTAAGCGGTAGATTTTTCGCAGCGAATGCCACCAGTACAAAACATCGCCACTTTTTTGTGCTTGTTTTTATCTAGGTTTTTCTCAACATAATCTGGAAATTCTCTAAATGTTTCGGTGTTTGGATTAACCGCGTTTTCAAAAGTACCAATTTCTACTTCATAATCATTACGGGTGTCTATTAATAAAACTTCAGGATCAGAGATGAGTGCATTCCAATCTTTAGGTTTTACATAGGTACCTACAGTTAGGGTTGGGTCAATGCCTTCAACACCCATGGTGACAATTTCTTTCTTCAACTTAACTTTTGTACGTTGAAAAGGGTTTTCTTGATGAAATGAAGATTTAGTGGATACGCCAGATAAACGTGTATCGCTGTTTATAAAGGCTAATACTGTATCTATACCTGCTTGTGTGCCGGCTATAGTGCCATTGATGCCTTCTAGCGCTAGAAGTAATGTGCCTTTTACGGCGTTATCTTCCATTATTTTTTGTAATTGCGGTTTAATTGCTTCGAAGTTCTCTAAACGTACAAATTTATATAAAGCACAGACAGTAATGTTATTCATTTTTTATTGACCCATTGAGCGAGCCTGATAGTAAGTCAGGAGCTATAGATTGAAAGATATTCCACCATATAATATGGCGGTGTTTGTTTATCATCTTATGATAAAACGCCGGCATTCTAACAAATGTCGCTCAGAGCTAAAAGTACTTAGTTTGAAGTTTATTTATATTAAGCAAATAGCGGTTGTAAACTTGGCCCTGCAACATATTGTTGACAGTTGTTTTTCAGGTAAATTTTATTGGCATAGCCTTTATTAGATCGCTTGTTATAATATTGCCCATTGCATATTCAATCACGTGTAATGCAAACACGTATTTTATCTATTTTCTGGAGTTGTTTAGCCCATGTCTAACACTAATTTACTGAATGAAACGCATAACCCAGCTTTAAGTAGTTGGGTAAAGTCTGCTAATGTCGAAAATTGTGACTTTCCCATTCAAAACCTACCTTTTGCCAGTTTTAAACGAAAGCATAGTGAAGAAGCGCTGCGTGCTGGTGTTGCTATTGGTGATCAGGTTGTAGATTTAAAAGCGTTATATGAGCTTAATATTTTTGAAGGCGATGCTCAATTAGCGCTAGAAAAATGTTGTTCAGCACAGTTAAATGATTTTATGTCGATGGGGAAGCGCTTTTGGAGTGCTTTACGTCAAGCTTTATCACTTTCGTTAACACAAGGGGCTGCGCATGAAGCCAAGTTAGCTTCTTGTTTAGTAGCGCAAACAGATGTTGAATATGCTTTACCTTGTCAAATTGGTGATTACACCGATTTTTATACGTCAATTCATCATGCAACTTCTGTGGGTAAAAAATTTCGTCCAGACAACCCATTACTGCCAAATTATAAATGGGTTCCTATTGGCTATCATGGCCGTTCTTCTTCAATTGAAGTATCTGGGAGTGACTTTAAACGTCCTAAAGGACAGACAAAAGCACCAACAGCAACCGAACCTTCATTTGGTCCATGTAAACGTTTAGATTATGAAATGGAAGTGGGTATATTTATTGGTAATGGTAATGACTTAGGTGCGCCAATTAGTATTGAAAATGCTGAAGACCATGTCTTTGGTATGTGCTTATTCAATGATTGGTCTGCTCGTGATATTCAAGGTTGGGAATACCAACCTTTAGGGCCATTTTTATCAAAAAGCTTTGCCTCGACTGTTTCTCCGTGGATTGTTACTTTTGAAGCCTTAGCACCTTTTCGTGCTGCCTGGACAAGAGATGAAGCTGATCCACAACCTATGCCTTACCTAGAGTCTCAACAAAATAGAGACCTTGGTTCTTTAGATTTAAACTTACAGGTGTTGATCGAAACTCAAGCTATGCGTAAGGCAGGCGAAAAACCTGTACAGTTGTCGCAGTCAAACTTTAAAGACTCATACTGGACAGTGGCTCAAATGGTTGCTCACCATACGGTTAACGGTTGTAACCTTCGTGCAGGCGATATGTTTGGTAGTGGCACTCAATCGGGTCCGAATCCTGAAGAAGCGGGTTCAATGCTTGAATTGTCAAATGCAGGCTCAGAACCTATTACCTTACCAAATGGCGAAACACGTACCTTTTTAGAAGATGGTGATGCAATAATTATGAAAGGTTGGTGTAAAAAATCAGGTTCAGCTCGTATTGGCTTTGGTGAGGTTAATGCGACTATTTTAGCCGCCGATTAAAAAGTTGTTGCTGATTGGCAGCTAAGATTAATCTACTAAAAGCTCCACAATGTTGGGGCTTTTTTATGCACAAAATATAATTTTTATACAGTTTTCTAATATGACTTTCGTACAGTATTAAAATGCTATTAACAAGATATTAACTTTGTACACCTATACTTTACTGCACTTGACGTTAAGGTAAATCACTATTCACAAAAAAGTTCAACTTTTTTTACATTTTTTTTATTTTATTTTTGATGATTAAATATACAGTTAAAGATAGGTTTAATACGAATATTTTCGCACTTTGTTTGTTTGAATACTTTTCTCTAACTAAGGCTAAATGCAGGTTACAGTTTGATTACATATACTATTCATCTTTTGCATAACTATAGTTTACATTTGCATTTCAATTCTATTAATCCACTCCTTGTTGAAAATCCCTTAAAAACATTACTTGTAAAGCACTTATAACTATTTTATAAATAATCATGCCATTTAGATTGTTGCACTAGTATTTATAAAATAGTTGTACAGCAATTAATGTAATGGAGAAAATATAACTATAAAAATAGTAACTAGAAAAAACATATTCATATATTTAGGAAGGAAATAACATGTCTACAACATTTCGTACCGGTACATTAGCTTTAGCTGTTGGCTTAGCATTAGGAACTGCTCCTAGCTTTGCCGCAGGTTTTGCAGAAGAAGCCGCTAAAAAAGAAAGCGTAGAACGTATCGCCGTTATCGGTTCACGTTCTGCTCCTCGTTCAGTCGCAGAGTCTCCAGTACCAATTGATATTATTGGTGGTGATGAGTTAGGTAAAAATGCGTCAAGTGACATGCTAGATATGTTAGTTGGTGCTATACCGTCGTTGAACTCACGTGCTCAACCTATTAGTGATGCTGCATCTTTAATTCGCCCAGTCAATTTACGTGGTTTACCTTCAGATTCAAGCTTAATACTTTTAAATGGTAAGCGTCGTCACCGTGCATCAGTAATTGCTTTCCAAGGTGGTGGTATTAATGATGGTGCTCAAGGTCCAGATATTTCAGTTATCCCAAGTGTTGCACTTAAGCAAGTCGAAGTATTGCGTGACGGTGCTGCAGCACAGTACGGCTCAGATGCTATTGCAGGTGTAATGAACTTTGTACTGAAAGATGATTCAGACGGCGGTTCAATGTCTGTTAAGCATGGTTCATATTACGAAGGTGATGGTGATCAAACTATTATCGACGGTAATATTGGCTTACCTTTTACTCAAGATGGCTTTGTTAATTTAAGCTTTCAATTAAAAGATGCTGATGCAACTAGCCGAAGTGTTCAACGTCCAGATGCACAAGGTATTGCTGATGCAGGTAATACTTCAATTCAAGACCCAGCACAAATTTGGGGTAACCCTGAAGTTAAAGATGATATTACTTTATTCGGTAATGTTGGCTTAGACTTAGGCGATGATAAAGAATTTTACATGTTCGGTAACTACTCTGAGCGTGATGTAACAGGTGGCTTCTACTACCGTAACCCACATAACCGTGGCAATGTATACTCTATTGATGGCGGCGAAACATTACTTGTTGGTGATATCGCACAATCACAAGGTGCAGCGAGAACTTGTGCTGTAGTTCCTGCAAATGTAGGTAACGTGCTTAATACTCCTGAATATCAAGCAATGGTTGCAGATCCTAACTGTTTCTCAATGAACCAAATATTCCCAGGTGGTTACACACCACAATTTGGTGGCAACATTACTGATACTTCATTAACGATTGGTACTAAAGGTGACATTAACAGTGGCATGCTTGAAGGTTGGTATTTTGATTTAAGCGGTTCAGTAGGTCGTAACGAATCTAAATTTAATTTACAAAACACCTTAAACCCATCACTTGGTTTAGAAACACCAGTTGATTTTGAAACGGGTAGTTATATCCAAATGGAAAAAACCTTTAACTTTGATTTAGTTAAAGGGTTTGATATGGGCCTAGAAGAACTAGTCAATGTTGCAACTGGTATTGAATGGCGTGAAGAGAGCTTTGAAATTGTTTCAGGCGAGAAAGCGTCATGGGAAGCTGGTGTATATGCTGACCAAGGCTTTAACATTGGTTCACATGGTTTCAAAGGCTTTGGTCCTGAAACTCAAGGTCGTAACGACCGTCGCAATATTGCCGCATATGTTGATGTTGAAGCTCAAATATCGGAAGACTTTTTACTTGGCGCAGCAGTACGTTATGAAGATTTCACAACGTTTGGTAATACAACTAACTACAAGTTAACTGCACAATATACGCTTAACGATGAGTTTTCATTCCGTGCCTCTCACAGCACTGGCTTTAGAGCACCTACAGTTGGACAAGCAAATGTTGTGAATACGCAAACATCACTAGTGATGGGTGAGCTAATTCAAACATTCCTTGCACCACCAACTAACCCACTTTCTGCATTTTATGGCGGTAAAGAGTTATCACCTGAAGAATCACGCAGCTTTGCTGGTGGTATGGTTTATCAAACGGGTGATTTCTTCTTCACACTTGATTACTACAATATTGAAGTAACCGACCGTTTAGCTCAATCTAGCCAAATTGATGTTGAAGCTGAAGACTATGCTGAACTTGAAGCGCTTGGTGTAGCTAACCCAGAGTTAATTTCTGCGGTAACATACTTTGCGAACGACTTTGATACAACGACTCAAGGTGTTGATATAGTTGCAAACTACTCAATGGAGTTATTAGACGGTGATACCATGTTATCATTAGCTTATAACTGGAATGAAACAACTGTTGATAAGTTTAACCCTAATACAACAGATGAAGGTAAGGTACATCGTTTAGAAGAAGGTATGCCTGACCACCGTGCAACTTTTACTATTTCTCAAACTTGGGATAGTGTAACGAGCTTTGTACGTGTGAATTACTTTGGTGAGTACTTTGCAACGCATGCTGATGATACATGTGCAATTGGCTGTTGGAATGAAATTGCTGATTCAGCAATTACTGTTGATGCAGAAGTAAGTTACTTCTTAAATGACAGCATTACATTATCTGCTGGTGCAAATAACCTTTTCGACCAAGAAGCGCAAAAGTTACCTGAAGAATCTTACGGTGTACTTGGTGCTCAATATTACGAAAGTGGCCCGTTTGATTACAACGGCGGTTTCTACTACGTAAAAGCAACTTATAACTTTTAATCTAAAGTAAGTTAAAGCTAAAAAACCATATCAATTGATATGGTTTTTTTATGCCTAACATTTTATTAAATTAAGCAACGAGCCTATCGAGTGTTAGATTTAAGGTGACTTAGCTGAAGGTTTATTCGGAAATACTATTCTGCTGTATATAGTTAACCTTAAAGTGTGTTAAAACCTTAAGTCTCTGCTGCGAGATAGCTTCTTTTATTTGTAGCCCTTTCAAACCTTGCTCAACAAAAGGTTTCGCTGTGATAAGCGTTAACTTTTCAAATGCTTGGTAAAGATAGTCTTTTTGTAGATATTGGCGTGTTTCAAACCCTAATCTGCCAGTAAAGTCGGCTTGGCAACACAATAAAAAGTCTTCAAACTCTGTTGGTTTTCGCCAAACGTCGAGTTGATCAAATAGCTTTAAGGTAGTGCTAGGCTTTAATTCAAACGCTTTATGTACATGCAAATGGAACTGACAAACTTTTAAGGCTAAGTTTTTGTGTGCTGTTGGCACTCTTAAACGAGTACAGAATTCTTCAATTAGTGGTAGGCCAGCAGTTTCATGACCCGGATGTGACGGTAGTGTTTCATCTTCAGTTAACGACTTGCCTAAATCATGACAAACACTGGCGAATCTTACGGTGGTTTTTGTTGATAATAGTACCGCTTGTTTCAATACCATCATGGTGTGCAAACCAGAGCAAATTTCAGGGTGCCATTTAGCAGGGTTGGGAATGCCCCATAAGTTATGTAAATCAGGCCAGAGCGACTTTAATGCTTGGCATTGATATAGCACTTGAAAAAATACTTCAGGATTATTATCAGCTAAGCTGCGCTCCATTTCTTGCCATATCCGCTCACCCGATAAGCTCAATAACTCGCCGCTTTCACTCAGTTGTGTCATCAAAGAAAGTGTTTCAGGTGCGACTGTAAAGCCATATTGATGATAACGTGCCGCAAATCGCGCAACCCTTAAAACGCGCAAAGGATCTTCAATAAATGCTGATGAAACATGACGCAGTACGCGGTTTTTTAGATCGAGTTGGCCATGATAAGGATCAACTATTTTACCATCTGTAGCCATTGCCATAGCGTTAATGGTTAAGTCTCTGCGCATTAAATCTTCTTCAAGAGTAACATCAGAAGAGGCATTACAGTGAAAGCCAGTATAACCTTGGCCTGCTTTTTTCTCTGTTCGCGCTAATGCATATTCTTGTTTGTTTTTGGGATGAAGAAATACCGGGAAATCTTTACCCACTTGGATAAAGCCAAGTTTAAGCATTTCATCAACACTTGAGCCGACAACGACATAGTCGTTATCAACAACGGCACGATTAAGCAGCGAGTCACGCACTGCACCTCCGACTAAAAACGTATTAAGTTGTTGAGTTATATCTGCCATTTAAGCGCTTTAAGCCTCTGAAAATAAATAAATAAATTATAAGGGATTATTATATCAATAAACTCTAACACAAATGCAGCTGATTTTTGACATATGCCTGCGTTCAAGGTAATTTCACAAGGTCGATTCACTAGGTAAGATTCTCTATGTATACAAGCTACTTTGGTTTAGAAGAAAAGCCATTTTCAATTGCACCGAACCCTGATTATTTGTTTATGAGTGATCGTCACCGCGAAGCACTTAATCACTTAACCTATGGTTTAGGTGATACTGGTGGTTTCGTACTGCTTACCGGAGAAGTAGGTACTGGAAAAACCACCATTAGCCGTCGTTTAATGGAGAATTTACCTGAGAATACCCAAGCGGCTTTTATTCTTAATCCAACACTTTCTAGTCAAGAATTACTGGCAACTTTGTGTGATGAATTAAAAATTCGTTACCGAAAAACAGGTGCTACGTTAAAAACACTGACTGATAAAATTCAGCAAAAACTACTGAAAAATCATAGTGAAAATATTAATACACTGCTAATTATCGATGAAGCTCAACATTTACAGCCTGAAGTGCTTGAACAGTTAAGATTATTAACCAATTTAGAAACTAACACTAAAAAGCTTTTACAGGTTATTTTAATTGGCCAACCTGAACTACAACAGTTATTACAGCGTAGAGATTTGCGCCAATTAGCGCAACGAATTACCGCAAGATATCATTTATTACCGCTAAACAAGCAAGAAGTGGCTCAATACTTAAAACATCGTTTATCGGTAGCTAAGTGCTTTCGAGAGATCTTCGACAAAAGTGCCGTCAATGCTATTCATAAAACCTGCAAAGGGATACCGCGCTTAATGAACCTATTAGCAGAGCGCTCTTTAATGAACGCTTATAATAGTAACAATGCCGTGGTTAATCGTAAAATTGTGTTACAAGCTGCATACGATGCCTTAGGTGATGAATTTGAAGTTTTACCTTGGTGGAAAAATCGCTTTGTTAAGGTCGGAGGTTTAGTTTCAACATTGGGTATTGTGCTGGTGATTGGCGTTTGGTGGGGAACTTATCAACTGCAGGGGGGGCAGTCTGCGTTGCACTTAACCGCTGCTGAAAATGAAGCTGACATCAAGGTAGCTAAAACTGTAACACAGGAAAAAACCATTTCCGTTGTTGATAATAATGCAAATGCATTAGTACAAAATACAGTTGTTGATACTCAAGCCCTGATTAATGAAAAAACAGTATCTGATAATGAAACTGTTTTTTCTAATAACAATATAGGTAGCACTAAGTTGGTCGATACAGCAAAGCAACAGTTATTAGCGACTAATAAAAAGATACTTGCCGCGGAAAAAAAATTAGCTAGCCTACAAGTTGCTCAGCAACAAAGTGCAGACGACTTTATCGAGCCAGAAAAAAAAGTTACGCCAAAAAACTTTGTTGTTGAAGCTGAAGCAGGGGTGTCAGACGCATTATTGGCAAGTTTTCAATCGGCTATCGAAGAAACCAAACAAGATGAACAAACTATTGAAAAACCAGTTGTAGAGAATAGTGATCTTATACCACTGACACAAATGCCTGTGTGGGTGCAAGATGGTGTGCCGTCAATAGCATTTGAAATGCATATTTACGCTAGTGATGGTCAAGGCTGGGTAAGAGTTAATGGCCGAGATCGCTATGAAGGTGATTATATTGGTCGAGAATTACTGCTAAATGAAATATTGCCACAGAAAGTGGTACTGAGCTTTAGAGGTGAAAAATTCACCATGGGCGCACTAACGTCATGGAATTAATAGCGGTTGGCTATGTTAGTTGAATGATTGGCTTTGCTGATCTATTGATAATTAATGATATTTATGTTTTTAATTTAAATATAACATTTAAGCCATCAGCTTTATGACTGATGGCTTAAAATATTGACTTACTGCCAAGCTGGCATTTTTGCTTCGTAACTTTCTATTTTTGCAATTTTAT
>OJAV01000791.1_pt1 | contig 10780 bp, 6 predicted proteins | sample 1590081 | NCBI WGS metagenome assembly OJAV01 (sample SAMN05416852, study PRJEB24817) | seawater metagenome | isolation source: Sea water | place: Canada:Atlantic | collected 2013-07
CCGATGGTAGTGTGGGAGTTCCCATGTGAGAGTAGGACATTGCTAGGCTTCTATTAAGAGAAACCCGTTACTGATGTAACGGGTTTTTTGCTTTCTGACGTTTGAAAATTAAATACATGTTTGTTTAACGACAACAGCGACATGGCCTGAGCCCTCGACAACTGCTCCTGCGTTGCTCTAGTGACCTACATCCTTGTAGGAAATTTGCTATATAAGATAAGCAGGAGTGACCGTTCTTGTGCATCCATGCACCCACGGCATTAGTAAGCCCCATTACGTCAAACATGTTAGTGTCGGTTGTAAAGAGCGTGTGGGGGGCTTCTTTTTATGTGATACTACTCCTGTGCATACTTCACCGACGGCAATAGTTTATAAACAGCACTATCTGCTCTAGTCACTTGCAATTAACGATATAGAGAAATGTTGAGTGTCTACTCAATTATATATCTACAGGTAAATTATATTCGTGCGGTAGGGTAGCGTTTGTAGTTACTCCTATTTTTCTATTGCTTCTTTGGGTATTCATTCTATTTAATTAAGGATGCTCGTATCAAGTACACTTCTTATATAGCAGAGTAGGCTTGAGAATAGTTACTCTAGTATGCCAGCATGCTGGGGGGGTCTTTACTATTGAGGGGCAATTATTACTGCTGAGCAGCTTTCTAAAATCTATAATGTTATATAACGAACTCAGCTTTACTAATTTACAGCAGTTTGTAAAACAAGTTGCCATATAGAGCGCTTGGCTGCTATTCCATGGCGGGTTATTACAAGCTAAGCATTAAAAAAGGCCGTCATTTGGACAGCCTTTTAGTTTTCTGAGAATTATTAACTCGATAGCGCTTTAATAAGTAATGATTCGGTGTAGGCTTTATTTCCCAATAGAAATAGTCAATTGGCCAAATGGCTTGATTTCGTCAATAACTTTGACGACCATTTCATGCGTTGCATCCGAGTCAGCAATAACTACAGCGCTATTAGTTTGGTTTTCAGATAAAAAGCTTTCTATCCGAGCAGACAGCCGTTCAATATCAACCAACTTGCCATTAAACTTTAATTGTCCAGTTTCCGCTATCTGAACAACCACAGTTGGTGTATTCACTTGTGATGGATTATTTTTCGCTTTTGGTCGATTGATTAACAAGCCTTCTTCTTTAATAAATGAGGTTGTGACAATAAAGAATATTAATAAGATAAAAACGATATCTAGCATCGGGGTCATATCTACATCAGCTTCTTGCTGTTCATGAATATGTTTTCTACGGGCCATTTGACTTCCTTTTTTTATTAATTTTTTGATAATCGTTAGCATTTAATATGTACGAAGTGCTACGTAGTTGCAAGGGTTGTTTACGAGTTATTTCGTAGTTGTGCTAAATATTACGCAGTAGCTTTTACTATCTGTTTGATTATCATGAGCATTTAGGGAGCTTTTGTCGCTATAAGGTAATAGAATAGAGGGCAATAAAAATCCAGCAGTAGCTGGATTTTTATTTTGATATGTTTAAGCGTTTTTAACTTTTATTCGACTATGTCCATTTCTTCAATTAAGTTTGTTGCTCCATCTACATGTTCCATAACCCAAAGCATGTATTTAATATCAACATGGATTGAACGATTAAGTTTTGTGTCGTAATCCCAATCGCCAATAATACTTTCGTAAACACCATCAAACACTAAGCCAACAAACTCGGCTTTATCATTTAATGTTGGAGAGCCAGAGTTTCCGCCCGTGATATCTAATGTGCCTAAAAAATTAACCGGTACGGAGCCAAGACCTTGCTTGCTATATTCCCCGTATTGCTTCTCTTTAATCAAAGCTAATTGCTTTTTAGGTGCATCAAATGGACTAATGCCAGTATCTTTTCTGACAATACCTTCTATTGTGGTAAATGGCGTAGCAACTAAGCCATCTTGAGGTGAATAGCCCTTAACATTGCCATAAGTAACACGCAAGGTACTGTTGGCATCGGCGTACACAGGAAGATCTTGAGAATTAAAGTATGCAATCAGCGCTTCCATATATTTAGGTCTATACGATTGAATATTACCCGCAAGCTCTTCACTAGCTTCCTCAATGTTCATACGCTCAGCGTGGGTTGCGATAGCTAACTGGATAAACGGGTCATCGCTATTAGTAAATTCTAGCGGAGCTTTGCTCATCCATGCTATCCGGTTACTTTGTTCGCTTAACTTGGTTGTTTGATACATTTTTTCGAGTTTAGCTTGGAATTGCTGTTGGTTATAATTTTTATCAACATTAAAAAATGCATCAAGAGATGCTAAGCGCTGTGACTTTGGTAGTTGCATGTAGTGTTTAAACATCGCAAGTATAATTTTTTTATCGATATCGGCATCATAGCGTCGATTAACAGCTTTCATACTTTGTTCAAAGCGTGCAATATCTCTTTCTTGGTAACCGCTTTTTCGTTCAATATTTGGTTTTTTATTCTCTAAAGATAAGCGATATAGACGATTAGCGGTACTAAACATTTTACTATAATTGATATAGCCAAGTATCAGATCTCTTGCTTGGCTCTGCTGATCTTGTTGGATCAAATTATTTAATCCTTTTAATGCATCACCGTATTTGTTTTTACGCGCGTTATCACTATCTATCCAATTGCTGAGCGAAGACTCCAGTAATTGCTTACGTGTAAGTGTCGAGCCTTTGTTGTAACTTTCAATCATGCTGCCGTAGTTTTTGGCATAATTTGCAAGACTCGCTAAGGTGCTTTCATATTTTATACGAACGTCACTGCCTGGAGCTGAATTATCATAAATAAGTTCTATAATCTCTTCACGATAAGCTTTTGCTTGCGGATAGGTCCAAGTGAATTGATTTTCTACTTCAAATGCTGTTCTATAGCGATTAGTTCTTCCAGGGTAGCCGAGTACCATGATGTAATCATCTTCATCGACACTATTTTTATTGACCTTTAAGTGATGTTTTGGTTCATATGGCACGTTATCAACATTAAAATCAGCCGGTTGTCCGTCTTTTCCAACATAGGCACGGTAAAAACCATAATCGCCAGTGTGTCTTGGCCACATCCAGTTATCGATATCTCCACCGTACTTTCCTATGCTACTCGCTGGAGCGTGAACTAAACGTACGTCCCGAATGGTGAGTTGCTTAAATAGGTAATACTCTAAACCGCCGTGAAAATTAACCACACTGCAGCGGTATTTACTGTCGCTTTCACACTCTGCTACCAATGATTTTGAACTATGTTCAATGCTTTTGTAACGCTGGGCACCAGTCATGTTGGAGTTCAACGCGGCATTAATTATTTTAGTTACTGGTGTTATTTCTTCCGTCACATAGATCCTACTACCTGGAGTGGCGGGCAATTCATCTTTAAACGATTTTGCTAAAAAGCCATTTTTGAGTAAGTTGTTATCTTCGGTAGAGTTATATTGCACTGAACCATAAACGCAGTGATGATTAGTGGCTACTAGCCCTTTATCTGATACGAATGATGCAGTACACCCTCCTAAACTTACAATGGCACCCATAGGGAAGCCAGTTAAATCTGTTAATGAGCTTGGATCGAGTTTTAGCCCTGCATCGACAAGTTTATCTGCGATGCTAGGCAGTTGATGTGGTTGCCACATTCCTTCATCGGCTATGGTTACTGTTGATGCTAATGCAAAGCATAAAGAAGCAAATTTTTTCATTATTATTATTCTCAAAAGTTAATATTTAAAGCTAGCGGCAGTGTGCTGTATCACAAATGATTAGTCAAAAATATCCGCTAATCATTTGTGTTAAAACAAACCATTTTTAACGTTAAATAAATGGCACTCCTGTATTAAAACCCTTCTCGAACAAGCGTACTAAATAGGTTGTTCGAGAACAGCGATGAAATTTAACCGTTTAATGCTTGTTGAAAGCTATTTGTTTCTATATTCTTACAAATATTAGTAACGCAATATTTACATCTTTATTTGTGTTACTTTATAAATTATAAAAATAAAAAGACTCTTAAGGAGCGTTTGTGCTTATTAAAGATAATTTTGATGAGGCATTAAAAATTAGTGAATCTACTAATGAATTTTTAACTCATTATCAAATTCCACCGAGTCCGGTTAATTATTCTGTTATTTATTTATATGTCAGTAAGCGCAACGAAAAACTAACGGTGGAGTTAGACCGGCACGTCCAAACATATCAAGAAATTGATTTAGTTTTTATCGAAGGTTTATTTGAAAAATATATCTCCAATTCACCTGTTATCGATAAACAAATACTTGATCCTATTGAAAAATCATTAACATCAACACTAAAAAAAATTAACATACAAGTTGATAGTGATAAAAATGTAGCGTCAAATCTTAAAAAAGCGGAAAAGGCACTTTCTAAGCACGAATATCATAAATCAATGCAAAATATTGTCGCTTTCTTGATGAATAATATTGCCACTTCTCAGCAGCAACACAGTGACTTATCGCTTGAGCTAACCAGAGCTTGTGGCGAAGTAAACTTCTTAAAATCAAAACTCGAAGCTGCTCGTCATGAGGCAATAGTTGATTCTTTAACGGGTTTATATAATCGTCGCGGCTGCGATATTAAGTTGCAAGAAATTGATATCGAGCAAGTCCACTCTTCATTGGCAATAGACATTGATCATTTTAAGCATGTTAATGATCAATTTGGTCATTTTATAGGTGATAAAGTTATTCAGCGTATTGCTAAAGTCATCAAATCAGCTATTTCAGATAAGGATATTGCGGTACGCTTTGGCGGTGAGGAGTTTGTGGTGGTTATGGTAAATAAAACTATGACGCAAGCACATGAAGTGGCAGAGAAAATAAGACTAGCCATAGCGCAATTAAAATTAGTGCAGCGAGACTCTAAAGCTTATTTGCCAAAAATTTCAGTGTCAATTGGTATCGCGCAAAGGCAGGAAGAATTGAGTTGGACTGCATTATTCGAACAAGCCGATACGGCTTTATATCAAGCTAAAAATAGTGGCAGAAATAGAAGCGTTTGTTTATAACGCTTCATATGGTTTTATTTGATTTTTTGGCATTATACTTATTTATTAAATGATTGAGGAAAATCGATATTCGCACGTAATTGCTCAATTAGTGCTTGTTCTGTGTTGTTACTTGCTACCTGTCCCCAGCCATTGAAATTAACTAGCTCATCGATAGGCCGCCTTGGTAGCCAATTAGCAGACTCAAGCTCCGGCTTTTCATTAAAATGACTAACATAACCTACGCATAAATAGGCAATTGGCACTACTGAGTCAGGCAAAGCTAATGTTTCTTTTAATGTATCATGATGAAGAATTGAAACCCAGCCAACCCCTAAACCTTCAGCACGTGCGGCAAGCCAAAAATTTTGCACTGCACAAACCGAACTAAAGAGATCCATTTCTTTCATATGAGTTCTACCAATGACTGTTTTTCCTGTGCGATTGCGGTCGCAGGTGATACAGATATTGATAGGTGATTCAATAATGCCTTCAAGTTTTAAGTTTTTATACTTGTCTTGTTTTTCTGCTTCAAACATAGCTTGTGCTTCTTGGTGGGCAAGTGTAAAGCTTTGATGAATTTTATTTTTTATCTCTGGCGATTTAATAACAATGAAGTTCCATGGCTGCATAAAGCCAACCGATGGTGCATGGTGAGCCGCATATAGTATTCGGCTCAGAACATCATTTGGGATCTCTGAGGGTAAGAATTGTCCTCGTACGTCTCTACGGTTAAAAATTGATTTATACAAGCCGTATTGATCTTGCTCGCTAAAATGATGCTGTTCTTGAGATTGTTTACAGTCTTTTTTATATAAACCCAAAATATTCCCCTTCTTGGATCCTAAGAGCGATCGGCCTTTCGCTTAGTGAATATTATTAGGCAGGTCTTCTGACTAAGACATAAAATTTATTTATAATAAATTAACGTTTGATACCTTCCCAGCGTTATCGCCAGTGATTTTAGTACTTGTGTCATTCGATATATATTCAAAGAGTGTATTTTGATTGGCAATGAATATTTACAAACTGATATGTCATTACAGCGTTGGGCACGTATTGGATTTTCACCAATTTCCCTATTCTCTGTGATTTACATAGCAAAACGTAAATCGAAAGCACCTAAAAGCAGTTTTCGGCACTATAGCATTCGCAGCATTGATTGGACAATGTATCTTAGCGTTAGGTCATTATTTATCGGATATAGTTTGATGTAATTATTGATAGGGCGATATAAATCGAGGCGATAAAAAAGGGAAAGTACTTGCGTACTTTCCCTAATTACAACACTAGCTGGGAGTTATTTTAAAGCTATTATGGGTTGTATGTTACGTCTAAACTTACGCCACTTGCAGCCGAGTAGCCATAAATACCGATGTGCCATGTGTCAGCAACAGGGTTAGTAAATGGACATGACTCTGTGTTACCACTTTTGTATGGACGACAGTCATATGTAGACGTAGTAGGCTGTGCACCACGACGAATGTACATATCTGCGTCCCCTGAACCACCACTCATATTAAAATCAAGTGTAGTCATACCTGCTGGTACGTCGATGGTGTAGTAAGTCCATGCACGACGACCTACTGAGATATCAGCGATAGAAGCACTGCCGCCAGTTGCGCCGCCGCCAGTCGAGCCTTCAGTGAAGCTACCCGTCAAGTTAACACCTGTAAAAGCAGAGTAACCAATAACTTTCACATGGTAAGTTCCTGCTTGCGCTGTGGCAATTGGACAAGATTCGGCATTACCACCTTTATAAGGGCGACAATCATAACTAGAGGTTGTTGGTGCTGAGCCAAACTTCACGTAAAGGTCTGCATCACCTGTACCACCAGCCATTACAAAGTTAAGGTCTGTAGCGCCTGCAGGCACTTCCATTGTAAAGCTAAGTTCTTCAGAGGCAGAGCCTGATAAACCAGTTTTAGCCACACCATTTGCTAGCGTATTACCGCCGGTTGGTGGTGTTGTCGTTGTACCACAACTAGCCGCTAATGCGTCAGAAGCTGCTTTTGCTTGAACTAAACCATAACCTGTTTTGTCATCACGACCAGCCACACCTAAATCAATTGCTGTAGATTTTAAAGCGTTACGTACTTCTGTTGCTGAACAGTCAGGGTTATTACTCCAAACTATTGCTGCGACACCCGTTACGTGAGGTGTTGCCATTGATGTACCGTTGTAATAAGCATAATCTTGATTACCAACAACATTTAAATTAGCATTTGCGCCTAGCTGGCCCATAAGTTGTAGACCTAAAGCACGATTTATCGATACTGTAGGTACAGTAACATCAGTGTTTGCATCAACTAAGAATGGATTTTGTAAACCAGGGCGGTCACTACTACTATAAACAATAACACCCGATGCACCCGCGTCAGCACAGGCTTTAGCTGGGTTTATTTCAGGGTAGTTACTACCTTTTTGGTTATCGTTACGCTCTGCCAAACAAATATTACCCGCAACATTTGAACAACTGTAAGTGCTAGCACCTGATAGAGTACATGCGGCTAATACACCATTAGCTGAACTGTTTACGTTACTAACTACGAAGCTACCACCACTATTAATGTAATGTGTTTGTGGTACAACTTCATCATTACCATAAGAAGTTGAACCTAGAGTGATGTAACCTAAACGACCATCACCAGCAACGGTTGATAAAATTGCCTCTCCGGGCGCTGAAATTTCAACTTGCGGAGTATACTGAGAAAACTCTGCGTGTTGACGACCTTGATCAAGCGCACCTACTGCCATAACGGAATCGTAAGAAGCAGGGTAAGATAATGTCGCATCGCCATCGTTACCTGATGCAGCGATGAGTAAAACACCAGCGTCAGCTGCCGCTTGTAATGAATTACGCTCAGCGGTACTTGAACCGGCACCACCTAAGCTCATATTGATCACTTTAGCGCCATTATTTACACAAGTATCGACTGCATCAACCAAATCGCCGGTATAACCCCAACCTGCGGCATTAAACACTTTAACAATATGTAAGTTAACGTTCGTGTTCGGCAGGATACCAACAACACCTTCAGAGTTGTTGACGCCAGCGATAGTACCCGCAACGTGCGTTCCGTGTGAACCACCATTTTGGTACCAGTTACCTGTACCTGAATTGTTGGTACCTGAGGCATTGTTGGCATTTAAATCTGGATTTGCGCGCTCATAGCCTGAATCTATAATACATACCGTCATATTGGCGGCATCATCATCTGAAACAAGATCAGACTGAGTATCAGCAATACCCCAAGGTTGATTTTGCGCCATTAAATAGCGTTTGTAATCTGGTTCTGCAAATTCTACATCGGCGTGGCTATTAAGCTCCATAACCATTGCTTTAACATCATTGATGTTTTTTTGCTTACCTAGAGAGATAACATGACGGCCATTTTTTAATTTTTTCAAATGCTTTAAGCTATGTCCTGCTTTTTTAGCTAAGCCATTTGGCATTGCTTTTTCTGACGCGAAACCAATTAAGGCTTGTGCTTCAAAACCGGCTTTATACTTAACAATGATACGGTCAGTAAAGTCATGACTCTTGAATCGCTGTTCGTCACGCCACTGGCTAAAGTCTGCATTAACAGCTGTAGATTTTTCATTTGCATTAATAAGAATTGGCTGAATTATTTCAGCTGCTTCGAATGTTTGTGCGTTACTGACACTGCTTGCTGCCATTATTGAAAGTGTTAGTGCACTTAAACCTAGTATTTTCTTGTTTCTCATCTGAGTAGAACTCCAATTTGAATTTGTTTTTACGCTGAATGAAGCAAAGTAGTGCAACATCGGACGTATTATTTTTATCGTTGGATGATTTGTCATCGATATTAAGCTTGGCGTTTTTTAAGATTACTGAATAGTAAATTACAGACTTTTTTTAATAAAATAACGACAGGATTGATAATGTGGTATTGTATTAAGTTATTGTTATTTATGCTTTTAAGTATGGGTTGTCGCTTTTATATTAAAAAATGTCGCTTTTGTGCTAGGTGGATTTAGCGTAACTGTTAGTATCAATGAAATTCAGAGTTTTATCCTTTTGTTTATGTATAGAAAAGGACATGCTCTATGTTTAAATTACTCATAGGTAGCATTACTGAGTCGTGCTTTATTTTAATAGATGAGAGCCAAGTAATTAAAATATCCAACTTTTTTAAGGTTGGGTATTTTTGTTTTATATAAATGTAAATAGTTAGTTAAAAATTGTTATGTGGTGTGATAGTGTTTGCTTGTAGTTTTAAACGCGTAGGCCTTTAAAAAGTGATGTTGACATGATTTCGGTCGTTGTTAATAGTTGTAAAACATAAGAAGTTACTCACCCTAATGTTTTAAAATAATTTAGAAATATCAAGGGAAAAGGGGATATAAATGTTGTTCACTTCGAAAATAAATAAAATGAAAGTCTTATTAATAAGTGGTGGTGTAATCGCTGTATCGTTATTGATGGGCTTTAAAGCAAACAGTCTTGAAGATAATCAATTACAGTCTTATATCATAAGCGCAAAAAACTTCACCTTATTAAAAGCAAATTTAAAAGAGTTAGGCGTCACCCCTTCTCACGAGCTAAAAATTATAGATTCAGTTGCGGTTGAGTTAACCCAAGCGCAGCTTAATACACTACAAAACAAACAAAAAATTAAGTTTACGACTAATCATAAAGTTGAACTTAGTGGTTTAAATTATGGGCAACGCAGGTGGCAGCCAAAATCTGTGGTAACAGAGCAAGTTGACGCGACCTATGTACACTACAGTGGCAATTACGGTGGTGGAGTTACCATTGGCTTTCTTGATACTGGCTTAGATCAGTTGCCCGGTATGTCAACCGACTTGAATGGCAGAGATAAAGCATGGGGTACCTATGATGCGATTAATGATACCGTTAGTAATGACGGTATCGAAGAAAGTGGACATGGAACCCATGTCGCTAGTATTGCAACCAATAGTGATTTTGATAGTAATGGTCAAATATATGGTGTTGCACCTAATGCAGCGCATGTTGGTATTAAAGCGTTTGACAGTGAAGGCAAGGCTACTTACGCCGATGTTATTCGAGGTATTGGTTGGGCGTTACAAGTTAAAGATCAAATTAATTTACGCGTGTTAAATATGTCATTTGGTGGTCCTGCTCGCTCTAATTATTGGGATGATCCGTTAAACAAGGCTGTTATGAAAGCGTGGCAAGCGGGCATTGTTGTTGTCGCGTCAGCTGGTAATAAAGGCTCAGATCCGATGACCATTGGCGTGCCAGGTAACGTGCCTTATATTATTACCGTCGGTGCAATGACCGATGACTATACACCTTTTAATTACAACGATGACAAGGTTGCTTCATTTAGTAGCGCAGGTCCTACACCGGAAGGTTTTGTTAAACCTGATTTAATTGCTCCAGGTGGTCATATTTCTGGCTTGATGGCGTTTGACTCACAAATAGTTACGGAACATCCTGAATATCATGACGGTGGACGCTATTTTGAAATGTCAGGTACCTCGCAAGCGGCGGCTGTTGTTTCTGGTGTGGTTGCCTTATTGTTAACTGATAATCCGGCTTTAACACCTGACCAAGTGAAGTGTAAGCTCATGGCTAGCGCATACAGTGCTAACAATGAAGATGGCTCCAAGCGGTATAGTGTTTTTCAACAAGGCGCCGGGTTGGTTAGTGCTTATTATGCAATAGCCAGTCAGGCAGAAAATTGTGCAAATAGTAGCTTAGATATTGCGAAAGATTTAAACGATGAAGAACACTTTTATCTGTCTCTTATACACATCTGACGCTGCCGACGAGCGATCTAGTGTAG
>OJAV01000796.1_pt1 | contig 10692 bp, 11 predicted proteins | sample 1590081 | NCBI WGS metagenome assembly OJAV01 (sample SAMN05416852, study PRJEB24817) | seawater metagenome | isolation source: Sea water | place: Canada:Atlantic | collected 2013-07
CAAAAAGTGAGCACGCACTTACTCAAAGGGTTACGGTTTTAGAACAACAAGTCGCGACATTAACCGAGCAAGTGGCTTGTTTGACTGAGTTGCTTGAGGGTAAGTGATGATTGTTTGATAGTTGTTGTCTTAATTTTATAGGACGTTTTTATTTTCTTCTTTACCATCACTGATTTTAGATAAAAAATCTGAAAAGGACTTTCATGAAGCAAACAGGTATTTATGAGCAGCTGATTACACAGTTAGTTGAGCAAAACTTAGATCGGGAGTCTTTTCATGTTGGTGAACGGCTACTAGAGGCGGGTGAAGCCGCAGCATGGTTGTCTCGTTTTCTAACTCGGTTGATCGAAATAGCGATGGATTCAGTACCACATGGTGATGCAAGGGTGCATGAGCAAATAGTGTTAGCAAACACCATAGTACAGTGGCTGAGTAAGCACATTAAAGATGATGAATTGATCAGTGAAAATTTATTAGACAGCCAAGGTAAAATCCTCACCGCACTATTCGATAAATCTAACCCTATCGCAGCAGACTTACCTAAATATGTTGAGTCTATAATGCCGATAACAGGGCTGACACAAAGTGAATGGTTTTGTGGTAGTAATGTAGGTGTATCTAGATAAAACTTCATGTTACTTAGTAGGAATTATATCTGTAGTAGCATTGTTATTTTGTGTATCCTATGCGGCATATCAATCCAATTTAGTAATAAGTTTTAAGCTAAGATTGATTAATTTTTTTTTTACATTAAAATAACTGTATTAATATACAGGCAATGGTTTTTTTATGAATGTTGTAGATCTTTTTTGTGGTTGTGGTGGCCTTTCTATGGGTTTTGAGATGAGTGGCGCTAATATTATATTAGGTATAGATAATAATAAGGCTGCGATAGAAACATTTAAAAATAATCATAGTAATTCAAAAGCGATATGTGGTGATATTGAAGCAATATCTTTAAATGAGATCGATAATGCAATTGAAGGTCAATCTGTAGATGTAATTATAGGTGGTCCACCTTGTCAAGGCTTGTCACTATCTGGTCCGCGTAAGTTTGAGGATGCTAGAAACCGTTTGTTTCGCTCTTTTGTACGTATATCTGAACACTTAAAACCTAAAATAATAATTTTAGAAAATGTCCCTGGTATTGTTAGTTTATTTAAGGGGCATGTAAAAGATGAAATAATCAATGAATTTAAAAGTATTGGTTATGATATAGATTATAAAGTTTTGAATTCTGCTGATTACGGTGTACCGCAAATCAGAAAAAGAGCTATTTTTCTGGGAGTTCGGAAAGATATAGGTACACCAGTTTCTTTTCCAGTAGCGGAATATAAAGCTAATGAATATATAACTTGTGAGCAAGCACTAGATGATTTGCATGAATTAGATGATGATATTATGCCAGAATCTTTTGAGTATGCTTCAACAGCTAGAAATAATTATCAAAAATTAATGCGTAGTGGGTCTATAAAAGTAGATAATCATCTAATTACAAAGCATCAGGAAAAAGTTAAAAATACAATAGCATTAGTTCCTGAAGGTGGGAATTATAAAGATTTACCTGAACATTTACGTAATACACGTAATTTTAACGTGGCTTGGACTCGGTACCACAGTCAAAAGCCATCTCCAACTATTGATACTGGGCATAGACATCATTTTCACTACAAATACAATAGAGTGCCTACTGTCCGTGAAAATGCCAGATTACAATCATTCCCTGATTCATTTAAATTTTATGGAAATAAAACAGAACAATATAGACAAGTAGGAAATGCAGTACCGCCTTTATTAGGGCTAGCATTAGCAAAGGAAATAATTAAATGCCATCTATAAAAATTTATCGCACGCCACCAGAGTTTCACATTGATATGCATTTTGTGAGACCGCGTTTTAAAAATGAACTTGAAGATGTGTTGTCTTACTTTTCTAATAGCATAAGTAAAATCATACCTGCAAAAGCAAAGGAATTTAATGCTAATCTTGATAAATTTATACAGGGCTATCCGGGAAATGACGACCTTAAAGCTAAGACTGTAGCTAATTGGCGAACTGAAATATCAGCACTACTGGGTTTCATTCAACATGATAGTGAGATGTTAAAACCAAGTAAATTAGCCAATGAGTTGAGTAACGAACAAGATTTCATTAGTTTTTTTAAGTGTTTTGCTACTAAGTTGCAATTTCCTGGTGGTCATATCAAAGATAAATTTAACTGTGAATTGATAGATCGTAATATTAAATTTAAGCCAGCAGAACTTTTTTTAAAAGTCATAAAATTACTAGCTAACGTAAGTGAAGAGCAATCTTATTTAACTAAAGATGAAGCAACTTATATTTTATTAAATGATACTCGGTTTTTAAATGTCGATTCTGATCTAAACATTGCTGTAAAAATAATACAGAAAAATAGGAATGAGCAATATTTAGAATATCACGGACAATTGGGATCAACTCAGTCTCACGGTGATCAGACGAGAACTGCAGGTGATATATTAGACTATATGGAGTTAGCAAATATACTGCAGAGAAAAGGGAGAAAGTTTTTTATTAACATATCTGAGTTGAGAGTAATTGATCGTTTCTTGAAAAAACCTGAATTATTTCAAGGTTATGATAGTTTCTATAGTTATAGTGAATTAAAAGCGTCTGATTTATCAGGAGTTCGCAAAGATTGGTTTGATTATGTAAATGATTTGAATTTTGAAGACTTTAAAACTGATGTTGGTGTTTTTATACGTTCACATTCAGTAACTCCAGATGTAGATATTGAAGTTGATTATGAAACAGTCCACAGACTGAGTACTAAAGAAATAGGCGATAAAGGTGAGGCGATTATTATTGCGCATGAAAAAACTAAATTAATTGAGGAAGGTGCAGATCATTTAATTCACTTAGTTAAATTTATGCCAACGCATTTAGCTGTAGGTTATGATGTGCAATCTCGTGAATTTGATGACTCTCACAAATATATAGAAGTGAAAACTACTGTAAGTAATAAGAAATTAACGCAGTATCGCTTTCATTTAACGCCAAACGAATGGAATTCTGCATTTACTAACAGGCATACATACTTTGTATATCGTTTAGTGATAACTGCTGAAAAGCGGAGTTTATTTATTATAAAAGATCCTGTTGGTGCTTTCCAACAAGGATTAGTTAAAGTAATGTCACCTAGTGGTTTTGATATTATTTATAACGAAAAATCTGGCTGGGATGAAAAATTATTAGCATGAAACTAAAAGTAGCTTCATTATTTAGTGGTTGTGGTGGCATGGATCTCGGGATTCAGGGAGGGTTTGAATTCTTAGAGCGTAAATATGCTAAACATCCTATCGAACTAGTTTTTGCATCAGATATAGATAGTTATGCTGTAGATATTTATAATGATAACTTTAAACATAAGGCTGTCTTAGGTGATATACGAGAACTAAAAAATGAAATACCTAAGCACGATATTTTAATTGGTGGATTTCCTTGCCAGTCATTTTCTATTGTCGCTCAAAATCCACCTCGTTTAGGCTACAAAAACGACACGGGTAAATTGTTTTTTGAGATGGTTGATGTGCTGAAAAAGCATTCTCCCAGAGCATTTATTGCTGAAAATGTTAAGGGGCTACTTTCTGCTAATAAAAAACAAGCGTTTCCTTTAATTATGGATGCATTTAAAGATGCTGGTTATTTCTGCAAGTATGTGTTGCAAAATTCAGTAGATTTAGGCGTTCCTCAAAAACGAGAGCGAGTATTTATAGTTGGCTTTAAAAGTGAGAAGGACCTATTAGCTTTTGACTTCCCGGAAAGTATTTCTGAATCACATAAAAGTGTACTAAACGATGTACTAACTCCAGAATCAGAGATTCCTAGTAAATATTTTTTTAGTGATAAAGCTGTTCAAGGTATGTTGAGAGCAAAAGAAACTATGAATAAAGGAAGGGCTCAAAATCCTATGCTTGCTTGTAATACCATAAGCGCACATTTATCTAAAGCAAGTTTAAATAGTGTTGATCCTGTAATGTGCTTAGAGGGTCGTTATCGACGTTTTACACCCTTAGAAGCCTCTAGAATACAGTCCTTTCCAGATACATTTAACTTTAATGTTTCAGATACTCGTGCATTTAAAGCAATTGGTAATGCCGTTCCTCCAGTGATGATGTGGCATATATCTCAAGAGGTTATGAAAGCTCTATCTACTATTAAACATCAAAATAGAGTCGCTTAAAATTTTCAAAATTATATTTGTTGTTTTTACGCGAGAATGAGTACGTAAACGGGAATGGTATTATAATGAAAGTGGTCGGTCGTGAAGGATTTGAACCTTCGACAAATTGGTTAAAAGCCAACTGCTCTACCAACTGAGCTAACGACCGACATTTGTTTCCGTTGCACTACTCGTCCAACGCGGGGCATATAATACCCATAATTTTTTTTAGTGCAACAACAATCTTCCGCTTTTTTAAACTTTATTGTTCGTTCGAACAAAAAGCCAGCAAAGCGTACAACTTATCAGCAACAATTATGATTTTAAGCTATTTAATCTCGGTTGCGCTAATTTCGCAGCGCTCGAATTTGGATATTCAGCAATGAGTTTTTGGTATATCACAATAGCTTTAGCCGGATTATTCTCTTTTTGTTCAACCATAGCCAACTTCAACATCGCATCACTACGTTTACTAGAGTCGGGATAATCGCTAACCACAAGATCAAACTCTTGGCGTGCTTTAGTTAACTCACCTTTATTAAACAATAATTGACCTAACCAATAATGCGCATTCGCTGCATAGCTTGAATTAGGATATTTTTGATTAAATGTCTCAAACTCAGGTATTGCTTGTTCGTAGCGCTTATCTTTTAGCACCATATTAACAGCGCGATCATAAGCTTCATTTTCAGTTAAATTATTACTGTAATTAATATTACCTATATTAGCTGTAGGTGCAGTAATTGTTGCAGGAATTTGATTCGCTGGTTTTAGCGCTTCAGAGACCCTACGATCCAGTTCTTGATACAACTCGCGTTGACGGTCAAGCACTTGACTTAATTGATAGGTATGTAATTCAGTTATGCCACGAAGTTCATTAACTTCATTTTGCAATTCATCAAGTTGTCGTTGAACATTAACTTGTGCACGATTACGTGAATCAAGCTTACGTTCAAGACTAACAAGCTGTTCGCTTAACGTTGATTTAGCGACACCTGAAGGTGTACTAGCGGTTACTTCAATAACAGGAGCAGGTTCTGCTGCCACTACCATATTGGTAGCAACAGCAAAGGACATCCCGAATAGAATTCTATTGGGTTTCATTGCATTACCTGATTAGTAAACCAATACTGCACGACGGTTTTTAGCAAACGCGCCTTCGCTACGATCTTTAACCATAGGCTTTTCTTCGCCATAACTCACTATGCTCAATTGAGATGATGAAACGCCCATGTTTTCTAAATAGGTTTCAATAGACTTTGCACGACGCTCGCCTAAAGCAATGTTGTATTCAGGCGTACCACGCTCATCAGCATGACCTTCAATTAACACGTTCACGTTTGAGTTTTCGTTAAGAAATTTTGCATGTGCATCAAGAATTGCCGAAAAGTCACCGCTTACTGTTGATTTATCAAAATCAAAATAAACTATGTGCTCAGAACGTAATCTTTCAATTTCTTGACGTTTTTTAGCTTCAATGTCATCAGCACGTTTCATTGCTGCAACTTTTACACGTTCAGCTTCATCACGTGCTTTTTGTTCTGCCATAGCAGCTTCATTCTTTTGCATAGCACTAGTATCTTCACTAGCTGAGTCAGATGAACTACAAGCTGATAAAGCCATGATAGGTAAAACAATTGCTAAGGCTTTTACTGTTTTATTAAAGCGCATTTTATGTGTCCTTATTATTTACAAATTAAATTACTAATAATTATTATAAAAATGGTGACCATGAAGGCGACTTCACTTCACCATTAAGTGCTGGCAATCTTGCCTTAAATCTTCCATCTACAGAAACTAAACTTAATACCTGACGGTTATTGTGTAAAGTACTATAAATTATCATCCCACCATTTGGCGAGATGCTTGGCGATTCATCCAAGCGGGTTGTTGTTAATACTTGGAAAACCCCTGAATCAAATTCTTGTTTAGCTAAATGATACTTGCCACGTGTTCTATTTACCATCACTAATTGGCGACCATCTGGTGTTAATGAGCCACCTAGGTTCATTTCACCATCAAAAGTTAACCTTCTAACTTTGCCGTCGACTAAATTTACGCGATATAGCTGCGCTTTTCCACCTCGTTCTGAACTAAATATCAATGATTTACCATCAGGTGTCCAACTTGGCTCGGTATCAATTGCGCGATGGCGGGTTACTCGACGTAACTTTTTAGTCGCTACTGTCATCACGTATAACTCAGGATTACCATCTTTAGAAAGTACCATCGCAAGTTTCTTGCCATCTGGTGACCATTTCGGCGCACTATTAATTCCCTCAAAAGAGCTAATTAAATTACGTTGCCCTGAATAAATATCAATAATATGAATTTGCGCTTGACGGTTTTCAAATGTGACATAAGCTAATTGGTTACCATTTGGATGCCACGCAGGAGACATTAATGGTTCCTTTGAGCTTAATAGCACATGCTCGTTAAAGCCGTCATAATCAGCTACCGCAAGTTGATACGGATATTCACCTTCATCACGAACGATAACATAAGCGATTTTTGTTAAAAATGCGCCACGAGTTCCGGTTAGCTTTTCATAAACAACGTCACTAATACGGTGAGCATAACGACGAAATTGATCGGCACCAATTTCGACTGTGCTTTCATCTAAAATATGATCTGAGGTCCGAACTAACTCACCATTACTCAACATTTGTGTTTCACCACCGGTCACTTGACCACGAATGACATCAACGAGCTGATATTTAATTTGATAACGCCCTATCGAGGTTTCACTCACTTCACCAATAACCACAGCTTCAACGCCTTCACTGGCCCAGGCTGAATAATCAATTTCACTATCATCGCTAGGAGACTGGGGAAAGCGTAAGTCGTCTATCGGACTAAATTTACCACTGCGCAATAAGTCATCACTGATCACTTTAGATAAGCGTTCTGGCATCACACCTGTACCTGTCCATTTAAAAGGTACAACGGCTATTGGCCTTGCCGTGTTAATACCTTCAGTAATAATAATCTCAATAACAGCGGAACTTGAGAAAGCAACTGTTGTTAATAAAGCTAATAATATCGTCTTAAAAATTTTCATAAGTCTCTTAAAGTTATTTATTCCACGGGGGCAAAGGTTAATTTAACTTCTACTAGTTCTTTGTTTACATCTACATCTTTCGACATGGGGAACTTGTTTACACGATAAACCGCATTCTCTGTCGCATCACAAATAATTTTTCCTCCAGAATTAACCACAACATATTTAATACTGCCTTCCAATGTAAGATGAACAGTAACACTACAGGAGTTTCCTTTATGCTCTCCTTGTAAATTTCTCAAGATAAGACCGTAAAAGATCCCGGTATATTTTTCAACTTCCGTCATCATTTGCTGTCGGCGAGCTTGTTGACGATTTGCCATGTCTTCAGCCATTTGCTCTGCCAATAGCTTTTGCTGAGCTGCTCGTTCTCTCGCTTCTAGTTCTTTACGCTTACGCTCTGCTGCTTTCTTTTTACGTAAATCTTCTGCTTTTTTAGCGGCAACTTCTTCCTTTAATCGCTTAGCACGAGCATCTGATGCGGCTTTATCTGCCTGCTGCCTTTCCAGCTCTTTTTGTTTACGCAACTTATCTGCGGCATTGGCTTTAGCTTTTTTCGCTGCACTATCAGCCGCTCTTTTTTCTTGTGCTTTTTTCTTACGCTCACGCTCAAGATTTTTAATGCGTTGTTCTTCATTTTTGCGCTTGGCTTTTGCAGCCGCGATACTTTCTTCTAGATCTTTTAGCTTTTTAGCTTCATCAGCTTGTTGCTTTTTAATCTTATTAATTTGCGTATCTACTGCGCTTTTTTCCACAATAACCGCCTGAATAGTTTCCATTTTTGCAGCTATTGGTGTCGGTTTAAGGGGCGGGGAAAAGTCACCAAATAATAAAATAGCCGCTAAAACTATGTGTATGGCAAAGCTTAATGCAACTGAGTTCGAATACTTCGATGGCACTACTTACTCTCCGGAGTATCAGTCATTAAACCAACCGATGGTACACCTGCCACTTTTTGCAACAGCACCATTAATTGAATAACAGCATCGTAAGAGACAGCTCCATCGCCATTAACCACCACAGGTGTGTCGGGTGCCTTCTTTAAATGCTCAGCAACTAAAGTAGCCAACTGCTCAGCTGACATGGGCTGATTTTTACTAGCACCAACGGCTAAGTAATATTTACCCTCTGCATCCACAGTTGCCACTAGCGGTGGCTTCATATCTTTACTTAATGGCTCGGCATCGGCCTGAGGCAAATCGACTTTAACGCCCTGTGTTATCAGTGGCGCTGTCACCATAAAGATAATCAACAACACTAACATTACGTCAATATAAGGCACGACATTTATCTCAGCAACCTTACGGCGCCTAACACGATTATACATAGTTACCCCCTACCTTAGCCGTGTTGCTCTGTCGCTGTTTGTCGCTGTAAAATACTGGCAAATTCTTCCATAAAATTACCGTAACTGTTTTCCAATTTTTCAACATTGTGACTAAAACGGTTAAAGGCCATAACGGCAGGAATAGCAGCTAACAATCCCATTGCCGTTGCAATCAAGGCTTCAGCAATACCCGGTGCAACCATAGCGAGTGTTGCCTGCTCAACAGCACCTAAGGCAATAAACGAATTCATGATGCCCCATACCGTACCAAACAAGCCAATATAAGGACTAATCGATCCCACCGTGGCCATAAAAGGTAAATGTGTTTCTAAACTATCGACTTCACGTGAAAGCGCAACACGCATCGCACGATGTGTGCCATCAACAATAACTTGTGGAGCGTAGGCATGAGTTTTTCGTAAGCGTGCAAACTCACGAAAACCAGAAACGAAAAGGCTTTCTATGCCATCAACATGTTCTTTGGCAGAAACCTCACTATATAGTTTACTTAAATCCGCACCGCTCCAAAATTTATCTTCAAATGTTTGCAGTTGAATTCGAGCTGCCATCAACACTTTACGACGTTGAAAAATCATCGCCCAACAAGCAATGGAAAAACCAAGTAAGGTCAACATCACCAATTGAACTAATAAACTAGCTTCTAAAAATAAATCGAAAAATGAGAGTTCAGCTGACACGTTTTAATGCTCCTAATATGCTTTTCGGGATAATACAAGGTTTAACAATCGATAAATCAACACAAGCGACTTTAATTTCAGCTGTGCATAACGTTATTTCGTTCTGGTTTACAAGCTGCTGTGAAAATACCACACTGGCAGACTTTAATCGGTTTATTGTTGTAGTAATGGTTAGTAAGTCATCAAGCTTTGCTGATGCCTTGTTGTCCATGACTACCTTTGTGACCACAAAGCCGATGTTTTGTTCTAAAAATATTGACTGATTAATATCAAGTGCACGTAACCATTCTGTTCGGGCACGTTCAAAAAACTTTAGATAATTAGCATAGTAAACAATACCACCAGCATCGGTATCTTCATAATAAACACGAACGGTGTGCTGATAACTATTTAACGACATTAATAACTTCGAATGTTTTAATCAGAATTTTGTTCGCCTATCTTAATAGATAAAGCTCACGTACGACAAGCGCTAAGCAACTTTCTTTGCGACAAATTGAACAAAAATTTAAATTACCGCATTACTTTTGAAAAACACGCATAATTTGTCACCATTTGGCGACATAATTGCGTAGTTAGTTATTTTTTTTAATTAAATATTCGCATTAGTTTTTCTAATGAGTAATATCAATTTTTTTCGTTTGTCGATTTTAATTATTGACACTAGAATACTTCTGTTTTCTGAGCAAAATGCTGAATGTTGTTTCGCTGACAATTATTCGACACGCTCATTAAGTTTTATCTAGGTATTGTTAACTCCCTTTGACATATTCCTTAGGAACCATATTTCCTTCTATCAACTTAAGATTCTAAGTTGGCCCACATCATTGATGTGGGCTTTTTTTTGTCTAAAATTTGTCGTTTAAAGCCTGTGATACAAACTAAAACGTTCAGCTTTTTAAAAACATAAAGCACCAGAAGATGCTTTATGCTTTTAAAAAATTGTATTGTTTGGCTATTTTTCGGGAAAATCTAAACCAAAATGTAAATAAGCACGATTGGTCGCAATTCGTCCTCTAGGTGTACGTTGAAGAAATCCTTGTTGAATTAAAAACGGCTCTAACACATCTTCTATGGTTTCTCGTTCTTCACCGATGGCTGCCGCGACATTATCTAAACCAACAGGTCCTCCGCCAAATTTATCAATGATGGCTTCAAGTAGCTTGCGATCCATTAAATCAAAACCTTCGTTATCAACCTCTAACATATCTAACGCACTTGCTGCCGTTGATTGACTGACGATACCGCCAGTTTTTACATCGGCGTAATCTCTGACACGGCGCAATAATCGGTTAGCAATACGAGGCGTACCACGAGAGCGTTTCGCCACTTCAAACGCGCCTGCTTTATCAATTTCTAGATTTAAAAAATGCGCTGAACGGATAACACTGTCTCTTATACACAT
>OJAV01000807.1_pt1 | contig 10620 bp, 13 predicted proteins | sample 1590081 | NCBI WGS metagenome assembly OJAV01 (sample SAMN05416852, study PRJEB24817) | seawater metagenome | isolation source: Sea water | place: Canada:Atlantic | collected 2013-07
GCTCGGAGATGTGTATAAGAGACAGGTACCAGACTGCCCAGATCCAAGCAGCATAAAATGCTGCTATCCAATAGGGTGTGGATGCTGGTGCCGAGTATGATTTCTCCCGAAGCCACTGACTTAGCTGGTGTCGCATCATGAGTATCCTTTCTGGGTTTGGCTACAACATAGGGTCTTAGGGTCGGTCTGCCTAGAAGCACTATGTTAGCCTGCCAAAAGCGCCACAGAGCATTTGCCCGTGGTTGTTGCGGCTGGCAGCTAAAAGCGATTTCGGTGAGTAATTGGCGGAACAATTCGGATCACCCTTCAGTTTTTCAAAGAGACAACTGCGAAAGGGAACTCTCATGACGCCTAAGATCACAGTTCTATTCTATTCAACCTACGGCACCAATCACGGTGTAGCTATTGAAGCAGCCCGTGCGGGTGAAGCTGGCCGAGGCTTTAGTGTTGTAGCAGATGAAGTAAGGGTGCTAGCAACAAACACGAATAAGTCAGCGCAAGAAGTGGCCGACCTAGTAAAAGAAATTATTAACAAAACAGATGAAACAGTGGTATCAGTAGAAGGTATTAAAGAAAATAGTTCGCACCTAAGTGATAATTTTGATGCACTGAATACCGATTACACTTCAATTATCGATTTTTGTAACAACATGAAAAATACGATTTCTCAGGCTGCTACGTTGTCGTTTATTCAAACCGTTAAACTAGATCATGTTGTATGGAAAGGTGACATTTATGCAGTAGCAAATGGCCAAAGCAACAAGTCAGTTAATGACTTTAGCGACCATACAATGTGCCGATTAGGCCAGTGGTATAGTTCAGAGCAGTCTGCCGAATTTAAACACACCAATGCATTTAAACAATTAGAAAACCCGCATAGTGAAGTACATAAAAATGGTGTTGCGGCTCTGCACTCAATTCAAAATGGCGATAAAGAATCTGCAATTAAGCATATTCATAAAATGGAAGCAGCCAGCGAACGTGTGATGCATTTACTCGATGAGATTTGTTAGCCCCAGCTAAGCACTAATGAACAAGCTATTAAAATGATTTAAATTTTAATAGCTTGGCTTATAAGTTAGTCTTTAATTTTAACCTGCACTCTTTTTTCACCACATGCATATGATTGTTTAAAGCGCCCTGTTTAAAACTGTAATAAAAAGTAAGAAACTGTTTGGCTTACGTAAAGCAATGTAAAGGTACGCCCAAACATTAAATAGGTCAGTTAATGTTCAGTTTCAGAGGTTAATATTAAGCCTAGTTATGTAACAACATAAACGAGGCACACTATGAAACTTACATTTTTACTATCGGGTATAATTGCCATTAGCGCGCTTTCAAGCACCGCAATTGCAGCGCCCAACGAGCGAGAAGTTCATAAAAATTATAAGCACGAAAACCCTAAACGCATTGAGTATAAGCGCGATGAACGTCGCCATGAAAAAAAACTACGCATAGAGCATAAAAAAGAAAAGCGCCAAGACCGTAAAAAAGAAAAGAACAAGCAAAAAAAGCAGCAAGAAAAGCGTAAACAACTACGTTTCGACAATCATAAATATAACTACCTAACTAATAGGTATAAGCCGCGTTATTACAAAGAAAATAGATACATAAGGCACTTGCCAAGAAGAAGTACCTCTATTTGGTTTAATGGAATTTCATTTAGCTTTAATGACGGCATTTACTACCGAAAAGCTAAAAAAGGCTATCACGCTGTGATGCCACCTCGCGGACTGCGCATTAAAAAACTTCCTAGACATTATTCGCGTATGAAACATCGAAACACCACATATTATGCTTATCAGAACGTTTTTTATATTGCCGATAACGGCGGCTATAAAGTGGTAGATGCGCCAATAATTCAGCGCAACAAAGCTATTAAAATTGGCAACGTCTACGACTATAGCTTAGGGCAAGTTTACGATGAACTACCATCGTCAGCTGAGCCAGTTACCATAAACTCTCAGCAATATTTTAAATACAACGATATTTACTTTTTGCCACAAATAAATGGTGACGAGATACAATACCTAGCAATCAGCTTAGGCTGAGCATTATTTAACTACTTAACCTGCCTACAGGTTAAGTAGTACTTTATTAATATTGATTTCAGCAATCCTCCTATAAAATTTCCTTTTGTAATCCCCCCTTCTAAAAACATAAAACGTTTATTTAGTGAACAATTTTAATTTTAGCTCCGTATGTATGTTTAATATTTGTAAATAAAGCGTTTATGACCTAAACCTAAATAGAGGCTTTATAGAGGAGCTCCACTTATGCCTACAACAAAAACAATTGAAAAAAATACCGAATTTGCTCGCTGTATAGAGTGTAACAAAGTAGATACGTTCGCTGCTTTTCACTGGTTAGCACTTGCGTTTAAAGATATGACCCGAGCCCCGTTACTTACTGTAATTTATGGCCTAGTGTTTAGTATTATTCCTGCAGCTATTATCTACTCTGCATTTTTTGCACAAAGCGTATTTGTAATTTTACCCGCCACTGTTGCGTTTGTTTTAATTGGACCCGCTTTCGCAGCCGGCCTATACGACGTAGCATGGGAACTCGAAAAAGGCCACAAACCCACTTTTAGGCATTCGCTAAAGTCGATGTTTAGAAACCCAGTTGGAGAGTGGGGATTTGCAATATTATTACTCGTAATAATGATTGCGTGGATGCGCATTGCCGCCCTTGTTCATGCTTTATACCCTAACTACGCTAACCCAACATTTGAAGAACTGTCAGCATTTTTAACGCTTGGTACAATTGCAGGTGGCGTTTTACTCGTGTCTGTTTTTTCAGTGTCTGCATTTACACCACAAATTATGATGGAAAGACGCGTAGACATAATGACAGCTATCGTCTCATCTATTAACGCCGTTAAAAATAACTTTGCGCCAATGGTTGTTTGGTCAATATGCATTTTCCTAATGGTTGCGCTTGGTTTTGTAACTGGCGCTGTTGGGTTTATTGTGATTATGCCACTACTTAGCTATGCAAGCTGGCACGCATACATTGCAGTAATCAAAACTAAAAAAGCCAGAAAATACGAATAGTTAACAAACTTTAACTTAACTTGTGCCACGATCTAGTGAAACTAGTTTGTGGCACAAATAATACTTTTCCCCTCCTCCCTTCATTTAAATGCCCCGATTTTTTTAAAAAGTCATAATTAAACATCCTCACTTTAGTAGCTATACTTTTTAGCGCCTGATAAAGTAATTTTTACTGTATTAAACATAATGACTTAAGGCACCTAATGGCAAATCAATTTAACGTTCTGGATACCCGGTTACAATTATGCTGTGGGAATGGCGGGTATACTCGCGAGGGTTTTTGCTATGTACCAGACTCTGATCGCGGTAATCATAGTGTGTGTGCAATTATGACCGAAGAATTTTTACAGTTTTCGAAGTCACAAGGTAATGATCTCATAACGCCCAATCCACTTTACGATTTTAAAGGCTTAAAAGCTGGCGACAAATGGTGTTTATGCGCAATAAGATGGCTTCATGCGCAACAAGCAAACGTTGCGCCGCCAGTAATCTTGCAGGCCACTAATAAAAAATCGCTTGAAGTAATACCGCTTGAATTACTAAAGGCACATGAATACACCCGTTAAAAATATTCTAGTTTAGTTTCAGCAAATCTGTTTGGTCTGCAAATTTTACAAAAAGATGCAGACTTTTCATAACCACCTCATATTAATAAAAAACCAAACAAAAGCAAAAACACAAGCAACTGATTTAAAACAATTTTATTTAGTTTAACTTTCGGCATATTGATTGCTTCATACAATTATCACGTATTTATTACGTAAAGGACTACGTGAAAATATTAAATAGTTAAGTAGGAGAAGTTATGAGCAATACAAATAAGCAAGCTAAATTTACTGCACCAGGTATGAGCAACGAATCAGCTGAAAAAACTATCGCAGCCTTAGATAACCGCATGGTTGCACTTATAGATCTTCAATTAACACTAAAACATATTCATTGGAATGTTGTTGGCCCTAATTTTATAGGTGTGCATGAAATGCTAGACCCTCAGGTTGAAGCTGTGCGCGAAATGACAGATACAATAGCCGAGCGTATTGCCACTTTAGGCGGCATACCAGTAGGGACACCTAAGTCAATTGTTGACCGCCGTACATGGAACGAATATTCATTAGGTAAAGGACTTGTTACCGAGCATTTAGGCGCGTTAGATAAGGTGTACAACGGCATTAATGCCGATCACCGTAAAGCCATCGAAACGGTATCAGATTTAGATCCAGTATCTGAAGATATGTTAATAAGCCAACTTGCCGATCTTGAGCAATTTCAGTGGTTTGTAAGAGCACACATAGAGTCAGCTACTGGTGAATTAACGCAATAATACCTTTATTACCTAAGTACCTTAGCCCAGCATTTTTGCTGGGCTTTTTGTTTAAATCATAAAACAAAATATCACTAAGATATTTGAACCGTGCAAGAACTTGCGGCATATGAATCGACCTACTAGTATCAGTAAATAGTTCTTATTATTGGTACAAATTGGCATGCTGAATTTTAAATACCCTAAACAATTTTGGTTTTTTTCTTTAATATTTTTATCAGCCTGTGGCTCAGGCAGCAGTAATATCAAAGTTCCGCAATCAAATACAAGTGTAAGTCTTACTCCAATTACGCAAAACACTACCGAAGATAATTACAACATTATTATTTATGGCAATAGTCACAGCAGTCAGTTAGGGCGGATCATTGAGCATATAATCGAAAACCAATACCCAGATAAATCAGTTCATACAACCACCGTATCGGGACCTTTTTTAGATAATATTGTGAGTATTAGGGCAAACGTAGACAAACTTAAAAACAAAAATCTAAGCCATGCCATTTTTCAAGGCCAAAAATACTCTCAGTCTGGTTTAACAACTTACCCTACTGATGCCGCTGAGCATTTAATTTCATCAGCCAAGGCACAAAATATTACACCTATTTTATTTCCTGAACACCCACAAAGAGGCAACCCTGAAGAAGGCCAGCGTGTATACGACTTACACTTATCAATAAGCGCTAAACAACCTAGCTGCGTAGCTCCTATTGGCCTTGTTTGGAACAGGCTTTTAGTGTTAATGCCAAATGCAAAACTACATATGGATGATGGCAACCATGCCTCTTATGCAGGCAATGTATTAACAGCAATGACTTTTTCAGAAATAATTACTTCACGACCCGCGGATATCATGAAATTTGACCCAACTATTAATTTGTCAAAGCAAGAACAAGCTCTATTTGGTCAAGTAGTTACCGAAGTGCTTAATTTATATCCTGCTTGTGGTGTAAGCTAATCTAATTATAAATCTATTTTTGTGTTTTAAATTTTTTACTTTAATTAAAAATAAAATGTCAGGTTATTCTCATTGTTATCGACTAATAACATAACAATCAAAAGGAGAGTAATTATGAATACATTAACAGTAACCCCACTACATACTTTACCCGCTAGTAAAGCTAATCAATGGCTTCAAGACGGTTTTTCACTTTTTAAGCAAGCACCTGTAAAACTTTTTTTATTTTTACTGCTTCCTTTAATTATTGAAGGTATTTTTCAAATACTACCCGCCCCTTATGGCATGCTAGCCTCCAAATGGGCTGCCACTTTTGTAGGCAGTAGCGCTATTATCGTCATTCACCATTTGGCCACTCATAAAGTATTTTCATTAAAGTCGATTTTTAAAGCTAAAAACTGGCTAAGTATGATTCCGCTTTCAGCAATTTTAGCAATTTTAGCATCTGCTTTTTTTATTCAGTTATTTGTAGCAAAGCTTTTACTAGGAAATGATGGCATAAATTTACTTTTATTTTCGCAGCCTACTGAAGTTACCCAATGGCAACTAGGTATTATTTTTGCCTCGATTATTCCTGTTACACTGCCTGTCAGTTTTGCAGGCTATTGTGTTTTACTTGGTGATAAAAATGTACTGCAAGCATTAAAAAGTAGCCTAAATGCTTTTTTCTATGCGTTTAAACCAATGTGTTTAATCGCGCTAATTTCTTTCTTAAGTCTATTGTTAGCCCCTTATACTTTTTTATTGAGTGCGATTATTACGGGTCCTATACTCACGTGTATAAGCTATATTGCTTACAGATGTGTATTTATCAAAAACAAGGAAGACTAGTGGAAAAAAGGGATCATATTCATGAGATACTACTGCAATACGCACCTTTAATGGCGCGTATTGCTGCAACACATGAAGCAGACCAAGCACTTAGAGAGGACCTACTGCAAGATATATCGTTAGCTGTTTGGCATGCAGTAGAAAACTTTAGAGGCGATGCAAGTATGAAGACCTTTATTGCTAGGGTCGCACACAACCGTGCTGTCGATCATGTTTTAAAAGAAACACGTCGCCAAGATCGTCATAATTTAAGCGACCCTTTACTTGACTTGGTTAGTACTGATTCTCACCAACACAGCGATAACACGTATGATTTAATGACAGCGATGAGACGGCTACCATTAAAATTTAGGCAAGTTATTTCTCTTCAATTAGAAGGTTTTAACCAAGCCGAAATAGCACATACGTTAGGTCTAAACGAAGCGAACGTTGCCAAGCGCGCTAGCCGCGCACGTGTGCAACTTCAAAAGCTAATGGAGCAATAATAATTATGGATCCACTATTAGAACAATGGCAAAAAGACTATAAAAATGCTACTCCAAAACTGGATACTGCCGCACTACTGAGCCAAATTACATCGGCAAGAAAAAAACAATCAATCAAAGCATGGTTCGACTTAATTGCAGGCGCATTTGTTAGCTTATTTTGTATCTATGCATTAATTTTTGAAGCAACTAGTACTCCTGAGCAAGTGTTATACGCAATTTTAACTCCGTTACCAATTGGGTTTTCAATATGGGCATTTATTCAGCGCAAAAAGCTAATAAAAACACACACCCTAGATGTTAATGGTTTACTACTTTTTAAAAAGCAGCAGCTCATTAATCAAATAAACTATTGGCGCTTAAACCTTATAGGCTGTTCCATTTTGTGGGCTGCACTTTGCATCACTGCGGCCGTGAGCATTTTAATGTACAACCACACAACAATATGGCTCACACAAGTGGGTATTGGCACTTTGGTACTCATAATAGCGTTAACTCGTTATCTATATTTAAAGTACTATCTTAAAGGTAAGCTCAATTATATTGATAATTTAAAGTAGCAAAATGTAGATCATTAAGACTGTTATTAACCAAGTACTAAAAAGTCCGGCCTATATCTATTAATAAGTGCTAAGCAAGCTAGGGCCTTGCTTTAAATACTATATTTTAAACTAGCAATTAATGTGAATACAAAACCTCGTAAATAATGTAAATAACGCCATATTTAATAGCGCTGTATTGTCTGTAATTGTTTTTAGGAACTTTAATTATGTAAATGCAACAATAAACAACTGAAATATTGCACGGCATGCTGACATACAATTTTACATGTTTATTTACTTTCAAGCATCAATAGCCAAAGTGTTGCAAATCGAAAAGCAATATTATTATTTTAGTTTTTGCTAATATTTTAGCCTTGAAGTATGTGAATTTATGTACCTAATAATTATAAAACAACATTGCCTTTACATTGTTTTTTGTTTATAAATACACTCGGAATGGACTCTACAAATATTTATTTAGTTGAACTAAGTGTTAATAGTCTGTTTCTAAAATATTTTTGTAATTATTTAAACGGACATAAACACCTTATGCGCACAGCAAAAAGCAACATTAAAACAATTCTAATCTCTGCAATAGTGGCATCTACATTAGCTGGATGTGCAACAACATCATCAAAAGTTGTTGAGACCCCTACCGTGGCAAGTTACAACACAACCTATACAGGTACTAAAAGTAAACTTGTTGTAGGTCAATTTGTTAATCGCTCAAGTTTTCAAAATGGTATTTTTTCGTCAGGCCAAGACCGTTTAGGTAACCAAGCCAAAACAACTTTAATGAGCCACTTACAGCAAACTAACCGCTTTAGTGTGCTTGATCGCGATAATATGGCAGCACTTGCAGACGAAGCTAAATTAACAGGAACAAAACAAGTAATTAGCGGTGCTAAATTTGTGGTTACTGGCGATGTGACTGAATTTGGTCGTAAAGCAATCGGCGACCGTCAGCTTTTTGGTTTACTTGGTAAGGGTAAATCACAAATTGCTTACGCTAAAGTAACACTCAATATTGTTGATGTTACCACCTCAGAAGTGGTTTATTCAGTTCAAGGAGCTGGTGAATACAGCTTATCTGAACGTGAAGTTGTTGGGTTTGGTAGCACAGCTTCATACGATGCAACTCTTAATGGAAAAGTTCTCGACTTAGCAATTCGCGAAGTAGTAAATAAACTAGTTACCGGACTTGAATCTGGTCAATGGGGTGATAAATAATGAAAAAATTAATAACCCTAGCATTAGTCTGTGCAGCGCTTACAGGATGTAACTCAACCAAAGAACCTATTTACTACTACGGTGAATATAACACCGCAGTTTATGCTTACTTAAAAGCAGAAGATGTTACCCTTGAAGAACAAATTACTATGCTAGAGCAAGTTATTGCTGACGCAGCAAACAAAAGCAAAGCTATTGCACCAGGGCTTCACGCTCATTTAGGTATGCTTTACTTCGAAACAGGTAATGCTGCATTAGGTACAACTCACTTTGAAACTGAAAAGTCACTATTTCCAGAATCAACTTCATATATCGATTTTCTATTAAAATCTGCGAAAGGTGCCTAATATGTTCAACTTAAGATCTCTTACTGCTGCTGCACTTGTTGCATTACTTGCTGGCTGTGTTTCTCCTCCACCAGCCCATGACTATTCTGCATTCAAAGAAGCTGACCCGCATTCAATTATTATCTTACCGCCACTTAATAACACACCTGAAGTCATCGCACCCTATAGCGTAATGACCCAAATGGTTGCTCCAATTGCAGAGTCTGGATTTTATGTTTTTCCAGTAGCTGTAGTTGAACAAACATTTAAAGGAAACGGCCTTATTGTTGCAAGCGACGTGCACCAAGTTTCTGTAGACAAACTTCATAGTATTTTTGGTGCCGATTCTGCACTTTATATTACCGTTGAAGAGTACGGTACAAGCTATGTTGTAATTTCTAGTGAGACGGCTGTTACTGTTTCTGCATCACTTGTTGATTTACGAACTGGGGTTCAATTATGGCAAGGGAAAGCGCGCGCTTCATCCGCTGAACAACAAAATAACAGCGGTGGCGGATTAGTCGGCATGTTAGTTGTGGCTGCAATAAACCAAATTGCAGAAACCATTACCGACAAAGGGTTCGAGATAGCAGCAATTACATCAAGCCGTTTATTATCATCTGATACATACAATGGCCTGCTATATGGTCCACGCTCTCCAAGCTACGGACAACCTGTACCAAGTGAAAAAAAGAAATAATTAGCGATTAGAAAAATATACACATTAAAGGCCAAGTAATTTCTTACTTGGCCTTTCTTCTTCAAAATACACGCTGAACGCTATCAATATCGCCTTTTAAACAACTCAGAACTTTAACCATTATCAACATAAAAAACTCTTTATTGTAACTTGTAGTTAAAAGTTGTCATTCAGTTCACTTTACTTCTATAGTAACGCTATATAAACATTAGGTATTACTATGCAAAAAGCGCGAATTCCAGCGGATGAACAATCTCGATTAAAAGCATTATATGAGTACGAAATATTAGATACAGAAGCAGAAAAAGTATTTGATGACTTAACTCAACTTGCCTCAGATATATGTGATACCCCTATATCACTTATAAGCTTAGTCGATCCGCAAAGACAATGGTTTAAATCAAAATACGGTATTGAAGCGACTGAAACAGAGCGTGATATTGCGTTTTGCTCCCATGCTATTTTGCAAGACCAAGTATTTGAAATACAAAATGCTTTACTTGATGAGCGCTTTCACGACAACCCTTTAGTAACCAACGATCCAAACATTCGCTTTTATGCAGGTGCCCCCCTTATCACACCGCAAGGCAGTACAATTGGTACTTTATGTGTAATTAGTGATAAACCTAAAAAATTAACTAAAAAACAAATTAGTGCGTTAACTATTTTAAGTAAAGAGGTAATAGCCCAATTAGAGTTAAGGCTAAAAAATAGAGAGCTAAGTAAAGCATTAGAACAGCAAAAAGTTCATAATCAAAACTTTTATAAACCACATCTGTATACAGCCACGCAAAATTTTTTTGAAAAGATAGGTCCATATTTTCTGTAAAAATTACATGATCTAAGTACTTTAATTCAACATCTTTATTAAAATTTGTTTCATGGTTTATTAAGTTATATTTGGCTGAAAATGAATTTATATAAATTGTATCTTTTTTAAGTATTTCCACTTTTGCAAAAACGTTTTTCATCAAAATGATATCAGGATTATTAACATCTACCTCCCCATATTCTGAGTAAATAAAATACTTATTACCACTAATATCTGTATTTTCATATTTCATATCTTTTATTAAATTACCTTTTGCTTCTAAACTCTTTGAATTATCATTAGTTTTTTGTGTGATTGATGACTGTTTATTTGATGAAAAGTATTTAAAATAAAATGAAGATA
>OJAV01000808.1_pt1 | contig 10617 bp, 14 predicted proteins | sample 1590081 | NCBI WGS metagenome assembly OJAV01 (sample SAMN05416852, study PRJEB24817) | seawater metagenome | isolation source: Sea water | place: Canada:Atlantic | collected 2013-07
GGCTCGGAGATGTGTATAAGAGACAGGTATATGTCGCCATCGCCTAATGGTTGACCTAAGCTTTTTAATTCGTCACCCGTGGCAATTAAAGCAACATTGAGTTTTCGAAATACTTGAAGCTTATCAATGCCAAGTGAGGCAAGAACGCCAATATCTATTGCTGATAAGCGTCGACCTTGTGCAAAAACCACATGACCCTTATGAATATCTTCACCAGCGTAACGTACATGATCTCCTGCTTTTCGTTGTGCCAAAAACCTAACGCTTTCCCCCTCCACTTGACAGTTTTCTTGCATTTCTACTGTATCGCAACCCTCTGGCATTTTAGCACCGGTCATAATACGAATACATTCGCCTTTACCACACGTACCCTGATAAGGCTGACCCGCCATAGAGCGACCGGCCAATGTCAAAAACTCTCGGTTGAGCAAATTACTCTGAGCAAAAGCGTAACCATCCATTGCGGAATTATTATGTGGAGGGACATTAATGGGGCTAGTAATATCATTAGATAAAATCCTCCCTAAGCCCTCAGACAAGGTGATTTTTTCAATTTCGGTGATAGGAGAAATAGCAGCAAGCATGGTTTCTAGTGCTTGGGCAAAAGGCATTAATCCGGGAGCAGAACAACAATCAACCATAATAAACTCTTCCAATTTATATTGTATTTTATTTCTATATAGCCGAGCGTATTAACACGTAATTAAAGTTAATTTATTCGACTTAATTTGGCTATCTAATACTAAGCAAGCCATTGATTACACTATTTTCAACCGCAAATAACATTATTAGATTCTGTTATATTGATCATAATCATACTATGCTTGTGATTATATGATATAAAACAACAAATCATAAAGCCTGTTGAATTTTAACTTCATCTATCACGATAAAATTTAAAATTCACCAAGCTAATTTTCGCCGAGCTATCTTAGCTAAATTTGTTGCTTCGCAACGAACATGCTGCTTTAGCCGTAAACCAAAATTAAATTTTGTGTTTACCAGGGTTAATAAGGAAACTTGTTTACCTCCCGACATTGGAAAGGTGACATGTTAACAGACAACTTCGGACGCAAGTTTTATTACTTGCGCCTATCGATCACAGACGTATGTAATTTTCGTTGTAACTATTGTTTACCTGACGGTTATCAATGTGATCACGACAGAAAATTTCTCACCCTGCCTGAAATTACCCGCTTAGCTTCGGCATTTTCTCAAATGGGCACGGAAAAAATTCGCATTACTGGCGGTGAACCCTCGCTGCGTAAAGACTTACCTGAAATTATTGCTGCTTGTAAGCAAACACCTGGCATTAAAAGAGTCGCTATTACCAGTAATGGCTACAAACTTCCCGAGCACTTATCATCTTGGATAGATGCAGGAATCGACGCAATCAATATCAGTATTGACAGTTTAGACCCTAGACAATTTCATGCCATCACCGGCCATGACAAGCTACAGCATATCCTTAAAGGTGTTGATATGGCCGTTGCGGCAGGAATTGACGTAAAAATTAATACGGTATTAATGCGCGAGTACAATGGTTACGACATTGCCAGCTACTTAGCTTGGCTTAAAGATACGCCAGTGACCTTGCGCTTTATTGAATTAATGCAAACCGGTGATAATAAAGCGTTCTTTGATGCCCAGCATGTACAAGGTTCACGGATAAAACAAAACCTGATCCTTGATGGTTGGCTACCTGTCATTAATGACAAAGCCGCTGGACCCGCACAAGAGTTCTACCACCCTGATTATGCGGGTAAAATTGGTTTGATCATGCCCTATTCAAAAGATTTTTGTAATAGCTGCAATCGACTGCGCGTTAGCTCATTAGGTAAATTACATTTATGCTTATTTACTGAGCAAGGTTTGTCATTAAAAGATTACTTACAGACTGATGATGTAGAACCGCTTAAAGCAGCAATTAGCAACATGATGACAGATAAAAAACAGACGCATTTTTTACATGAAAAACTCACCGGTGCCACGAAAAATTTAGCGATGTTGGGCGGCTAATGAGTTCGGTAAATCACTTATTTCAACCTTGTTTAGGGGTGGTATTAGCCGGCGGTAAGTCATCTCGTATGGGACAAGACAAAGCCAGCTTACAACGCGATAAACAAGATATGCTGAGTTATAGCAAAGCGTTGCTCGAAGCTGTTGGAAGCTCGCAGGTTATTGTCAGCGGTGGCAAACACGGCATTAACGATCTCGTTGCTGATATGGGCCCGTTAGGTGGTATTCAAAGTATTATCAGTCAATTTAAACCCAAAGCGCTGTTAATATTACCGGTAGATCTCCCCTTAATGACTTCAGATGAACTTTTAGCATTAAAGCGCGCTGGAGAGTTAAGTCAGCGTGCGTGTTATTTCAGCGATAATTACCTGCCATTATATTTGCCAGTTAATGCCTATGTTGAACAGTTTTTTCAACAGCCTTTATTACAATGTAAGGTAAAAACAACGCCTAATCGTGAAGCTCGCTCGACAGAAAAATCAATCAATAAGCGGAATTTATCAGGTCCTTCTGTACGAAGTTTGTTAAAGCAAATACCCCATAGCGTCATTAGCCCCAAAAATAACCGCTGTTTATTTAACACCAATACGCCTGAGCAATGGCAACAGGCGCAACATTTATTATCTTTACCAAGGAAATCTCATGTCTAGTACTTCTTCTGTTCATTGTGGTGATGACTTCGTCGCCTTAAATATCGCTGTATTAACCGTTTCAGATACCCGCGAAGAACATAACGACACCTCAGGCCAAGCGCTTGTTGAACGATTGCAAGCCGCCGGGCATAAACTAGCCGCTAAAGAAATATCAAAAGATGATGTTTACCAACTGCGTGCGGTCGTGTCTAAATGGATTGCCGATGATAGTGTGCAGGTGATATTAACCACAGGTGGTACAGGGTTTACTGCAAGAGACAACACGCCTGAAGCGCTACTGCCTTTATTTGATAAAGATATTGAAGGTTTTGGTGAAGTATTTAGAACCATTTCATTAGCAGAAATTGGTACCTCGACCATTCAATCTCGTGCCTTCGGAGGCATGGCAAATAGTACCGTGATTTTATCGGTACCCGGTTCAACCAATGCTTGCAAAACTGCATGGGATAAATTAATTGTCGAGCAACTTGATGCTAGCCATCGTCCTTGTAACTTTGTGCCACATTTAAACTTTAAATAAACGCTTTTTTCAATTGTATTAATGCTTAACCTGTTGAATAAAATGCTGAAAAAGTCACTACACAAACTGCTAGCTCTAGCAACAGTTTGCTTGGCTCTGCACATCAGCCACGTTTGTGCTATCGAACAAACACAAACATGGGTACAAGAACGCCCTTTGCGTATTGCGGTAGCCGCAAACTTTGCTCCAGCATTAAAAGTACTGCTCGCTGATTTGCCAAATAAAGAGCAAATCAGCTATCAAATTATTAGTGCGGCAACCGGTACGCTATATCAGCAGATAAAGCATGGTGCACCGTTTGATTTATTTTTAGCGGCTGATTCGATACGCCCAGCGCTACTCGAAGAAGAAAAATTAATTACTGAAAATAGTCGTAAAAGCTACGCTTTCGGCCAAATTGCCTTGTGGTCTGCAACGCGAAAATTAACCAGTTTAAACGAACTTAATACTTATTCTGAGCATTTAGCCATCGCCAATCCTAATACCGCGCCATACGGTAAAGCGGCCCAACAAGCATTAACTTATTTATCACTATGGCCACAACTAGAGAATCAATTAGTTACCGGCATAAATGTTAACCAGACTTTTCAACAAGTGCGCAGCAAAGCTGTGCCTTTAGGTATCGTTGCTTACAGCCAGTTAAAGATAAATCAATATCAGGGTGTGCTTATTCCTGAGCAGTATTATCAGCCCATCGACCAACAATTGGTCATTATCAAAACCAGTAAACAAGTTGAAATTGCACAAAAAATCAGTGATTTTATTTTACAAACCAGCAGCCAAGAAAAGTTACAACAATTAGGCTATTTACCCGTAAAGGCACAAAATGACTGATATTTCAGCTGACCTACTAGCACTCACCACCACCTTAAAAATGGCAGCAATCACCACAGTAATACTGCTATTAATAGGTACACCACTCGCATGGTACCTGGCAAAATGGCAGAGTCGGTTTAAAGTCTTTTTTGAAGCGATAGTTGCCCTGCCCTTAGTATTACCACCAACGGTATTAGGCTTTTATTTACTACTGGCATTTTCACCGACATCATTGCCTGGACAATTTTGGCAAAGTGCAACAGGCAGTCAATTAGCCTTCAGTTTTAGCGCAATTGTCATTGGCTCAGTGCTGTATTCATTACCTTTTGTTGTACAACCATTACAAAAAGCTTTCGAACAATTAGGAGATCATCACCTCGAAGCAGCAGCTATGTTAGGTGCAGGACCGATAGACCGATTTTTTAGTGTTGTTTTACCCTTAACAAAAGCCAGTTTTATTACCGCAACCGCATTAGGCTTTGCCCATACCGTTGGCGAATTTGGTGTGGTGTTAATGATTGGTGGCAATATTCCCGGCGAAACACGGGTATTATCTATCGCTTTATTCGACCACGTTGAAGCCTTCAATTACGCGAATGCTCACCTACTGTCTGCGGGGCTATTAATTGCCTCATTACTATTGTTGTCGATGGTTTATTTATTAGGTAATAATTTCAACAAGCGTCAACAGAGCGCAATAAACACATGAGCGCGACACCTAATTCTTTAACATTAGCTTTTAAATTGGCCTTTAATAGCTTCGAAATAGCCGTTGACCAAAATATTCATCTCTCAGCGATCACCGGCATATATGGTGACTCGGGCTCAGGTAAATCAACCTTGTTACGTGTTATCTCTGGCCTTGAACAAAAAGCAATAGGCCATGTCTCGTTAAGTGGTGCATTGCTTCAAGACAGTGAACAAAAGTGTTTTATTAAAGCAGAAAACAGGCAAATAGGCTTAGTATTTCAAGACAGTCGTTTATTTCCACATCTTAGTGTTTACCAGAATTTAGCCTACGGTGCTAAACGACAAAAACAATCGACGTTAAGTATTGAAAAAGTACTAACCTTAACAAAATTAAATCAGCTACAGCATCAAAATGTCACACAGCTTTCCGGTGGTGAGAAGCAGCGGGTTTCTATCGCAAGAGCCTTGCTAGCAGAGCCTAAATTGCTTTTACTCGATGAACCGTTTAGTGCCTTAGACAAAACCACAAAATCACAAATGTTGACGATTTTAAAAGAAATTCAACAACAACTTCAGCTGCCCATGCTTTATGTCAGCCATAGTTTAAGTGAGCTACAATATATCGCCGATCAATTGATAGTGGTTTCAGCAGGAAAAATAAGCCAAGCATACCCAATTCATCAAGCTATTCATCAGCTAAATAGTTCGGGCGAGACTAGCGCTAAAACCAGCTTATCGCTAACGGTTGCTGAACATTTACCTGATTATGGTTTGACGCGATTATCACTGCCGACATCACAAGATAACGTTTGCAGCATATATTTACCTTTACTAGAACAGACAGCACAGCCGAATTTAATTGGCCATCAACTCAGGTGTATTATTTATGCTCGCGATATAAGTATCAGCCTCACTAAACCTGAGCACAGCTCAATCGTCAACCATTTATCGGCTACCATTAGCGCAATAGCAAACAGCAAAACCCACGCCCTAATAACGCTGCAAGTGGCTGAACAACAGTTTTATGCGCAAATAAGCTTATGGTCGGCAAACCGCATGGCACTTACAACAAAGGCCAATGTTTATATTCAATTTAAAGCCAATGCGGTGCATAGCCACCATTATACGGAGTCATCACCTAATGCTTAGTCAACAAGAACAACTACGCTACAGTCGCCAAACAATGCTCAAAGGCATTGGTGAACAAGGTCAGCAAGCGCTGAAAAATGCACGGGTTTTAATTGTTGGGGTTGGTGGTTTAGGTAACCCGGTTAGTCTCTATTTGAACGCAGCAGGTGTCGGTAACATCTATTTAGTTGATGGTGATAGTATCGACATCAGTAACCTGCCTCGACAAATACTTTTTAATGACACCGACATTGCGCATAATAAAGCCGATACTAGTGCCGAAAAACTACAGCAACTTAATAGCAGTACTAATATCGAAGTGCTTGATGAAATGTTAGATACAGAGCTTGCTGATTACTATTTCCCGCTAGTAGATCTGGTACTCGATTGTAGCGATAACATCAACACCCGCTACCTTATTAATCAAAAGTGTCTTGAGCATAAAAAGCCTTTGGTGATCGGTGCAGCAACCGGCTTTGACGGCCAACATATGTTTGTTAATCCTAATGAAGCTGACAGCGCATGCTATCAATGCTTATTTCCGAGAGATAAAAAAGCACCAGAAAATAACTGTCAAACCTTAGGTATACTAGGCCCGGTACTTGCCATTATTGGTGGTATGCAAGCGTTGCAAGCCATCAAATTTTTAACCGGCCATGTAGTTGCAACTAATCAACTCAATATTTTTGATGGTCAGAGTAATTCATGGCAGCAATTCACGCTAAAAAAACAATCAATATGCTCTGCTTGTTCTTGATAACGTTTGGCTGGTATAAAGAAAAATAACCGATCAAACAGCAACAAAAAGCCCTCTAAACAAAAAGCCCTCTATATGGAGGGCTTTTCATGAAAATTTTATTTATCGTTTGGGACTTACTTTATTTAAACAATCCCATACTTCTATCGGTTAAGGCTTCTCGCCAACCACCCAGCCATTCCGATTTAGTATCCGTATTTTGATAAGGGCACTTGTCCTTGGTTCGGCCACAAAGCCCAGCTTGATAACCATTTGAATGTGCTCTGCCTAATTTATCTCTTTTCTGTCTTCTCATGAATAACACCTCAACCATTAAATAAACACTGGATAATTATTAATAACTTACCTTAATTAACCAACAAAGTATTATGCCGACTGCTGTATGACATCACTTCAATCACAATTAATTTAAGAACAAGCGCACGATGAAAGCAAGTGAATATTATGATGAAAGAGGCACTTTTTTACTTTTTTTTAGACCCAAGAATCAACTCATAAAGACCATTTTTAACTATACATTGCAAAACAATTCGTTAGCAAAAAGCTATATAGCAAACAAGACTTAAAACAATAAATGAAATAACAAATTAATTTGAATAATGCTAAAAATTAACCTCTTAGTAAAGGTCTTAGCATATCTTCCAAACCATTGAGTTTAACCTCATAAATTAACGCCAGCTGTTGACCTAACTTTCCGTCTGGAAACCCTTTGGAGTGAAACCAAACTAAATAAGGCTCGGGCAATTGTAGTAATTTTCTGCCGCTATATTTACCAAAGGGCATAATTTGATTAATTGCGGCTACTAAATCGGCGTTGTTGCTTATCGACATGAATGAGACATTCCTATATGAATTGGCTAGGGTCTGTTGATCTTTCGCGGTTAAATTTTGTTCGAGATAAAAGCATTTTAATCGCGGCGAGTAGTGTGTAGCTTAGTCATTCTAAGTAAATACTGCTCACAGCTACCGCATCCTGCTCTCGCTAAGTACCTACATCCCTGTAGGCAACAAAGAGTAAAGCGCTTTTAACCGAATCCTTTGGACAGCGTTTGTTGGACATTTTTACTACGTTATCGCCTTTTTATGTGGAATAACCACACGACAAAGACTCTACCTTGTATAAATACCCAACAATTCGCTGCAAAAACAATCACGACAGATCAACAGTCCCTAAAGCTCATTTTTGTTTAACCAGTTATTCAACAAACCAATTTGACCATTTTTATATGCCGCGTAAGTCAACCGTACGGCATTACTTAAAATGATGCTATCATTCCATTTAGTTTGCTCGGCAATCAATTCGTAGCATTTTTGTGCTTCTGGTGAGAGATAACCGCGCATTTCTTTTTTACCTTTATCTTTTTGTCGTTCACGATAGCGTTTTTGTTTTTCAGCATTTGTCAGTGCTTTCTTTTTTATATTCATCAATAGTTTACCTGTTCAAAACCTGAAGGAATGATAGTTACGCATAACCAATTCTGACAAATTTATCCTGCTTTGTTAAGTTAAAATGACATTTATTTAACTGTTCGGAGTTGTTTAGCGTACAAGTGTTCGCTAAAGTAACGTTTTTAAAATTCTCAATAGATGTAAGTGATCCCATGGCACAACAAAATTCGTTCTCGAAAGAAGACTTAGTAAAAGCGGGTACTGGTGAAATGTTCGGCGCTGGTAACAGCCAACTACCATCTGACAATATGTTAATGATGGATAGAATTATTAGCATTACTGACGATGGTGGCGAGCATGGCAAAGGAGAAATAATTGCCGAGTTAGATATTACCCCAGACTTGTGGTTCTTTGATTGTCACTTCAAAGGCGACCCTGTCATGCCTGGTTGCCTTGGCTTAGATGCTATGTGGCAATTAACCGGATTTTTCTTAGCATGGTCAGGTGGTCCAGGCCATGGTCGAGCTTTAGGTGTAGGTGAAGTAAAATTCACTGGACAAATTCTTCCTACGGCAAAAAAAGTGACTTATAAAATCACCTTAAAACGCGTTATAAAACGTAAATTGTTTATGGGTATTGCTGACGGTACGGTTTCTGTTGATGGTCGTGTTATTTACACCGCAAAAGATTTAAAAGTGGGTTTATTTACCGATACGACAAAGTTTTAATGACGTTTTACGAACACTGTCCGCGTTGCACATCCATGTGATCGCGACATTGACTACACGAATGTAGGTACTTAGGTTATGTCTAGAACAATAACCTGACCGTTCGTCGACGTACATCAATGCACTAATGCCTAGAAAGACAGGATGTCTGAGAAAGGCCTGAACATCGTCACTCATTCACATCCATGTGATCGCGACATTGCCTACATGGATGTAGGTACTTAGGTTATGTCTGGAACTAATAACCTGACCGTTCGTCCTGAACATAAAAAAGCCAGCAATTAAGCTGGCTTTTTTTGTCTGTACTCTGCGCTATTTAAAATTAGCTATTGGCAATACGCGCTTCAACCACTTCGATAGCTTGATCAATTCGAGCTAATACTTTTTGTTGGTCAAGTAACGCTAATGTTATGTCCAATGATGGTGAATTACCACCACCAGTGGCTGCAACACGTAATGGCATGCCCACTTTACCCATACCCACTTCAAGCTCTACAGCAGTATCGTTAATCGCCGCATGAATAGGCTCAGGTGACCAATCTGTCAGTGCCGCCAACTTAGCTTTAACTAATAACAAGGGTTCTTTTACTACTGGACGTAAGTGTTTTTTAACGGCGCCGGCATCAAGTTCAGTAAAGTCTTCATAAAAATAGCGACTAATTTGCGCCATCTCTTTTAGCGTTTTTACCCTATCAGCTTGCACTTTAACGATTTCACTAAGTGCAGGTCCATTATCAATGTTAATGCCCTGCTCTTTCATGTGCCATTCAAGGTGAGAAGCGACATAAGCTGGATCTAGCGTTTTCATGTAATGCTGATTAACCCAGATAAGTTTGTCAGTATTAAAGCCTGATGGCGCGCGATTACAATCTTTAAGATCAAATAGCTCAATCATTTCTTCACGAGAGAATATTTCTTTATCACCATGTGACCAACCTAAACGTACTAAATAATTCAGTAGCGCTTCAGGTAAATAGCCATCATCGCGATATTGCATAACACTCACCGCGCCATGACGTTTTGATAGACGCTTACCGTCATCACCTAATATCATTGGAATATGTGCATATTCAGGTACTGTTGCACCTAAGGCTTTTAGGATATTAATTTGTTTTGGCGTATTGCTAATATGATCATCGCCACGAACGACATGCGATACTTTCATATCCCAATCATCAACGACTACCGTTAAATTATAGGTTGGTGTACCGTCAGAACGTGCAATCACTAAATCATCAAGCTGTTCATTACTAATGGTTATGTCACCCTTAACCATATCTTTGATCACAACATCGCCGTCTAATGGGTTTTTAAAGCGAATAGCATAAGGCTTATCTGCTGGGTGGTCCGTGCGTTCGCGCCAGAAACCATTATATTTCTCGATTTCGCCTTTAGCTTTGGCTTCTTCACGCATGGCATCAACTTCATCACTAGTACTGTAACAACGATATGCATTGCCTGAAGCAAGCAATTGCTCAATAACTTCTTTATAGCGGTCAAAGCGCTGAGTTTGAAAGTAAGGTCCGTGAGTCCATGCTAAATTTAGCCAGTTCATACCATCCATAATGGCATCAACAGACGCTTGAGTTGAACGCTCTAGATCGGTATCTTCTATTCTAAGAATAAAATCGCCGCCATTTTTTTGTGCATAGAGCCAGCTATATAAAGCAGTACGAGCACCACCAACGTGTAAATAGCCCGTTGGGCTAGGGGCAAATCGAGTTGTTAAAGTCATAAAAGTCTCAATGGAATAGTTTTATTTGCGAACATCAGCAAATAAAACAAAGGTTATTAATAAAGTTAGCAACATTTTATCAGGCAAAAGAGCGAAATACACCTTTTAGCCAGTTAAATTTATTAGCAAGCGGCAAGAGAAAAGCAAATAAAGTTCATAAAACCATCAGTCTGTCGAAATAT
>OJAV01000812.1_pt1 | contig 10560 bp, 7 predicted proteins | sample 1590081 | NCBI WGS metagenome assembly OJAV01 (sample SAMN05416852, study PRJEB24817) | seawater metagenome | isolation source: Sea water | place: Canada:Atlantic | collected 2013-07
CGAGATCATGCCTAGTCTCGTGGGCTCGGAGATGTGTATAAGAGACAGACGAAATGGTGCAGGAAAATGGCGAGGCCAAGCAAGGCTCGCTGGCGCGTATCGAACCCGAAGGCAAAGTTGTGCGCATGTGGGAAGCAATTGAAACCTACATGACTCGCAGACAGCCTTTGATAATTGTTGCTGGCGCCGACTACGGCCAAGGCTCGTCACGAGACTGGGCAGCTAAAGGCGTTCGTTTGGCGGGTGTTGAAGTGATTGCGGCGGAAGGTTTTGAGCGTATTCACCGTACCAACTTAATCGGAATGGGCGTGCTACCGCTAGAGTTTAAACCGGGCACTACCCGCAAAACGCTCGAGCTAGATGGCACTGAAACCTACGATGTTAAGGGCGAGCCGTCACCAGGTGCGACGCTTACTCTTGTGATAAACCGCACTAACGGCGAAAAATTAGATGTTCCAGTGACGTGTCGATTAGACACCATGGAAGAAGTCTCTATTTACAGCGCTGGCGGCGTATTACAACGCTTTGCAAAAGACTTCTTAGAGGCCGAGGTTGGCTAATTGGCTCTGATTGGCGAGCGAGCACTAAGCCGGGTTTGGGACACGCCGTAAATACATCCTTGTAGGCTCCCAATTCGCATCCATGTGGATCGAGTCAAGTCAGCCATCGTGCAATAGGAAGGCAAGTGAGTTAGGTGCAGGGCACGCCGTAAATACGTCCCTGTAGGCTCCCAATTCGCATCCATGCGAATTGAGGGCCCTGAACGTAACTCACTAGCCTTCTTTAATGGAGGCCGTAGTTTTTGCGTAGGATGTAGTCGCGATTTGGCCCCCTCTCTAACGTACTTTTAGATGTAAAAATGTGAAGAGAGAAGTGAGTCCTTTGGTGAAAACTTTTACGCACCCAAAATACCTCTCTCCTATAACGAAGCTTAGTTATTTAAGAGGGAGTTTGACTGCGATTTGAAACCCTTTTCCTCTAACGTACATAAATGTGGAAATTTTGAAGAGAGAACGAGTGCTCAGGTGAAACCTTCGGGGCGCATGGATGCGCCCCGAGAGCCTACAAGGAAGTATTTACGGCGTGTTTCACCTAAGTACTCGCTCTCTCTGAATAAAACAATGAAAAAGGAATAAACATGACACAGTATGCGCCACAGCTTCGAGTACCCGCTACCTATATGCGTGGCGGTACGAGTAAGGGTGTATTTTTTAATTTAACGGATTTGCCAGAAGAAGCTCAAAAACCAGGGGCAGCGCGAGACGCCCTATTACTTAGAGTAATCGGAAGTCCAGATCCTTACGGTAAACACACCGATGGTATGGGCGGAGCTACCTCAAGCACCAGTAAAACCGTGATAATTAGCAAGAGTGAACGAGAAGGCTACGACGTTGATTATCTTTTCGGCCAGGTTGCCATCGACAAACCCTTCGTAGATTGGAGCGGAAACTGCGGAAACTTAACCGCCGCAGTTGGCGCGTTTGCCATTAATAATGGTCTTGTTGATGAAAGTAAAATTCCAGACAATGGCATTGCTGTTGTGCAAATTTGGCAAGCAAATATCAACAAAGCTATTATCGCGAACGTTCCCATCACCAATGGCGAAGTGCAGGAAACCGGTGACTTCGAGCTTGATGGCGTAACGTTTCCCGCAGCAGAAGTGGAAGTCGCTTTTGTTGACCCGGCCGATGGCGAGGGTGCTATTTTTCCTACGGGAAGACTGGTAGATACCCTTGAAGTCCCGGGGGTGGGTTCGCTGCATGCCACTATGATCAACGCTGGCATTCCCACTATTTTTATCAATGCAGAAGACATTGGTTATACCGGTACCGAGCTTCAAGACGATATTAATAGCAACCCTGATGCGTTGGCAAAGTTTGAAGCAATTAGAGCCCATGGCGCAGTAAAAATGGGCTTAATCACCGACATTGGTGAAGCGGCCAGCCGCCAGCATACTCCTAAGGTTGCTATGGTTGCCCCTCCTTCACCTTATAAAGCGTCTAGTGGAAAAGATATCTTAGGCTCTGATATTGATGTTTTGGTTCGTGCCATGTCCATGGGGAAACTGCATCACGCCATGATGGGCACTGCCGCTGTAGCCATAGCAGCTGCCGCAGCAATTCCGGGCACACTAGTTAATTTGAGTGCGGGTGGTGTTGACCGTGATGCCGTTGTCTTCGGCCATCCCTCTGGCACATTACGCGTCGGTGCAAAAGCTGAGTTTTCAAATGATCGTTGGCATATTGCGCAAGCAACCATGAGTAGAAGTGCTCGAGTACTGATGGAAGGAAATGTTCGGGTTCCGCCATCACACACATGAACATAAGCGCTATACATAAGTCTAAAACGCCCTTTTTATAAGGGCTTTTTTGTGAATAATTGCATATGATTAGCCACAAGGTCATTTGAGTATCGCCAATGTATAAAGTTCTTGTGGTAGAAGATAGTGTTACGGTTCGAAAAATAGTCTATAAATTGATCGAAGATAATCCCCTTTTATCCTGTGATTTGTGTGAAAACTTAGCACAGGCCGAAGTGGCCCTGCAGGCTTCGAGTGATTATCTTGCCGCTATTGTTGACCTTAATTTGCCCGATGCACCAAATGGAGAAAGCGTAGACTTGGCGCTTTCTTATGATCTACCGACACTTGTGCTTACCGGAAACTTCGATGAGTTTACCCGTTCACAACTCCTAGACAAGGGCGTGCTTGATTACATAACCAAAGAATCGCGTTATTCTTACCTGCAAGTGGCAAAGCTTATTGATAGGCTTCGCAAGAATCTCTATACCGATGTCCTTGTAGTTGAAGACTCGATAACCAGCCGTAATCACATTTGTAAGCTTCTCAAAAAATTCAAATTTCGAGTTCATGAAGCCGGAAATGGAATAGAAGCCTTAGTGCAACTGGACAACCACAAAAATATTAAGATGGTGATATCTGATCATAGAATGCCTAAGATGGACGGATACGAGCTCATCAAGGCCATTCGTCAAGAACGAAGGATGCAGGACACGATATTTATCGGATTATCTTCTACAGGTGATAGCGTGCTGACCTCTAAGTTTATAAAAAGCGGCGCCAATGATTTTTTATCAAAACCCTTTTATCACGAGGAGTTTCTTTGCCGCGTTATGCAAAATTTAGAGTCGCAGGAAATGATTCAAACCATTCGTGATAACGCTAACCTCGACCCTCTTACTCAAGTTTACAATCGCCGTTATTTACACGAAAAAGCTGAAGAACTGTATGCCAACAAAGGGCCTGGTGATACCATTATTGTTTCGATGATCGACGCTGATAATTTTAAGAACGTAAACGATACTTATGGCCACAAAACGGGAGATACGCTGCTACAAGAATTTGCTGCGCTCATTAAACTCCACTTTCCCGAAGATCTCATTATTCGCTATGGGGGTGAAGAATTCACCGTTTTGTCTCAGCGCTCTGCCAAAACCTACTTATCCGCACTATCAACATTTATGAATGCAGTAAGGCAAACGAAATTCACCCTTCACAAATTCAATATTACGTGCAGCGTAGGCGTATGTGTGGAGGACCATAGCAGTTTCGAATTGCAGCTAGATATTGCCGACGCGCGCTTATACCACGCTAAAAACGCGGGCAAGGACCAAATAATTCTTCGCGATGAAAAAACTATTTCAGAATAGCAACTTGAGGCAGCAATCTGCGTTAGTCGTTACTTTTAAAACGCCATTTACATCCATGACTTACGCGTAGACTCCACCTCATAAAGCACGCTGTCAGCAAGAGCTTTAACGTAATGCTCTGGCAAGAAAGGAACGGTAACCGACCCTGACGCTAATACGAACTTGATGGACGCAAGTTGATGTCGTCGCATAAACACACTTTGTTTAACAATCACTTGTTGTATTTTGTATGGCTCAAAACATAGGTAATCAACGCCAATCCGCCCTCGCCTAACGTAGACGTATTTGCCATCGGCCGCTATACCCCATCGCCACCAGCGCAGGGTTAGCAACAGACTCCCTGCAACCAAAAGCCCGATAGAGCCAAGAAAAATGTCGAGCTGAGATGAGACAATACCAACAGTAAAGAGCGCTAAAATGGGTACACTCCACGCTACTATCAACCAGTGCAGAATAAAGCGTTTGCTAACGCCTAGATAATCATCGCGGTGAAGTTGGCAATCAGGCATGACTTCTTGGCTAAGCTCAACTGATTCACGCTCGGTAACCGAGGGCACAATAAGTTTATTGGGCGACATCAGTTCTTGAACTTGCTGACCTGCCGTGGAATTTTGCTCAAAGTACAAATTGACTCGTTTGAGTATTTTGTCGAGCCAGTCTTGTTTAGCGGTAATCATTTGAATGCGCGACGCACGCATGCTGACTTCTTGTTTATTCAAAAGACCGCTGCGGCGAATGTACCTGTCGTCAGAGCGCGAGAGGGTATACCCATAAAACGTGAATAGTGCTCCACCCACGCTAAGTAGCGCCATGGCAGCCATTATCATCATAAGGATCACAAACGCGTAAAGCCCAAACTGCCACCATGCGACGGTTTGCTCCCCCACGATTTGGTTAAGCTGTAGGCCTTTATCCGCTAACCAGTCGGAGACTAAACCTATAGCGTCATCGTAAAAAGGGGCTGCGGCACCGAGTATTATCCACACCCTGTTATTGGTAATTCCATGAATGACAATATCGCCAATCGAGCGGGTGTTGAGTACCTCCTCGTCGCTCTCTACACTATCGTTTTCTAGCATGTCCCCTTTTTGCATGTCCCCTGCTAGCACGCCAAAGCGAGCCGCCCCATTATCACTAGAAAGATGCTCGGAAGCGCTCTGATTTGAGCTTTTATCTGGGCTTTTAACTGAACTGTCATTTAAGTTTGAAGATAATTGGGCAGAGGAATACTCTTCTTTCTTCTTTTCAGCCAGCACTTGCTTTCTAAGCGCATTGGCGTAGGAAACCGGCACCGCTACTATGTTAGCTTCTTCTTTACCGCTTCCTGCGGTATCCAACACCACTAATGCATAGCCAAACGGACGATAATAAAAGGGGTGCTCTATTTTTACATTCTGAATGCGCAAAAATGGTAAATTAGTATAGCGACGTTGAAATACACCCGTTTGAATCTCAACATGCTGATTGTGCACGCGAAAGGTGTACATAAAAAAGCTTATCAGGCCACTGCCCACCGCCAGCGACACCAAGGTGCCTATGGCAATATATGCCTCTGGCGAGTTTAGCTTGGAGAGCACGTTAGAGCCTATGGCCAACGCGGGAATAATATAAATAAGCCCTTGGGCAGAATTTTTAATGTTGCGTGCCGAGAAATATAAGATAGCGATGATGGCCAAGCGCTGCCACGCATCACCGGTTTCTACGTTGACTGAACTCCCGGCATTCGATGACGTAATCTCTTGCTCTTCCACTATCGGGCGCTCACATCTTTATGATCGAGAATAAACTGCCTAATTTGATTGGCCTCATCAATTTCAAGCCCAGGAATTTCAAAGGTATGCATTTCACCGCCAGCAGAAAAAACCTGTAGCGAGGCCAGTCCAGCCCATCGGTCAAGTGGGCCTCGCTTTAACTCAACATGCTGTACACGAAGGATAGGCTGACAAGATAACTGCCGAAAGAAAAGGCCCGACTCCTTACTGACATCTTGCTCTCTAACAGCAAACTTCACCTTCTTGTCGGCAAAAAAATGATAGATAAACCACAAAAAGCCCAACGTAAAAATGACTAGGCACGCATAGGGGTAGGCATTGTGAAGGTCGTCTGGCACACGAAACCAAGGTTGATATTTTGCTGCGGATAGCGCGCCAAGCAAAAGCACAGTGACGGTGGAACATACGCCTAAATTAATGGTGCGATACTTTTTCGACACTGGCGTTAGCGCCAGTAAATCTAACGCGGGTAAATCCTGCTGAGAAAGCGGTTCGTTAGAAAACTCGGCCGCCTTTGACGCTGAAAACATACACCTTATCCTTGTAAAAATTTACGCAAGCTCACTACATAGTGTTACTGCCAGAACGGCCAAATGCCCCAACCAGTAATTCTAAAATAAAAAGGGAGCATCAGCCCCCTCATCATTTCTAGTAGTTACTATTCGTCAGCCACTGTAATCGAACCACTCAGTTAAACCTACACAGCTATGCCTACACAGCGAAGCCCGCTCAGCTAAGCCTACTCAAATAAGCCTAGACAGTTGATATGCTACATAGTCATAGCAATGCACTAGTCGTCAAACTGCTGTTCGTTGAGCCAGCTATTCAGCCCTTTCATATCGTGCTGCACTGCCATTTGTAGCTCTTCAACCCAGTCATGAACGTTCTCCCACCATGTAGGATGATCACCCTGCTGAATTTGGTTAGCAATACGCTGCACTCTTGCTAAACCAACCGAGCCCGCAGCGCCTTTTATTTTATGGGCTTGAGAACACACCTCAGACTTTTCATCAGCAGTTAAGCTCAGTTGCAGTATTTCCATATATTCAGGCATTTTCTCTTGGAAAACTTTCACACTCGCCCGAACCATGTCATCCCCTATGGTATCTACTAACATCTCCAACAAGTCCATATCTAAAATGTTACTTAATGTTTTGTTGGGCTGCACGCGTTCTACCTGACCCTCTATTTCTAGCGGCGCTGGCGGCGCATGGAATAGGTCATTAAATACTTCAATAACTCGAGATTTTTTGATTGGCTTGGCTATAACATCGTCCATGCCGTTCTCTAAGTATTCATCACGCTTTTTAATGACGTTAGCGGTTAATGCAACAATGGGGGTTTGCATCACTAAATCTTCTTCTATTAGCGTGTTGGCCACATCAAACCCCGTCATATCCGGTAGCTGAATATCGAGTAAAATCAGGTCGTATTGGGTTTCTCTGGCTTTATCTAATGCCTCTTGACCTGTCATTGCAACATCAACACGCTGACCAAGTTTTTCAAGCAGCGCTTTGGCCACCATCACATTAAGCTCTATATCTTCCACAAGAAGAATATTTAACCCCGTCACTTCAAGCTCAGCCACTTTCATTGGGCTGTTTGAAATTTGCACCGGCAAGATAATTTCAAAGCGAGTACCTTTGCCTACGCTACTGGTCACGTTAATTTCACCGCTCATCAAATCGACCATCTGCTTACAAATTGCCAAGCCAATGCCGGTACCTGTGGCCGACTGGTGATCGGGGTGATCAACTTGATAATACATCGCAAAAATTTTGTTTATTTCGCTTTCTGGAATCCCTACCCCCGTGTCTTCTACAATAAAGGTGACAAAGGCTTTGTCATTCTCGGGTTTTGTAGCAGATACCGACAAGCTCACGTGACCTTTTTGAGTAAACTTCACCGCGTTGAAAAGAATGTTCCAGAGTATCTGGCGCAATCGCGTGCCGTCTATTTCAACTAAACGAGGCAATGGATCTTTAATTGTGGTTTTAAACTCAAGCTGTTTATCACCAGCCAATAAGCGAATAATACTGCTAAGTTCTTCCGTAAAATCTTTCAGCGATATGGTTTTCAAGCTGAGTTCTAGTTTGTCTCGGCCCAGCTTATCGAGGTCGATAATATCGTTAAATATATTACCTAATGTAATAGCGCTGGCGTAAATCGTACTCACCCAACTAAACTGCTCTTCGGAAAGCTCTGTATCGCGAAGCATGCGGCTTAAACCCACAATGCCGTTTAGCGGCGTGCGCAGCTCATGACTGATTGTGGCGATGAAGCGGGTTTTATCTGTGTTGGCTTTTGCCGCCGCATTTTCCGCTTGTTTACGCTCGGTCATGTCTCGTCCAAACGATAACAAGCCAAGTCGATTGCCTTCCTTATCGAAGAAAGGAACTCGCTTCATTTCGAAATAGCGACGTCGGCCATCGGCAAACTTAAGCCACAACTCTTCGGTAATGCTGGCGTTTGTCTCAAGTACTTCGTTATCACTGGCCACAATTTGTTGTGCCAACTCTTCTTCGTACACATCTTCTGGAGTCAACCCGAGTAGTTCTAGCTCAGTCTTCCCAGTCATTAGCTCGGCAATGCGATTACATCCTGCAAACTGCCCTTCTTCATTGCGGTAATAGATAAGATCTGGAGAAGCATCAATGATAGAGCGTAATAAGGTGGACAGCCTGCGTGCCTGAGATTCTTGTTCAGACTTATTTTTTATTTCTTGTTCTAAGTCTTTAAACAGCCCTTCACGCTCTTCTTGAGCAATTTTTCGCTGTTCAATTTCATGATTCAGCTGTCGAATATTGCTTTGCAGCTCGCGATTCAAAAACACATCTTCTTCGCGAAGGCTCTCTAGTTGACTCACCACCTCTTTTAAGTTTGTCCGAGAATTTTCGAGTTGCTTAATCAGTTCACTAAAAAAGTACAACACCCAAGGTGCTGACAACATTGTTAAGATTACTGCGCTGATAAAGTCGTCAGGCTGCACCTGACTTCCTAGGCTTACGCGTATGACATACGAGCCACCAAGGGTAAATACCAGTGAGAATACAACGAATAATATGCTTAATTTTAGTGTGCCAAATCGCTGCACAAATTGGGCAAAGCGGATAGCCCATGAATCGTTTGGAGAGTCTGAATGCATGTACGTCTAGTCTATAACCATTTTGCCCTATCCTAACAGTCTTTCTGGTGTTCTGGAATCCACTAGTCAACGCATGCAAAAACGCGCCTCACTTTGCTGTTCAAAATTCAAACACACAAACCACAGCTTCGTATACTTTTACCGTTTCTGTTTAACAAAAGTGAGGTATTCATTACTTACCCAGCCTTCTGCGGTGTACGCAACGCGGGACCATGTATCGCCGCGCTCTAATACCCTTACTACCTGCCCAGAGGTTAATTGACTACTCGCCTTCGTAAATTCGGTACCAGGCCCAAACCTCACATTTAAACGTTTCACGCTAACAATGGCAGATGTGTAAGGAAAGTCTTGTGACGCTGTTATGGACTTTCTCGAGACAGATAGCTGTTTCTCATTCGTATATTGCAAAGAAGGGGGTAGCTCTCGGGACAGTTCATCTACGGTGACATCAGAGGGTTGAGCGTTGAAAGAGTGTTGAGTCAGATAGCGGCGAAGTTGGCGAAGTGGAAATGCAGGGCCAGGGTCAAACTTTCTTCCTGGTGAGATTTCTTCGTGCCCTAGTACGTAATTAATATGGTAGGTGTTACACAACAGCCTGCATAAATCAAAAGTACGTTGAAGCTGCACCTCGCTGTAGCGATGCCAATACGTAGGAGAATGTGCGTTTGGGCTCTCTTGCAAATCGCTGTTATTTTTAATGCCAGAGCGGCCTGTAGAGTTGGAATGCGAACTTTCGACAAACACGTCGTTAGGGTGGTAGCGTTTTCCAAACCAGCTTACATATTCGCCATTTGCATCCATATCAAGTTGACCCGCATTATCTAACTCGATACCTATGGCGTAGTTGTTGAACTGCTTTCTGCCAGCAAAGCTGCTCTGCCCCGCATGCCACGCAATGGCGTTAAACGGGAGTAATTGTGTTACCTCCCCGTTTCGTCCTATAACAAGGTGGGCTGATACTTTACTTTTTGGGTTCAACATATAATTTACTGACGAGGACGCACTGCTGCCGCCAGTAAAATGAATAACTAAGGTATCGGGAAAATTGCGAGGAAACTCGCCAGAGGTGTTTGGAGAGGTGACATGTTCAATTTCACTTGCGTGTAACCTATTGTTTTCAATGCGAACTGCGTTTAAGGGTGCTGAGTATGTATTTGTCATAACCGTGTCCATTTGGCTTATTCCTATGAGCGGCGACTATGAACTCTACTTACTATCTTGATAACCAACCAAAGCACGGTTACCAACCAAAGCACGAAAACCAACCAAAAAACTGTTCATTTTTCACTCAAACTTTACCTAACATAGCAGTTTACTAATATGAGTGGAATAGTTTATTTACAAATAAATAAAAATACCAAAAACCCCCTCTTGACTAGATAAAACAACCACTTCGATGAATATTTATTCAAAAACAATTAGCAAATGAGAAGTATTATCATCTTCAGCTTGTTTGTTTTCCCCTCTAAAATTTTTATAACATTATTATTACAAATCTAAAATTTGAATTTCATCTTATTGATTTAAATGATTTTTTTAAACGTTATACTAATTCATTAGGGATGAGGCTTTTTTTGCGTTTGATTTTAGTTTTCAATGTGGGTATTTTGTACGGCCCGCATCGCATCAATGCATAAAAATGCGGAACGGCTGGAATCCTCTAATAATAATTAACGACAAGAAAGACGCATGCGCTGAGCTAAATGGCCCAAGCGCGAAAAGATGTCTAATTATGTTTCGATACGCAAACCTAGGCGCATCTGCACGCAACGCATACCTTGCCCAGTCAATAAGGTTGAAGGAGTTAATAGATGAGTTTATACAATCCCAACGATTCCCGGGATAATTGTGGGTTTGGCTTAATAGCCCACACTCACGGGGAAGCCAGTCACGAATTGGTATCCACTGCAATCCACGGTTTAGACCTGTCTCTTATACACATCTGACGCTGCCGACGAGCGATCTAGTGTAGAT
>OJAV01000815.1_pt1 | contig 10539 bp, 7 predicted proteins | sample 1590081 | NCBI WGS metagenome assembly OJAV01 (sample SAMN05416852, study PRJEB24817) | seawater metagenome | isolation source: Sea water | place: Canada:Atlantic | collected 2013-07
TCAGCAAGGTATTTTTTCAACTAGTGATAAAATAAAATCACTCGCCAATGAGATTGACGAAGCGTCCGCCTCTGCCGATAGCCTGACGCAATCTGCCAACAACGTCAGTGGTTTAATGGAAGAAATTCAATCGATTGCCGACCAGACCAACTTACTGGCGCTAAATGCTGCCATTGAAGCAGCTCGCGCTGGAGAGCATGGTCGAGGCTTTGCCGTTGTTGCTGATGAGGTGCGTAACTTATCTTCTAGAACACAAGATTCAGCGAAAAAAATTCATCAGCGTTTATCAGTTATGTTGGAAACGATAGTCCAATGGGTTGATGTGATGGCGAAAAATAAAGACGATGCGCAACTATGTGTAGAGATCGCCGAAAACTCTAATCAAAAAATTGCTGATGTTGTTAGCCGTCTGCAAAAAGTGACAGGTGTTGCGAATCAAATAGCAACCGCTACCGAGCAACAAAGCGTCACTTCAATGACTATCAACGAACATGTTGAAGATGTGCAGCAAGCTATTGAGCGTACTTGGGCACAAACCGATATCGTTACTGAAGAAATGGCCGTACTATCAGTTAGTGTTAACGACATTAGCAATGTTGCCAGTACTTTTGTCCCACCGAAAGGTTAAGTTGTTATCATTGTTTATCTGGTATGAGCTTTTGAGCTTTTAATAAAAATAGTCATGTTAAAAACTCAAAAGCCGCTAATACGACTTAACTCTACCTCGGACTAGTAATCAAATATCCCCCCTAAAATCACTAACACTTACACAAATACAAGCCATAATTTACCCAATGAATGCATAAACATCGTAGAAGTAACTTTATTAACCGTCTATTGGGCAACTTAGCGCAGTTATTAGCATCTTAATTGATTAAAATCACTTTCAACAAAAAAAACACAAAACACTACATTTTGTGCTTGAAGTTGATATAGATCGCAACATGTATGATTTTAACTTGTCGGAAGTTCTAATTTTTATATTATCGTATTCTTTGCAATCAACGATAAATAATAAACATCATGACTGAGCTTGAACTAAAATCAAAAAATGCTTTCTCTAAGCCGTTAAACCACGAATTACCTTTACAGCCTGCGTCATACGATATATGGGATAAAAAGTATCGCCTAAAAGATAAGCGCGGTAATAACCAAGAAACCTGCGTAAATGAAACATTTATACGCATCGCAAAAGCGTTGGCAGCCATAGAAGTTAACGATCAGAAAGAATGGCAAGAAAAATTTCTTTGGGCGATGCAATCAGGCGCTTATCCCGCTGGCCGCATTATTTCGAATGCCGGTGCTGCAAAATTTAAACCGGCAACGTCCACCATCAATTGCACGGTATCGGGTACCATTGAAGACTCAATGACCGGTATTTTACAGCAAGTACATCAAGCGGGCTTAACCCTTAAAGCGGGTTGTGGTATTGGTTACGAATTTTCCACCCTAAGACCTAGCGGCGCTTATGTCGCTGGCGCAGGTGCAACGACATCGGGTCCTTTATCGTTTATGGATATCTACGACAAAATGTGTTTCACCATCAGTTCAGCAGGTGGCCGACGTGGTGCCCAAATGGGCGTGTTTGATATATCTCACCCTGACGTTAAAGACTTTATTCTCGCCAAACGTGAAGACGGTAGGTTACGCCAATTTAACCTATCTTTATTGATCAGTGATAATTTTATCAAGGCGGTAAAAAGCAATCTTGATTGGCCATTAAACTTTCCACTTACTCACAAAGAAGTATTGGCAGATAAGATAAACCTTAATGATACTTCGTCAGTGCTTTTTAAAGAGAATCACTACCATAGCGACTTTATTAAACAACACGACTACATCCTCAACGAGCAAGGAGAAATTGCCTGTAAAATTTATCAACGCATTCCTGCACAGCGGCTCTGGGATATGATCATGAGTAATACTTTTGATTATGCTGAGCCCGGCTTCATACTTATTAATCATGCCAATGAAATGAATAATAACTGGTTTTGTGAACAGCTACGCGCGAGTAACCCTTGTGGTGAACAAATACTGCCGCCACATGGAGCCTGCTTACTTGGCTCAATAAATTTAGTGCAGTTTGTCGAACAAGCATTTTCTCCAGCAGCAAAGTTTGATTGGAAAAAGTTTAAAAAAGTTACCCGCATATTCACTCGTATGCTCGACAACGTTGTTGAAATCAGTGGCCTACCACTAGCCGAACAACGTTTAGAAATAGCAAGTAAACGTCGCCACGGCATGGGTTACTTGGGCTTAGGTTCCGCATTAACCCTACTTCAAATACCCTACAATAGTCCTGAGGCCATCACATTTACCGAAGAAGTATCAAAAGTATTAGCAATTACAGGTTGGCAAGAAGCCCTTAGTCTCGCGAAAGAAAAAGGTCCTGCTCCCATCCTTAAGCAAAGCTTTACCGTTGACCAAGCCATGTTAAACAAACGCCCTGAAATGGTAAAAGATGGTGTTAAGCTCGGCGATAGCATCAAAGGCTCGGTATTACATGCCAAGTACAGTCGTTACATGCAGATAATTGCCCAAAATGAGCCGGAGTTAATTGCACAACTAGCCAAAGTAGGGGCACGCTTTACCCATCATACCTCCATCGCCCCAACCGGCACATTAGCGTTAAGCTTAGGTAATAACGTGTCAAATGGCATAGAACCCAGTTTTGCCCATGAATATCATCGCAACATTATTCGAGAGGGCAAAAAGTCAAAAGAATCTGTCGCGGTATCAAGCTACGAACTTTTAGCCTATCGGGCCATGATTAACCCTAACGCACAAGCCTCCGCCGCAGAAGGAAATAATCAGCTACCAAAATACTTCATCGTTAGTGACACTATTAGCCCAGAAGCCCATGTCGATATTCAAGCAGCAGCTCAGCATTGGATCGACTCTTCAATTTCAAAAACGATTAATATTCCAACGGACTTTGCTTACGAGCAATTCAAGAACATTTATCTTTATGCCTACGACAAAGGGCTAAAGGGCTGCACAACCTTCCGCTTTAATCCTGAGGTACATCAAGGTGTATTAGTGAAAGAAACCGATCTAGAAAAAGTCGACTATGAATTCACCCTTGCTGATGGCACAAAGGTCATCGCCAAAGGTAATGAAGAGATCCGCTACGACGGTGAAATACACACGGCAGCCAATTTACATGACGCCTTGAAAGAAGGTTACTACGGTAAGCTTTAATCAGATAAACAGTATTGATGGAAAAATTATGATGAAAGAAATAACACAGAATATTAGCGCTGCGAAAGTAAAAATAACCGAACCAAGTCCAGTATTAGACGCTACCAAAGATAACACTAACACCATGGCCAATTTGACCGAGAAGACTAAACGTCCAGAAATGTTAGTTGGCTCGACCTACAAAATAAAACCACCGATTTCAGACCATGCCTTGTATATAACCGTCAATGATATTTTATTGAATCAAGGTACAACGCAGGAAGTTAGACGACCATTTGAGATATTTGTTAATTCCAAAAACATGGAGTTTTACTCATGGATTGTAGCGCTAACTCGGGTTATTTCTGCGGTATTTCGCAAAGGAGGTGATTGCACATTTTTAGTCGAAGAACTCAAAGCTGTATTTGATCCAAAAGGTGGTTACTATCAACCGGGGACTGGGATTTTTATGCCATCAGTTGTTGCTGATATCGGCCATGTTATCGAAACGCATTTAAAAACTTTAGACATGCTGCCTAAAAGTGAAATAGATGCTCACCAGCAAGCGTATTTAAAACGAAAGCGTCAAGCCGCAATGACGGAGAATGCAAACCAGACTGACAGTGAAAGTAAGGAGAACCAGCAATTGAATTTTCCAGCCACGGCAAGTAGCTGTAAAAAGTGTCATCAAACATCCGTAGTGTTGCTTGACGGTTGCGCCACGTGTTTAAACTGTGGCGATTCAAAATGTGGTTAAACGAAATCAAGTTACGCGATCATATTAATGGTCGCAGACAAGTCGCACAGTGTGTTATTGCTGTGCGATCTTTCAACATTTTTTGATAATTATTTGATAAAAATTATAACATCGCCGATATATCAGCCGTTAATGAAACCTTTGGGCGCTCAATAATACGTCCTACTTCTATATTATTTTGATAGACAATAAACGTTGGCGTGTAATGAATATCATGTTTTTTAGCTGAGCCATTAGGCTCTGACTTATTATAATCAAGGCCAATTAATCGATGGGAAAGTGTGCTATTTTCCGCCACTACTTTCAAAAATCTGGGCACCTCACGCTGACTATCATGACACCACGAGCCGAAATATACATCGACATGTAAATTACTTGGCCAATTTTTTATTGCAATGATTTCAGGCTCCGATAATGAAAATGCCTGATAACTTTGCTGAAAAGATTTATGATCGCGTATTAATTGTTGTTGGCCAATATTGCCAATGGCCATTGGCGTGTCATCAACATGATTATTAGCGCATGCCGACAACGCAATAAGCGTAATAATACCTGATAACATTGTGAAAAATTTTTTCATTTCATTCCTAGTTTTTATAGCTAATGTTTCTTTAGTTGGTCGGCTTTTATCAACATTGCTTTACTTTCCTGCAAGAAAATATCGGCATATTCGCCAAACCAATCAGATACTTGTGAAAACATACCTTTAAAAGCTTCTTTATCATCCAGTTGCACATCTTCAAGTAATTCTAAAAATCGATATGCGAAGCGCTTCATCATAGCAATGTTATCCTGATTGGCAAAAATAATATCAGTATATAGCACAGGATCTTGAGCAAATAAACGTCCTACCATGATCAGCTCTAAACGATAAATCGGTGAACTCATCTCAACCAACTGGGCAATATCGGCGCCTTCTGTCATCAAATGATAGCCATATGCTATAGTCGAAAAATGTCGCATTACCTGCACCATCGACATTGCTTGATCATGAGCATGCGCTTCAACAGGATAAATTTTTGCTCCCCAAACCTGAAATTGCTCCAGTAACCAATGATATTGTTGTGGAAAACGTCCTTCACAAGCAATAATAGTTTGTTTAACTAAACCCGTAACATCAGGGCCAAACATAGGGTGCAAGCCTACAACGGGCCCATTATGCACTTTCATCATTTCATACAGTGGCGCTTCTTTAATGCTGGTAATATCTGCCAAGATGCAGTCTTCTGGCAAGGCATTTAGCTTTCGAATCACCATGTTAGTCAATCTGATAGGTACAGCGACAATGACTAAACTTGCATCAGTAAGAATATCAGCGCTATTAGGCCAATCTGCTTGCTCTAAGGTTTGTACTTGATAATGAGAACGAGTAAATAGATCGACAAAAATTCGCCCCAACTGACCATCACCGCCAATAACAACGACTTTTTTGCAGTCGGGATTAACACAGCGATAGCCACTAGCGTCCTGACTAATATATGAGTCTTGCATCAAACGACGTAAAATATCTTCAATTAACTCTGGAGAAAGGCCAGCTTCTATCGCTTGCTGGCGCCGAACGCTTAGCAAACTTGCTTCGCGTTCAGGGGCAAAAATTGGCATACCCACTTCACTTTTCAATAAGCCAACCTTAGTGGTTACAGCGCGACGCTTTGCCAGTAGCGCAACAAGTTGACCATCTATGTCGTCAATTTCATCACGTAATGCTGTCAGTTGCTGCTCAAATATAGCTGTTTTACTCATTGCTGCTCTTTAATCCTTTATTAACTCGTAGCATTAATTCTTTGCTTTAAAACGCTTTCAAGCTTGCTACTAGCACCTGAAATAAGCTGTTCTGTGGTGCCAAAATCAATACAGGCATCAGTAACTGAAACACCATATTTAAGTTCTTCAAATGGTAGATCAGAACTTTGGTTTCCAGGGTTTATATTACTTTCTAGCATGATGCCAATAATCGATTTATTACCATCACAAATTTGATTAAAGACATTTTCTGCCACAAGCGGTTGGCGACGGTAATCTTTATTAGAATTACCATGTGAACAATCAATAACAATACCTGGCTCTAAATTTTGTTTTGCTAATTCTTGTTCGCATAGTGCAACGTTAACAGAATCGTAATTAGGGTGTTTTCCGCCACGTAAAATAACATGGCCATCAGGATTACCGGAAGTTTTAATTAGCGCAACTTGTCCTTGACGATTAATGCCCATAAAACGGTGCGAATGTGCTGCAGATTGCAAAGCATTAATTGCTACCCCGAGCCCGCCATTTGTGCCATTTTTAAAGCCGATAGGCATAGACAAACCACTGGCCATTTCGCGATGTGTTTGCGACTCTGTGGTACGAGCACCAATAGCTGACCAACTGAATAACTCAGCTAAATATTGTGGGCTAATCGGATCAAGCGCTTCGGTAGCCAGTGGCAAACCTAATTCAGTTAAATAAATCAATAATTCTCGTGCTTTGCGCAGACCACTTTCGACGTCGAATGAACCATCCATATGTGGGTCATTAATCATCCCCTTCCAGCCAATGGTGGTACGTGGTTTTTCAAAATAGACCCGCATCACTATGTATAAACTGTCTTGGTATTTGTCATGCAGTACTTTTAGCTGTCTTGCATAAGCTTTTGCAGCTTCAACATCGTGCACAGAACAAGGTCCCGAAATTACCAGTAAGCGATGGTCTTGCTTATGAATAATATTCGCGATGATATTTCGAGCGTTCTTAACAAAAACGCGACCAGCTTCTGGCAACGGTAGTTCTTCTCGCAAGGCATTTGGGGTTATTAAGACATCTTCAGCGTTGACATGTATATCGTTTAATCTGCTTTTAGGTATTGTGCTAGCAGCAGACGTCGTTAAAGTAGGTTCTGACATAGGGCTTTCCTGAATATAGAGCAATAAATGTGAATGTTTAAATAAAGTAGCTTAGTTAGTTTAGCGACTAACTATGACGCTAGGGATAGAACTAGCTAAAGTATGGGAGGAAATAATATCGATATTGTAGATTGTGCATTTCGTTCAAATCCTAGGTGTAAATTTAACTTTACCTTTTTTGTATTGAATATATTACACCATTATTTACCTAGGTACAGCCCCATTGATAAATTTTTTAGCTAAAAAAAGCGCCAATAGGCGCTTTTTTTCTCAATATGCTTAATATAAGTTTACATATTGGTCATTTAGCTATGCACAATGCGATTACTTACTAAATGGTCGACAACCGCAGGTTCAGCCAATGTTGAAGTATCACCTAAGGTATCAAGATCGTTCTCAGCTATTTTACGTAGAATTCGACGCATAATTTTACCCGAGCGTGTTTTAGGCAATCCAGGCGCATATTGAATATAATCAGGCTTAGCAAAGCGTCCTAATTCTTTGGCAACAAATTCAGTAAGTTCCGCTAATAACGCATCAGATTCAGTCGCATTGCTCATCAAAGTTACATAAGCATATACGCCTTGGCCCTTAATTTCATGAGGGTAGCCAACAACAGCCGCTTCGGCTACTGCAGGGTGTAAAACTAAGGCACTTTCAATTTCAGCAGTGCCTAATCGGTGACCCGAAACATTCAGCACGTCGTCAACACGACCCGTGATCCAATAAAAGCCGTCTTCATCACGTTTTGCACCGTCGCCTGTAAAATAATTACCTGGATATTGGCTTAAATAGGTTTGGTAGAAACGTTCATGATCACCGTAAACACTACGTAATTGGCCTGGCCAACTGCCTGTCATCATCAATAGACCTTGGTTTTCCCCCTCAAGGGTATTACCGTCTTTATCAAACAACGCAGGTTGTACACCAAAGAATGGTTTACCGGCTGCACCTGGTTTCATATCAACCGCACCAGGCAGCGAGGTAATTAAGATACCACCTGTTTCGGTTTGCCACCAAGTATCCACAATCGGGCAGTTATTCTTGCCTATGACTTCATAATACCAATGCCATGCTTCTGGGTTAATTGGCTCACCAACAGTGCCCAAAATACGTAACGAGGATAAATCGGATTTTTCAACAAAGCTATCGCCAACGCTCATGAGTGCACGAATTGCTGTTGGTGCGGTATAGAAGACATTAACTTGATGCTTGTCGCATACTTGCCAAAATCGACCGGCGTCTGGATAAGTGGGTACACCTTCAAAAACTAAGGTCGTTGCGCCATTAGCCAATGGGCCATAAAATATGTAAGAATGCCCAGTGATCCAACCGGCATCAGCAGTACACCAATACACCTCACCGTCTTTATAGTCAAAAACATATTTATGGGTCATGGCAGCATAAAGTAAATAACCACCACAGGTATGAAGAACACCTTTAGGTGTACCGGTAGAACCTGAGGTATATAAAATAAATAGCGGATCTTCCGCATCCATGACTTCTGGCTGGCAAGCAGCAGGAAGCTTGGCCACTTCTTGTTGATAGTTGACATCAACTTTATCATTCCACGTAATATCACCACCGGTTCTTTCCACCACAATGACCGAGTGCACATTAGGGCAATCGGCAATTGCTGCATCAACATTGGACTTAATAGGAATAACTCGTCCACCACGAAGACTTTCATCTGAGGTAATAACCACTTGGCAGTCGGCATCAATAATTCTAGAACGAATAGCTTCAGTAGAGAAGCCACCAAATACCACAGAATGTACCGCCCCTATACGAGCACAGGCGAGCATGGCGTAGCCAATTTCTGGGATCATTGGCATATAAATACAAACACGATCACCTTTTTTAACGCCACGAGCTTTTAATAAATTAGCAAAACGACAAACATGATCATGCAGTTCTTGATAGCTTATCTTTTTATCTTCACTTGGGTCATCACCTTCCCAAATAATGGCAGTTTCATTTGCCTTGCTTACTAAATGGCGATCAATACAGTTATAACTGACATTTAATTTGCCACCAGAAAACCATTTGATATCCGCCGATTTTAAATCCACGTCACTGACATGGTCCCAAGGCTGATACCAATCAAGAAACTTATCGGCTTGTTCGGCCCAAAAAACCTCAGGTTGCTCAATTGACAGCTTATACATCGCGTCATAGGTCGCTGAATCAATGTAAGTGTGAGCTTTGGCCTGCTCTAATACGGGATAACGGCTTTTTAATTCTTGCATGCTTAATCCTTGATTTTCTCATATCTAGTGGCTAGTTGAAGCAAAATTAAAGCTTTGGCTTCAACTATTATTCGCTTTTAAGTTACCAACATCATAGCTTAAGTTTTTCTGCTGGAACACACCACTAAAGTCGAATATTAGTGATTTACTTAAGTTAATTTACTTTATAACAGTAATGACCATATCATTAAACACACTAGAATGACAACGCTGTCAAATCCATATGTAATTGATATACCATTGACAAAAAATAGAGAAATAGAGAAATAGAGAAATAATGAAATGAAGCCTCAAACAGGAAGTTGAGGCATTACTACATCGTAATCGCTATGCGCGGTAACGACGAAAAGCAAGAAAGGAAAGCATTAAGGTGAATAAACCAAAGGTAGTTGGTTCAGATACTTGAATAGGCTGTTGATTTATAATTGAAAATGTTGGTTGCTCAAATATTGTCTCAGCTCTCGCATCTCGGTAGGTAAAGAAAGATTCATATCTGTTCCCAATGGCATTTCCTTTGAAACTACCTAAGGAGACTACGCCAATTTTTTCATTCTTGTAGGCCATATATTGACTAGGCTCACCGACGATACCGGTATCGACATAACCTCTAACACCATAAAATTGCACACTATCAAATTTTGTCCCTAGGCTCATGGTTTCACCTAAAATTGTTAGGCTATCAACAAGGTCACTAAAGCCTTGTTTTCGTGGGCTATAATAATAATAATCTTGGTAAGAAGTGGCGGTACCGTAATCCTGATTATGCACTGAAGAGAAGCTAAATTGAGAAAATAAATCACCGACCATTGAACTAGTTGCAAACGCCCAACCGTCATTATTAGCAGTGGTTAAAAAACGTTGATATTCGGCAAAATCCATCGTTCTTGTGAAAGTCAAATCCAGCCATTCTCTACCAGAACTGTCATCATAAGTTATGCCAGCATCACCCCATTCCAAATAGTCTCTTTCGATGAGAGTTGCTGAAGCAGGCCATGATGATGTCGTTAGGTAGGCAGTTAATAGAAATATAAAAAAAGTTATCAAGCGCATTAATGGAGTTCCTGTATTATTTTTATTTTTTAAGCGTCAATTATTATAGAAGCAGTCAATCCATTAACATTTCCATTACAAATCTACACACATGCTGTTACATATGCAACAGCTAAAGATTTTATTTTTATTAGTAATTCATTAGGATACATAGGTTTACATGGTAAATTTGCGAAATATTGTTCTACTTTAGAGCCTCAAAATTTTTCTAACAACTAAAAAAACCTGTGTGGTTGCCCACACAGGTTTTTTTCAAGCTGCTAAGTAATCTTCTAATTAAAGAGAGATTATCTTTTTGCCAATTTCTCTTTGATACGTGCAGAACGACCTGAACGCTCACGAAGATAGTAAAGCTTAGCTTGACGTACATCACCGCGACGTTTGATTTCAATTGAATCAACGATTGGGCTATGTGTCTGGA
>OJAV01000817.1_pt1 | contig 10532 bp, 12 predicted proteins | sample 1590081 | NCBI WGS metagenome assembly OJAV01 (sample SAMN05416852, study PRJEB24817) | seawater metagenome | isolation source: Sea water | place: Canada:Atlantic | collected 2013-07
GATCTACACTAGATCGCTCGTCGGCAGCGTCAGATGTGTATAAGAGACAGCAGCAGCACCAACCGGCCATGTGGTTAAATCGCCAATGGTAGGAACCTTTTATCGCGCGTCTTCACCTACTGCAAAAGCGTTTGCCGAAGTAGGTCAGCAAGTTAAAGTTGGCGATACACTTTGTATTGTTGAAGCCATGAAAATGATGAACCAAATCGAGTCTGATAAAGCCGGTGTTGTTAAAGCAATCTTAGTAGAGAACCAAGATCCGGTTGAATTCGACCAACCTATGTTCATCATCGAATAAGTGAGCAATTCACAATGTTAGATAAAGTACTTATTGCTAACCGTGGTGAAATTGCCCTACGTATTTTGAGAGCCTGTAAAGAACTAGGCATCAAGACAGTAGCCGTGCACTCCACTGCGGATAAAAATTTAAAGCACGTATTACTCGCCGATGAATCCATTTGTATCGGAAAAGCGTCTGCAACCGAGAGTTATCTGAATATTCCTCGTATTATTGCAGCAGCAGAAGTAACTAATTCAATTGCTATTCACCCTGGCTACGGCTTTTTAGCGGAAAATGCTGATTTTGCAGAAGCAGTAGAAAAAAGCGGTTTTATCTTTATTGGCCCAACAGCAGACACCATAAACCTGATGGGCGATAAAGTATCAGCTATCAATGCAATGAAAAAAGCAGGGGTGCCTTGTGTTCCTGGTTCTGATGGTCCGTTGACAGACGATAACGAGCGCAATAAAACCATAGCCAAACGCATTGGTTACCCAATCATTGTTAAAGCTGCTGGTGGCGGTGGTGGTCGCGGAATGCGTGTTGTGCGCAGCGAAGGCGAGCTCGTAAAAGCCATAGAAACTACTCAAGCAGAAGCAGGCGCAGCCTTTGGCAACCCTACTGTCTACATGGAAAAGTTCTTAGAGAACCCTCGCCACGTAGAAATACAGGTACTGGCCGATGGGCAAGGTAACGCTATTCACTTAGGTGAGCGAGACTGTTCTATGCAGCGTCGTCACCAAAAAGTGGTAGAAGAAGCGCCAGCACCTGGAATTTCGGAGCAAATGCGAACCAAAATTGGCGATCGCTGCCGCAGAGCGTGTGTTGAAATAAACTATCGTGGTGCGGGAACCTTTGAGTTTCTATACGAGAACGGCGAGTTTTATTTCATTGAAATGAATACGCGTATTCAAGTAGAGCACCCAGTATCAGAGATGATCACAGGCGTAGATTTAATCAAAGAGCAGCTTCGCATAGCGGCAGGTCAGCCTCTGTCTATTGACCAGTCGCAAATTCAAATTCGCGGCCACGCTATTGAATGCCGTATTAACGCTGAAGACCCTCAGACTTTTATTCCAAGCCCTGGTTTAATCAATATGTTTCATGCTCCAGGTGGCTTGGGTATTCGTTGGGAGTCACACATTTACGCGGGCTACACGGTTCCTCCGTATTACGATTCTATGATAGGCAAGCTTATCGCTTACGGTGAAAGTCGTGATGAAGCGATTGCTCGAATGCGCCATGCATTAGAAGAAATTGTAATAGAGGGAATAAAAACAAATATTCCGCTTCAGCGCTCTATCATGGCAGATGAAAACTTCTTTGCCGGTGGCACTAATATTCACTACCTTGAAAAGAAACTAGGCCTAGCCTGATCCCCCTTGGGTTGCACTGCTGTTTAAGTGCAGCCCAACTTTATGCCCCTTTTAATTCTTTTGGTTTTTCGTTTCCTGTTGATTCTAATTTAACGATTACAACAATCAATTTTTACTGTTTTTCTTGTTCAAACTACACGCCTATACTTACCACAAGTTTAAACGTCTCCCGTAATGACTGTTTTTTCTTTTTGTGTGTTTTACCTTATGGAGCGTGTCTCCACTTCAGCCGGTGCCTTGCACCGGCTTTTTTATGCCTGCTATTCGAGCGTACTGGGAGAAACGCGCAAAAAAAAAGGCCCACCAAACGGTGGGCCAAACAGCAAGAACGCGTACACACTTTAACAGTGCGTGAATAGATACGACCCGTAATTTGCACAAGTTCATATATAAAAGATTACTTATTTTTAACCTCTACGCCTTTAAACTACGGCACTAGTTCTTTAGACTTTAGGCTAATGACAAGGAAGCAAACTACAGCCTTAGGGACACTTCACGACGTTTAAGGTAGTACTATGCAAAGCCGTTACAAACAGCTTAAAGAGAAACTCCCGATTTCCAGATTGTCTGACGATGTGCTCCTCGCCCTGCGGGTTTTGTATGACGACCCTCTCGATATTGTCGATTTAAAGCAAGATATCGACGACCTAACGCTTTACCCCGAAAGACTTCAAGACAGCTATAGAAAAGAATGGGAAACCTACGTGTTAAAAGCGTTGGCTGAGGATTTAAAAAGGGATGAGGCGTTGTCCGCTAATGAGTTTATCGAAAACATTATGCAGCGGGTTGAAGAGGTGGAACAAAACAATACCGCTTACGCTGCCTACCGGCCGCTGGTAGCCCAAGCTAAAACCATTAATGAATCGGGCAATACCCTTGTATTCCCCAGCCCATTTCGACAGCAACTTATGGCCTTTTTATTGCCCGTAAGCACAGTAGAATAACCCCAGAAAACTGCCTTCAAAGCGCCTGCTAACAGGCGCTATTTATTGGCACTTTTAACCTTGTACTGAGACGGACAATAACCTCGGTCTACACCTTCTGGCCGTAAACTCGCGTGCTTAGTTTTGCGGCCAGACACCCGGGCACGCCAATTTTTAAAGGTCTTGTGTTTAAGGTTTTTACGCATCAGCTTTATCACCTCTTTTTCAGGCAATCCAAAAAGCTTTTCGATGGCTTCAAATGGCGTTCTGTCTTCCCACGCCATCTCTATGACCCGTGACTGTTGTTCTTCGTCTAACATGATTGTACTCATAAACGGTTTTGCTCGGTCTAAGGTAAAAGCGATTCTCAAATTGAAGCGCTCTCTCATTAAACGCTTTTTTCAACGTTGTTTTTTACAGTGCTTACCTTGCATATGATAACGCTTGTGTAGCGCAATATTTAGTAAAGCTTTGTGATATCAATTCATACGAAAAAATATCGTCTTCGTTCAACTTTTATTAGAACGCGCTGTGCTGGTCGCTTACTTAGTCGATAACCTTGATAGTAACCTTGATAGTAACCTAGTCGTTCGCCAAGTCATTTACTTCGTCATCTTTTTCAAATGCCAGTTTTAGCAACTCAGCAGCTGCCTTTGCATCGGAGAGAGCTCGGTGATGACGCTCCATCGAAATGTAAAAGTGTTTGGTTAAATTGGCTAGAGAATAAGAGGGCAACCCAGGGTGCGTGCGTCGCATTTCTCTCACCGTGCACATTTTCGGGCGCCGGAATGACTGCTCTAGGCGGGCAAATTCTTGTTTAATAAAACCGTAGTCGAAGTTGACATTGTGGGCTACAAATACCGCATCCTCAGTAAATTCTGCAATATCATTGGCAACCTCAGAAAAAAGCGGCGCATCTTTTACCATCTCATCTGAGATGCCTGTCAGCCGAGTAATATTTGAAGGAATACGGCGTTGAGGGTTCAGTAACGTTTGGTAACGAGCTACCTCTTCACCAGCAATAAGTTTCACCATACCTATTTCAGTAATACGGTTATAGCTGTTGTTCCCGCCAGTTGTCTCTATATCAACTACAACGTAGGGCTGTTCTGGGTCGCGTACCCAGTTTACGGTAGTGACAGCTACTTCAAACCCAGCCTGCTGCAAACGCTGAATAGACACTAGCTGGTTGCGTCGCAACTGATCTCCCGGCGCTTTAATCTCTTCAAATCGCAACCCGTTTTCGTACACCATTATATCGGGAAAGCCATCTCTTAGGCTTTCAAAGTCTTTGCACATCATTCGCAATAAGCTGTGAATAGACTGAAGCTTTCCATGGCGAAGTAATGCCTCTATGGGCGCTAAAAGCCGACTAGACCACATGAACAAGCTATTCACCTTGCCGTAGTGCTGCGTCGCCATTTTTTGAATATGAAATAGCAATTTTTCCGGCGTATCTAACGACGACAGCAACGCTTCAATACTGGTTTCAAATTTGGCGTAAAAGTTATTCTGCTTAAGCGAAAGTGGACGTCGGTCAAACTCTGTTACTAAGGTATCCTCTTCATAAAGCTGCTTCCAAAACGTCAACCCAAAAAGGCTTCGCCACAATCTATTTTCTGTGCGCCAGCCTTCAATACCGTGTCTGGCATAATGGGCCAGCACGCCCCGCTCAACCTGCTGATTCTGGCTTACATCAATCGATAATTCTCTACTGGCATTACGCAGCATATCGGTAACCGTACTGGTACGCTTTTTGTTGTACTTGCGCGCATAGAAATCTTCAGCAAATGCCAATAACGTATCCGATTGCGGGTTATCAATAATGTACTCAAGTTCACTTTTCACTTCGTCAACAGAGCCGAGTTTATAGCTTTCTCTTATCCATTTTTCTTTCCCTTTATCGCTGTCTGCCAAACGTAGAATATTAAGGCCTTTTTGCTTGTCTTCGTCTAGTAGCTTTAATCCTAATGCGTACAGCAATTGATCTTTATAAAACCCTGCGGACACACCTTCGGTACTAGGAAAGTCGCTATCAGCGAGGCTAAGCAAAGACTCTGTGTGATAAAACGGAATTTGCGTGTAGTGGTTTGCGTAAAACCACGCAGCTTCTGTATCTGACTTACTCTCAAATCGGGCAACATCGGTTACAGAATCTGAACGAGTGCGCATAACGCCTAAATCTCTCATGGAGAATTGATTTAAGCGGCTCTTCGTATTGCCAAAATATAAAAATAATAGGAAGCGCAGTGCATCGTTAAACAAACACACTAAATAGTTATCGATAGAAAAGCGGCTAGGCCATCCATTAGCTCGTATTTCATTACCAAGTAGTGTCACTAATTTTGGCTTAGTGAGTGAGGACAGCCCTTGCGTACTGCCGTAATCCGACAACAGTGTTAAAATAGCATCTTTGGTAAGCACTCCGGCTATGTCATTAAACGAGGCGTTCGTGAGGTCGCCAAACCACCCGCTTTCTATAAGACTGTTTATTTGAGCTTGAGGCGTGTTAATTTCTGCGTAATTAAATTGTGTTCGGTCAATAATCGCATATTTACGGTTAGCCGCGCGTACGATAATGCACTGCTTGTCATCGTCTAACGCGTTAAAACGCTCGATAAACGATGCGGCCTCATCAGAGAGCAGTGTCGCGCTTGCCCCCTCAAAAAAGCTGAGGAACTCATGAAAATGAGTGAGGTAATAGCGGGGAGGGAGATCTTTTCGCACTTTTCGCATTTGGCCAGCAGCCCAGTCAATTAAAAATAGTCAGTTAAAGATATTTGGGTACAGCTAATGGTTATAGCCACTCAAGCCATGCTTTCTTAAATCATAGCAACTCAAGCTATGCCTTCTTAAATCACAGCGACCCGAATCATAACAAAACACTTATTATAGTGTATATTTATACAGCGTCATTAATCAACCTTTACCCGCTGTTTACTTACCCAGCTAAAAAACGATGCCAACTGTTCATCGGCTAGTAATAGCGGCAATGTGCAGAGGTTTTTGGCCAGAGTCATCTCATCGTAAAAGCGGTGAATACCGCTATGACACTGCCTGCAAACATGCACACCTTCTTGGCGCTCGGCTTTTGTATAATGCTTCTTGAAATATTGACGCCTGTGCATTTTTTTCGGAATAAGATGATGATATGTCAGTCGCGTCTTACGTTTGCAGCAAGGACATATCCCAACAGTGTTTGCCACACCAACCACCTCACTATTGTTTAAATACCCAATTGATAGCCTAAGCATTTAAGCTTGGGCGTATTGATTTAATCATTAATACCGAAAATACTGGCACCTGATCACTAATCTGTTCCCCAAGGCTTTCGATAAGTCACCCAATAAAATCATTCAACAAGCAATGCATAAGGAGTTAAAAACAATCCACCCATTGGTAATAAGCGTATTTATAGTAAATTAGAAAAACATGGAATTAAGATATGAGTTTGACACGCGCAATGGGCTTTTCCTGCCCGTATTGTATGGCACCTAATGACGTTGAAATTGATGAAATAAACGACGTTGGTCAAGTGCAGGTATTAGACTGCCAAGTTTGCTGTCAACCCATCGAATTAAGAGTGTTTCAGCACGGTGAAGAACTTTCTATAGAGGCAGAAAGAGAAAATGACTGACCGTATGACTCGCGATGATTTAGACAACTTAGAGCAGCGCTACCGCGCTAATCTAATTAATAGTTTGTCTGGCTTTAAATCTGCGGTGTTGCTGGGCACCACAGATGGGAAAACTAATAACTTAGCCGTTATTAGTTCAGTAGTTCATATAGGTGCTAACCCGCCGCTACTTGGCATGATAATGCGTCCGCATACTGTGCAGCGAGATTCATTGGATAATATTAAGCAGCAGGGCTTTTACACCTTAAATCACGTGAATACACAGTGGGCTGATAAAGCACACCAAACCTCGGCCCGCTACGAGCAAGATGAAAGCGAATTCGATGCCGTGGGACTAACACCTTTTTTCAGCGATACGTTTAGTGCGCCTTATGTTAAAGAAAGCGAAGTAAACATTGGTCTTAAAGTAGCTCAGCATTTTAGCTTGCTCAATAATACCGAAATGGTAATTGGTGAAATCCAAGAAGTCTTTTTTGCTAAAGATGCCCTTGATAAAGATGGGTATCTTGATATTGAGGCTTTAAACACTGCGTCAATCAGCGGGCTAGATAGCTATCATTCTAGCAAACGGCTGGCGAGGTACGCATACGCTAAGCCAAATGTACCCCTTGAAACAAAGTAAACTTTTAAGCACAGACGCTGTCCTATTGTGTATGAATGGCAATAGTTAAAATTTTATTAATCGATTAAAACTGAGTTTTGCGCAATTTTTGTCGATCTTTACTGAAAAAGCGTTAGTATAAAGTATGTATCAAAAAACCTGCCCTTTCTGGGCAGGTTTTTTGCGTTTAAGGCACTGAATAAAAAAGAATCATTATCGTTTCTATCTCATTGGGAGAATGTTATGAAATCTGTTAATCGCCGCGACTTTATGAAATTCACGGGCTCAACGTTAATAGGGTTAACCCTAGGCGGCGTTGCACTGCGTGCACAAGCTCAAGAACAACTGAGCGCAGACGATGCCACTGCAAAGGCCCTTAATTACACGCCAGCTTCAACTGTTGATGGTGCAAAATGCAGTAACTGCATGTACGTACAGGGCGCCGATGGCGAACCACACCGTCCATGTAATATCTTCCCTGGCAAACTGGTTAATGCAAACGGCTGGTGTAGTGCTTGGGTTAAAAAGCCTGGCTAGGTAGCGTGTCTTTCACTGTTGGCTTATCGGTGCTGTCTCAAATGTATGGTTAATGACAGTGCTAACGTAGCGGTAGTTTCGCAAGCGCTGAACTTCATTGAAGATTAGTGGCTTCCAGCGAGGCAGAGTGAACAATGAAGAACAAGCTGTTAAGCACTCATTACACAATTGTTATGTAAACCAATAATAGAAAAGAGCCTCAACACATGGTGTTGAGGCTCTTTTTTTGTGTTTCAGTTATAAGACGTTGTTAGCTCCTCATAGAGGAACTAAGCCCTAGTTGGACGTCACGTTTTCAGTAATAGATTCAAGCTCAGGCGCATCAAATCGTGAAGGTAAAAGACCCGGAGTGATAGAAAAACCATGCTTGGCTTCAAAAACACTACCAATTCGCAATACCTTTTCATCCATCCACTTACCCGCGATGAAGCTAAGTCCAACAGGAAGGTTTTTAATGTCATCAACAGGTACGGTTAAATGTGGGTACCCTGCTACCGCAGCTAAATAGCCAACGCCGATAAACCCGCCTGGCGAGTGATCGCCATACACCCCGTCGATTAAAAACGAAGGACTGTTCGAAGGAGAAACCAAAACGTCAACATTGTGCTGCTGCATTAGTGTATCGATACCGTTGGTTCCTGCGGTTTTCTGAATCAGTGAAAGTGCCGACTTATATTCCTCGCTATCGATGGCTGCGGCTTTTAGCGACTTTTCAAAAATGTCTTGATTGAACAACGCTAGCTCTCGTTTATCTGTTTTGTTAAAAGCGATAAGTGCTTGTAAATCTCTCGCAGGAATATCTGCAGGCGAGTCGGCTAAATACTCGTTAATCGAGGAATGGAACTCACTTAACAGAACGTTATACGAGTCTGCCCAAAAGCTATCTGGCTGGTCGAAGTCGTCAATATCAACAAGGGTAGCGCCTGCATTTTCCAGGCTGCTTAACGCATTTTCATAGGCTGCGAGTATATGGGGGTTATCGCCCTGTCTGAAACGTACCACACCAATTCTTACACCTTTTAAATCAGTAGCAATAAGCGATGAATTAGGCTGTTGAATAAGGTGCTTGCCCGCATCGGCTGTGGCGCTGTCCCTTGCATCTTCGCCGGCCATGATAGACGCCATTAACCATGCATCTTGCACGTTATTTGTCATTGGCCCAGCAGTATCTTGGCTAAATGAAATAGGGACAATATGAGTGCGAGAAAGCATACCTACTGTTGGTTTAAAGCCAACCACACCGTTCATTGAAGACGGGCAGATAATAGAGCCATTTGTCTCAGTACCTACGGCAAGAGAGGCTAGGCGAAGGGCCATAGCGGCGCCAGAACCTGATGAAGAGCCACAGGCGCTTCTCGATAATAAGTGTGGATTACGTGTTAACCCGCCCACTGCACTCCATCCACTAATTGACGACTCCGAGCGAAAGTTTGCCCACTCTGATAAGTTCGTTTTACCTAATATAATGGCATCTGCTGCTTTTAGCTTAGCCACAATCGGCGCGTCGCGACCCGTTGTATTGTTCAGCAGTGCCATCGATCCCGCGGTGGTTGCCATCTCGCTTGTTTCAATATTATCTTTTAGTAAAACGGGAATTCCGGCTAATGCGCCGACGCTTTCGCCATTCTTAATTTTTGCATCAATGCGCGTAGCTTGCTCAAGGGCTTGGGTATTAATAGCCAGTACACTGTTTGTTTCAGTATCTAGGCGCTCAATGCGAGCTAAATAGCCAGATACCAAATCATACGACGATAATTCGCCAGACTGAATAGCGCCGGCTTGGGCATACGCCGGTTTATCCAGCCATTGTGATGCCGTGTTTTGCTGTTTACTTGTTGTTGTGCATGCGCCGCACAGCGCCACAAATATGAGTAGATACCACTTTTTTATCATTATTTTTCCCTTATTTTGCTACACAACTACTCAAAAGCCTGTTGGCAACCTGCCTTAAGCATAAATAGCGGTGTAATTTTATCAACGCGCTTATTTAGCGTGCTTTTTTCTCATTAACTACTTTTAATACTATGCAGCAAAAATAGTTCATATGTAACGAAAATAACTACGTTAAGCAGGTGATATTTAGACACTAAATGGAAAATAAACGTGCCACAAAATTAAGCAACAGAGGTTGCGAATAACGTACTTAGCAACTAATGTTATACATTCAACTTATAAGGATATTGTATGAATCGCTTCTTTATTGCTTCGGCGATCCTCGCCGTCGCGGCATCCTCCGCGGTTGCCAACCAAACCAAAGCACCAAACACGGCTTATGTACTCCAACTTTCAAGCAACCTGAACTGTGACAAGCTCGATATTGAATTAGTCCCTCAGTCTAATGCGAACACCCAGCGCCTCACATTTACGACAAGTGCGTTTGCAGCGGCAGAATTAGAAACGGGCACTTACCATTTCGGTAAGGTAAGTTGCGCTAAAGAAGGTAAAGTAAATACCTGGAATATCCTTGAAGGGCAGCTGGCCGCACTTTCATTGTCGGAAAGTAAAATTTATTACGGTGGCAAAATCATATTGAGAGAAGACTCAATGGCAAACAACAATGAGTCACCAGATGTTCTGGAGAATTGCCCAAGAAGCATAAGTCGGGCTCGAGGAGCCTCTAGCGATTCATGTCGGGATGGTGTGGGCGTGAACTCATCGTCAAAAGGAACGGTGGAAGCGTTCGCCCCCTCTGTAACCGAACAAGACATTGCCGCGGTGAGAAAGGCATTTAAAGCAACAGAAACAAGCCTTACTTATTTACCACTACGTGGATAGCTTTTTAAATAGTTAAGCGTTTTTTTTGTTCTGTAAAGCGCACTAATAAAGGTGCGCTATAAACGGTGTGCGATTAAAAAGCTAGTTAGAAAGAGTAGCGAACACACTTTCTGACTCGCTCCATTTAAGCCCATACTTTTCTAGTAAGGCTTGGTAACGACCGCTTTCAATAATTACAGACAAACTGTGATTAAAGGCCTCACGAAGCTCTTTATTAGGAATAGCCGCTCGATAGGTAGAAATAGGAAAGAGTTCATGAAACACCACATCATCGGTTTTATACCTGTCGTCGTTTAGTTTGAAGTAAGAAAAAATATTTCTGTCCATCACCGCCACATCAACACTGCCTAGCATCTGTCTCTTATACACATCTCCGAGCCCACGAGACTAGGCATGATCTCGT
>OJAV01000833.1_pt1 | contig 10421 bp, 9 predicted proteins | sample 1590081 | NCBI WGS metagenome assembly OJAV01 (sample SAMN05416852, study PRJEB24817) | seawater metagenome | isolation source: Sea water | place: Canada:Atlantic | collected 2013-07
TGAAAGAGAATCACCGCTACTATGAGTCTAATTTGAGACCAGATGCCCTTTTAATGAAATGCTTTGAACAAGTGCTTTAGTTAGGTTTAGCGTAAATCTAAGGCTTTATAAACTTGACAAACGCCAGTAGACTCCTGCGTTTGTAAATAATGAATCTCCAAGGAATTGGTGCGTGAACAATATTATTCCAAGAACTAACCATTTTATTTGGATACGATACCTTGCTGCTTTCTCAATTGTATTCTCACATTCTAAGCAGTTTGATACTGCGCCGCAGTCTTACATCGACGTAGTAGCTACCCTGACGTGGTTTGTGCCAGGTGTCCCAATTCTGTTCTTTATCAGTGGTTTTTTAATATCACTCAGTTCATCAAATAGTCAATCATTAACCGCTTTTTTCGTAAAAAGAATACTCCGTGTTTATCCACCTTTGTGGGCCTCTTTTAGTGTAAGTATTGTTTTATTGTTTTCGCTGGGTATGGTCGATTTGCAAGGCGATGAGTGGCTCAAGTTCCTAATGTGGAGTTTAGGGCAGGTTACTGTAGTGTTCTTTTATCACCCTGACTTTCTTAGCCATGTTGGCACTGGGGTATTGAATGGCAGTTTGTGGGTTATACCCGTGATACTGCAATTTTATTTGGGTCTGCCGTTACTTAGAAAACTAGATAACTATTGGATAGGAAAAGGCAAATCTTATTATATTTATGTACTGCTAATTGTATGTGCACTGTTCAATATGGTGTTTCATTACTTTAATAACTTCACGCCGAATGTTTACACGAAAATCATACACTTTCTTACGCTTTTACCATGGCTGTTCTTTTTCTTGTTAGGTTACATATTTAGCCGTGACTACGGAAAGTTGAAGCGCTTAACTACTCATGCAACCCCATGGCTTGTATTACATATAGCGCTCTTTTGTTCTTTAGGGGCTCTGGGGTTTAAATGGGGTAGAAACGACATTAACCCCATTTTGTTTACGGTATTGGCCTTTTTGATTGTAAGTATTGCTTTTAAAGTGCCGTCAAACCTATCTTGGTTCAATCGAGTAGAGAAGTTTATTGCGAAGAACGATATTTCATTCGGTTTATTCGTTTACCAAATGGTGATGTTGAACACAATTATGTACTTGGGGATATTTGACGATAATTGGTTGGCAAGGTTGCTCACTTTCCTCTGCGCAACAATCACTGTATCTAGCCTGAGCTTAATCTTGCTCGAAAAGCCTCTTCGTAATAAAAGGGATTGGTTTATTGAGGTTCTTTCTCGGAATAAAGAGCCCCAGTCCAAAGATAATGCAGTGTAACTAGGACTACTCTTTTCTTTAGGGGGCTCAGTAAACTAGTTATTTCAAAATCAGAGGGTTATTTCTGAAATATCTTATCAATAGCATCAACAATTGTAGCTTCTGGAAAAACATCATTGTTGATGCGTTCACAATACTGGGTAGCCGTGTCAATAACAAAATCTTTATCCAGCAATTGTAAAATATTTAATTTTTCTTTCGCTTTAAAACTATGTGATTTTTCAGTAACTAGCTCTTTGGGCTCTATATCCAAGAAGTCTGCAAGCTTAGCGCTAGCGCTGCCTAGCTCTTTAGTTTTAATTATTAGCAGTTGTTCTTTTGGGATACTGGTGAGTACATTGTTGTTATGTTCAGCCCAGAATTGGAAATAAGAAGCCAGTGGAAACAATCCATGTTGGCGAAGTGGTTCATCGTGCTTGGTGTACTCAAAGCCTCTATTGTAATAGTTTGTCCTGCCTAAATCATAGAGTGAATTTTTTTCTTGAACATCTCTTGCTAACTGATGATTAAACCATGAGTCAATCCACGATATGCAGTCTCGAATGGTCAACACAAATTTGGCATCTGCAAAGGTTTCAATGAGTTGTTGTGGGAATTGGCCATAATAGTGTGATGAATCCATTTCGAGCCAGTTGTAGCGGTCTCGCACAGAAAGCTCTCTTTTTATATCTGCATCTGATAGCAAGCCTGCTTTCGATAAATAAATCATGGCAATGATGAATGTATCGTTGATTTCATGATAAGAGCGAAAATTGGAGAGGATATTCGCCACCGAGTGAGTTCCAGACTTAGGTGTGCCTAAGCAAAATGCATGAAATTTTCTTTTTTGTACTATACGACGAAGTGGGTATTTGTATTTGTTGGTACGAATAAGTTCTGAGTATTTACTCAGCTCTTTTTGGCTCACTTCTATCGGATTAAGTTCGGTCGGCATTTGATTTCCTCTATATACCTTCTTAAAAGTATCTCATTTACAATTTGTTCAAGTTACACGCTAGCATATCAGCATATTGAAAAGGCTAGTGCCAGATATAACCAAACAGTAAGCTTGATTATTCTCTTGTTATTCGCAAAAACCTTATTGCTCTTTATTAAGTTCGAAGGGCCTTTTTCTTAAGTAACGTAATAATTTGAACTATAAACACTTTTGGCAATGTTAAATAAGCTAAGCAAGGCAAAAACACAATGTTGAATAGGATGCCGGACATTACGAGAGAGCTCCAGCTATTAATCCAGAATAGAGGATAAAAGTGTGATGCGAAAAATGCTACAAGGCAAAGGACAAGCGAAATTAAAAAGCAAATATCTACTCTATACAGTGGCACTGAATTGAACTGGTTGAATACTATACGAAATAGAAAGAACTGAACTAAATACGAGACTAAAGTGAACGTCAAAGCAACGCCGACGATCCCATATTTACTCCCTAGAACGAAAATCAATAATAGAGTTGCCACAGAGCCAATCAACGACACGTACATAAGGTTTTTATGATTTGCCTGAGCTATGAGTATCTTCCTAAATACCATGGCATATGGGCGTGTTAAGAGCGCAAAAGACATTATTGAAACGACTGTTGCAGCTTGTGCAAAATCCTCCCCCAGCCATACAGTAATAAAAGATTGACTGAATAGCAGAATGTTCACAGCTAGCAGGGTACTGACCAAAAAACACATTTTCGCTGTCCGAACAATATATTCAGTCATTTCACTTCCTCTCGCAACTAACTGCGTAAAAAAAGCTGAAAAGGCATTAAAAATAGAGTGGGTTAACGTATCCGCATGATTAATTAGGTTTTGTGCGACACCAAATATGGCAACCGATTTCACTGACATTAAGTTGCTAATAATAATGGGGGCAGAACGTTGATTTATGACCTTTGCAATTGACATAATGATGATGTATTTGGAAAAGTTAAACAGTTCTTTAAAGGTATTTACGTCAATATCTGAAAGATGAATTTTCCAGTGTGGATATATCTTTCTTGATATAAAAATTTTCACAGCATTTACAGCAACGTCGGTTGAAACAGCACAAATAGCCATTGCTGCAATTCCTTCGTGCCTACCGATATAATAAATCAGCAACGATTTTATGAAAACGTTAATAATAGCGAGAATAGCATCAATATCGACCCGTAAATAGGCAGCATATATAGCATTAATCGGGTTCATCGCAAAATCCATAACGATTTTGAAAATAAACACTAGCGCTACATTAATAAGTAATGATTCCATACTTTCGTCAAGGCCAAGAAGCGCAGGAGTATTAAACATTAAATATGCTAGACTAGACGAAATTAGTCCTAAAGCTGCGAACAGTAACAACGAGACGGTTAAGAATCTATTGGCCGATGTTTTATCGTCATTTTCAAGGTGTAGGGTGACAAACCTTTGAACCGCTGCGGGAAAGCCGAGTTCAATAATATTGAAAAATGCTAAAACTGACAGTATCAATAGCCAAAGTCCATAACCGTCGCTACCAATACTTTGGATAATACTCGGAGTCAGTATTAACATGGCGGCCACGGTGACGACTTTTTCAAAAAATGAAAAGAAGCCAGAAGAAAGAAGACGTTTTTTACTCAATGTAGTCAGTACCTATCGATTGAAATACAGTTCGGTGTGAATTAGCTTCTGGTCTTGCGGTATAGTTCACGCAGTCGTTTAGCATTTTCAATTGTCATTTTTAGCTCTTCCGGCAGCTTTTTCTTGCCCATCAAGGTCTTTTTAACATCAAATTTTGATTCTATGACTTTGGGTCTGCTATATCGGCCATCCCAGCAGTCAATCAATGCGCCGATGTCCAAAGCAATCCCACCTTGCCTTTGTATTTCGGCACAATAACCTTTTCCAATTAAACCTGCTGCAACTAGATAGGGCATTCCAGGATATTTTACGTTTATCTCACTTTTTATTCTATTGAAGTGAACTGGGTAATGTGGAATGAGAGTTCCTATTTGCCTAGCTGTTTTATCGGGGGTGATGTGTTCAATAACGTTGATGTTTAATGCTTTTCTGAGTTTGTCAGGAATATTTACACGAGCAGTAATCACTCCAATCTCACCTGCTCGTTCAAGCAAATTGGTCAGCGCGCCTGAAAGAAAATAGTCAAAAGGGATCCACTGTGTACATAACTTCTGCCGAGAATAAGCATTATTTTTAATAGCTTTATAAAGTTTGGCAATACGCCTAGCATCGGAATAGCAAATATTTAACTCGGTTGCGCGCAGCGTAAAGGCTTGTTTAAACGCCGCTAAGAAAATCTGTTCATCGTTTTGTTTAAGTAAACCTTCATCAAACGAGACGTCCAATACATCATCTCTAATACCAATTATATTCGTGTTATCGATGGTTTTTTCCAAGTTACTTTTCAATATGGAAAGCTGTTCGATGGTCGCTTTTTTGCCCACGTGTTCTGACAAATATTCAATATCTTCGAGTGAGCACTGCTCATCAAAGTCTAATAAAGCACCTTCACCATCACCGAGACGAATAAAGCTGAAAGGTTGCTTGCTTTCGAAAGCTTCGTTAACCGCAAATTCAAAGTCATAGTAAGGAACTTGAACCAAAGAGTTGTATGCTGTCATTGTTTTATTTCTAATAAAGATTGGATATGTTGCGCTGTGTTCGCCCAAGTAAGGTGAGAAATGGAAGCGCGTATAGCATCGCTCTGCCATTCGGTATTCTTTGCCTTCAAGATGGCTTCCTTAACCCCTTCACCGCTGAGGGCGTTAATGAAGACTCCGTTCGTCTTTTCTTGCACAACCTCTGGTATTCCTCCCACCTTGGTAACAATCACAGGTGTTCCAGTTGATAGAGACTCCATAACGACATTCGGGACACCTTCTCGATAGCTTGGCAGAATTAAAGCGTCTGAATCATGTATGAAATTCATTAAGCTATCGTGGGGGATAGGGCCGACTAGGTTTACGCTGTCGGCAACACCTAACTGGCTTATTCTTTCTTCAAGATCCTTCATCTGTGCGCCGGCGCCCAATAAGTTCAAATTTATGGTGCAGTTCTGTTTTTTCAATAATGCGATGGCGTCAATCAATTCAAAAATGCCTTTTGTCTTTATGACTGAACCTATAAATACGAGTTTAATTTCAGCTGATGTGAAGACAGGGGAGGATCTTAAGGTAAATGACTCGAAATCGACGCCATTGTAGACGACTTCTGCATTTACTCGCGATGTATGGCTGTGAATGGCGGTGACCAAAGCCTGGCTTTTAGCCGTTACAAAGGTGGCTTTTTTAAACGCCCATTTCATCTGACGTTTATGAAGCGGTTTCGTCATTAACGCATTAATGTCGCTCCCTAAACTCTCAATGATAAGTTTATTACCTACCAAGCCTTTAAAGAAAGCCGCACAAACACCTTCGGCATAAGCCCAACTTGCTATCACTCGATTAGCACTTAATAACCAAAGTAATGGCTTAACAGAGATAACTATGGAGATTCCAAGAAAGAGGGGGTGTAGCGAGGTCATCACCTTTGGAACGTAAAAAAAGGGGAATAAGCATGTGTTTTTATCAGTGCGATATCCATTAACCAATACTTGCTTTAACCATATAAACCAAGGTACAGGAATGAGTTTTTTTATGTCGTAATGCTCGCTTAGATGTTTAGTTTCTTCCAGGTTGTAAGTTGCTCTTGTCTCTTGCCAAGGGAGAGGGTGCAAATTGGTGAAGAAAAGTAGAGGTTTCTTCTTGCTCATGAGTAGTAGCTCTCATATAGCATAGATACACTGTCAATCGAGTAGTTATTTGTGATAAAACGATAAGCTTTTTCGCCCATTTCCTTCAGTTCTTTTCGTTCACCATTTAAATTGTTCAAATGTTTAAGCCAGGTGTTCATATCATTCCTGTCATAAATATATCCATTCTCTCCACTATTAATAACAGCACCAATATCACCTACATCGGTAGATAACGCGGGTATCCCTCTAGCCATCGCCTCGAGTAAGGACATGGGGAGACCTTCTGTAGTGGAGTTAATTAGCAATAAGTCCTTATCTTCGTAAATTGATTTTTCGTCCAAGACTGCGCCATGGAATGTCACAAATGGCGACATTGCCAACCTCTCTGTAAGTGTGGTTAGCTTTTCAAGCTCTGGACCATTTCCGTAGACATGTAAGTGGCTAAATTCGTGTACTTTTTTGGCAGCAAAGTTCACGATAAGTTGTTCAATGTTTTTTAATGGCACTAGGCGAGAAACAGTACAAAGATTAAGTTTTTCACTGTGTCCTACCCTATGAGGGGCTTCTGCCACTTCTACACCATTTTTAACAACCTCGACAATGCTTGAGTGCCAGCCGTAGCGTTGATAAATCCCCGCCTTTATAGGCTCAGAAACCGCAAAGATTTTACTTAGATATGTAGATGCAATTTTGTGAGAACCACGTAAAAAGCTTATTGGGGGCTCGACCTCTCCATGAATAGTGTAAATAACATTTTTAAAGAGTAGTAAAGGAAAAATAGGGGCGAATGCTTTAATAACAGCTGGTGAATGTATATGTATTGATGAGTATTTTAATAAAACGATTATCAGTTTGAATAGACGTAGGATGATATTTCCATTCACATTGACCACATCAACGTTTTCAGTTTCGATACTTTGCTGGAATGCATCATTTTTGTTTCCAAATGATAATACTGAAACGTCCAGCCCTTTATCTTTTTGTCTCGACACTAAATTTTTCACGCATTTTTCAGCACCGCCAACTTGCAGGCTACTTACGCAATGGATAATTCTCATTATTAAAATTTCCTGGCATAACCGAACATCTGCATCAAATCGGCTTCGCTCATTCCAGGTGCAATTGGGAAACGATGTAAATCATAAGGTGAAGAAGAGGGGAGTTGATTTATGCCTGATTGAAAATTAAAAGCCAGTTCATAGCCATTATTTTTAAGGCCGTCGACAACATTATCGTCATACGTAGAGCGGTTTCCTACGGGGTATGAAAACGCTGAAATTTTGCATTGCAAATTAGATTCTAAAAGCGCTTTTGAATGACTAAGTTCGTAAAATAGCTCATCAGTGGTCAGCTTGGTAAGAATATCATGGTTGTGGGAGTGGGCACCTAATTCCATACCATTATCAATGAGTGCTTGTAAGTGACTCCAGTCCATAAACTCTGCCGCAGGGTACAGACCTGAATGGTTAAGATATGCTTCTAATTCCTTGATTTGTTCTTGTGCGGTGCGTTTACAGTGCTTAATAGATGCCAACACAGCACGGATAAAGTGATCACCATCGTGCTGGTTAATGACCTTTTCAGACCATCCCGAGAGTTTGATTGCTTTTGGGTCATACGTTTTAAGTAAATAGGCTACTTTGTCCCACCAAGGAACAACGGTATTTCCTATTAACCCTGTTGCTATGAAAAAGCTAGCAGTGACATTAAGGCTTTTGAGTATTGGGAGTGCATTGCTGTAATTATCTATATAACCATCGTCAAACGTTATACACATCACTCTTTCATTGATTTTTTCGTTAGTACGAAGGTATTCGCTAAGTGCGCTCAAACTAATTATTCGAAAGTGTTTTTTAAAAAATGTGAGATGCTGCTCTAATTCCTTCGTGGAACAAGAATAAACACAAGGGTCGAATTGCGTATCTGCACTATCTCCAATCCGATGGAAATTAACACTGTATAAGCCATTTGGTCTGGATGACCAAAAATACTTGTCCAGCCCTAACAAGTTTCCGAATTTCTTCTTAATACGAGACATCGTCAAACTTAAAGCCGCTTAAATGATGGGGAGGGTAAAATATAATCTCTATAAGCATTGGGGTTACCCTCTTCGCCTGCTTCTGCAGCTTTGATTATATTGTACATTTCTCGAGCCGAAACATAATGAAGTAAGTGATTTTCGCCATCGTTGTATTTCTCATTAAGGTGGCGATGCATTGCTTCAACAGGCTTTCCTAACAGCGTATCCATATCCCCATCTTGCGCACCGTGAGTATGAATTTTTATAAATACCCACTCAGGCTTGCCTTTAACATGTATGCCTTCGTCAACCCACAAATCGACACGGTTTGGCGTAGGGGGGAAGGTATGTCTGACGTCAGAATTTTCAATTTGCGGGAAAATTCCTTTTTTTCTAACCTTCCAATTCAGTCCTAAAATGCCTTGGATAAGAAGTAGGTCGCCCCACGCTTTTCCGCCTTTTTCAATTGGTTTGCCGGTTTCGTACGATTTCGGCTTATCAGGGTCATCTTTTGCGTAATAAATAGTATTAAGCATGGCAGGCTGAGATGTATCGGGAGACGGAAAAGTAAAATCCGCGTAGCAACCTGTTTCATTCAGTACAATTAGCTCATCATTGACACCACACCAATGACCTTCAGGGTGTGAGTTGTCCAGTACCCAGTTACCATGGATGAATGCGTAAGTGGGTTTTCCTGTTTCGGGATCAATGCTCAACGCATTGTGCTCTTCGTGTAGGCATTGAGCAAAACCGGAAAGGGTTTTCCTTAAATTGTCACTGGTATCATTCTCATGATGTAGATGGATTTCAATCTCGCCAAAGCCTTTGGCACAAAGGTCTGAGATTTTATCTAGATGTTCTTTTCTATATTCTTCTTCTGGGTAAAAAAAACTATGCTTGGGATGGCAACCATCTGAATCAGTAAATTTCGATGCCATCAAAGGATAATCAGTCATCCAACGGTCTACACGTTTTCTTTCTAATTCAATATTATCTTTGTTAAGCCATTGAGGCTCATAATGGTCAACGAAGCAAAACATAACATGCTTCGTTCCTGAAGGCTCTGGCGATGATGTAAATTGACTCTTGGTATAGTTCCATAGCCAACTTTGCATTTTCTTCTTTTTAATAATGAAAATAAAGGCTGCTATGAAGAGTGTGAGTATAATTATTGCAACAACTGCAATCATCGAGATGTCCTTTGCCAAGTAGCAGATAAATTGCTTGTTAAATATCTAATGTAGCCGCGAAAAAGCGAAATATTCATCGATACAAAAAACGTTATTAATGAGACTAAGCCACTAACAATAGGTATGTTTTTTAAAAGCTTAAGGCTTCCAAGTAGCCATAAGCAATAGAATGCAACCTGCGCGCTAAAAACGTAAGTGTAAATCGAATGGCTATGCCAAAGCAAAGCGAAATTCGTAGATAAAGAGATGATCATAAAATGCGGTACAAACCAACGCATGACTTTATGACTTATATAAGAAAACCATCGCCATTTATATTTAGGGTTGAGTAACCAAGTAAGTCTGGCAAAAGCTTGGTAATTGCCTGCGCCAATACGTATACGACGATTAGCTTCTTCTCGCATGCTTGGCGCTATCTCTTCTATCGCTTTTGCTTCTGGCGTGTAAACCACGGATTGGTTTTGGCGTGCGACATTCATTACAATACAAAAGTCATCGATAATCGTGTTACTTGGCAGTGGAACATAAAATTTAGTTTTGATGGCATAGATACCGCCATTCGCTCCTAATAGAGCATCTAATCTTGATTCATGGAATTTCAATACTTGTTCATACTTCCAATAAAGGTTGTCTTTATTGTCTCCAGAATGCGCATCAACGAGTACCAATTCTCCGCACACCGCCCCAACATTTTTCTGGTTGATAGACATAACAAGTTGAGTTACCGCGTCTTTTTCAAAGACGGTATTAGCATCTGAAAAAACAGTTACTTCTGAAGTAACACGTTCCATCAAGTCATTTAATACATTAATTTTGCCTCTATTCTCTTCGAAGCAAAAAGTACTCAGCCTTGGGTCGTCAAAAGATGACAATATGGCATTGGTATTGTCTGTGCTTCCGTCAGATGCAACAAATATATTGAGTTTTTCTGCTGGGTAATCCATTGAGAGTAAGTTTTCTACTCGTTCTTTTATACAAGACTCTTCGTTGAATGCAGAGATAACAATGGTGACTGAAGAGCTGTCAGAAATGTCAATACGACGTTCTTTTTTAATCAGCGTGTACTGTGTGTCTCTAACACATTGAACCAAGGCGCTGACCAAAATTAAAATCAAAGGATAGATAACATAGCTATAGATAATAGCTAACGAGACAACCCAGAATAAAATTTCAATATACTTCATTTATGCTTACTTTGATTTCG
>OJAV01000836.1_pt1 | contig 10406 bp, 12 predicted proteins | sample 1590081 | NCBI WGS metagenome assembly OJAV01 (sample SAMN05416852, study PRJEB24817) | seawater metagenome | isolation source: Sea water | place: Canada:Atlantic | collected 2013-07
GCCTGACTCAAGCAATCAAGTCTCCGATATAGTCGGGGCGGTTCACTATGCTATATATAGCGTTAGTAGCCTTCGTTTAAATTGATATTTTACTCAGGTGAGGTTGTTAATATTAGGGTTTGAAGTTTGCTAAGAATATGATGTGAATATCGCACGACCGCTAAGAGTATGATTGTTTATCCCAACCGTAGACTGTATCAATAGAACGTAAATAACATTTCACCCTCGGAGAAAGCCTATCAAGAGGATTACCAGTAAGATTGATACATCTCAAACTATTCAGCTGTGTAAAACTATCTGGCAGGTTTCTAAGATTACAATAAACAAGCTCAAGCTTAACAAGATTATTAAGCTCACCAATACTATTAGGTAGCTTGCCCAATTTACAATAACTGATAAAAAACTCAGTCAGACTCTTAAGTTGCCCTATGATTTCAGGCAGCTCTTTGAGGCTACAATGGTTAATATAAAGCTTCTCTAGATTAGTAAGTTGACCTACGCTATCAGGTAGCTTGTCAAACTTGCCATGACTAATAAAAAGCTCAGTTAAGCGCGTAAGCTGCCCTATGCTATCAGGTAGGACTTCAAGCTTAGAGTGATTAAAATTGAGCTTAGTTAAGTTAACGAGCTGTCCGATGCTATCAGGCAATACTTTAAGTTTACAGTTGATAATATTAAGCTCAGCAAGGTTAATGAGGTGTCCAAAGCTATCGGGTAGCTCCGTTAGTTCAAGGTGAAGCAGGTCAAGGTGAGTTAAGCTCAAAAGCTGGCCTATGCTATCAGGTAGCTCTTCAAGCTCACAATGAGTAATAAAAAGCTCTGTAAGACTGCTCAGTTGTCCAACGCTGGCGGGCAACTCTTTAATACGACAACGATTAATATAAAGCTTGTTGAGGTTGGTAAGCTGTCCAATACTACTAGGTAGGTCTTTGAGATCACAGTTAATAAGATCAAGGTCATTTAAATTTTTGAGTTGCCCTATGCTGTCAGGCAAGTGCTTGAGCGGGCAATAACTAATAAAAAGCTTAGCGAGGTTAATAAGCTGCCCTATGCTGTCAGGCAGTTCTTCAATCTCACAGTGAACTATATCAAGTACCGTAAGCTTAGTAAGCTGTCCAATGCTGTCAGGTAAACATTGAATCTGACAGCGACCAATGAACATCTTAGTAAGGTTATGAAGTTGTCCAATACTATCAGGTAGCGCTTCGAGTTCACTTTGATCAATAAAGAGTTCAGTAAGATAACTCAGTTGCCCGATGCTCTCAGGTAATGCGACAAGTTTAGAGTGACTAATAGACAGTTTGGTTAGATTAGTGAGCTTACCGATATTGGGCAGTAAATGACTTGAACATATGCCACTGATAGTTATATCTACTAGATTTGTAAGGTTGGTAAGCTCATCGGGTAGATAGGCTATTCTATAGACGTCTTTTGAGTGTTGCTCATCATGTTCAGGCTCTAAGATCTCTAGCTTTTTTAGGGCTAACAGTGATTCTTTATTACGAGGAATTTCAGAATGCTTGAGCTCAAACTCATCTGCCCACGCCCATATTTTCTCAATCCAGTTGTCATTAGTATTTAATGTTTTATTAGAAGTATCAGACTGATGAATGTCCTGATGGTAGTTATTATTGTTTGGATTCATAGCTTTATTCCTTATAACAACTTGAACTATTTTTCTTATGCCAGAATAACGTTAGTATCCTGACATAGGTTTATGCAGCCCTATGCTACACATAGTCGAGATAGTCTTTAGCTAATTTGCAAGGGGTTTTTTACCATTCATGATCTGCAGCACAAAGGTTCCGGACATTGTAATCAGTAGGAAACCATGGAAGGCCTCCATCGCGGTCATAAATCGAAGATGTCCGTTAGGCATGAGATCGCCTCGCCCAAGCGTTGTGTAGTTAACTAGCGAGAAGTAAAAGTAGTCCATAAAGGTAAGGGAGGCACTGCCGTTGGATGAGGACGAGACGAGGTCACCAACCTGAAAGTTATGCACAGCAACCCAAAAGCCAGTCGCATAAAGCAGTGCCTCAAGGATATGAGCCAGCACGATTGAGGCAACTGCGACCCCAAGGCAGTGTCCCGGATGGCGCGACGGCGTCACAAACTGTGACGAGAATTTTAATACGCCATAATGTATTGCTGTGCAGACAGCGATTAGAATCGCTGCCATTATAATTGCCAGAATCACTTTTTATCCTTTTTGAGGAAGGAACGACATTAAAGGAAGATTACCCTATTTATTTTAACTAATCCTGTATAATTTTTTCACTATAGCTAACGACTACGCATAAGCACTAGAGTCTATTCAGATAGGTCATTACGCAGTCATTTGAATCAGTCAGCATATGTAGTAACAATCCTAGACCAATTATTCTATAGGGCTTTGGTAGAAATAGCATAGCCGCATAAACTGCCATTGCATAGTAAGTATGTAATGGATGAAAATTAATACTACAGCGATCAGGTAAGAAAACAGGTGTTGCTAGCAAGTGATCTAAATCTACCAGCATGGTTGCTAAAAGAATCAAATATACTCGTTTGTAATCATCACGAAAAAAAGTATAGGCAATAATCAACGGCATGCCAAAATGCAGGAAGTAGTGGATAACGGTTTGGATCATCATCTTTCCAATTCAGCATGATGTTTTATTGATAAGTTGGTATGCAGAATAATTAAACTAGTAAACGTTACTTAAGAAGCCAAAGCTACATGTTCATGCTATGTTCAGACTTGAAAAACAGGCGCAAAGCCACCCCCTGGTGTGCGAAAGTTAGTCGCTTGGCCTTGATAGATACGCCCAGCAGTTAGTAGCAGCTGTCCTGCATAGGTATAAAGACGTATATCTACCTTTCTAGTCGTCACCACATCATCAATCTTTATTGATCGCTCTGTAGCAGGGATAAAGGTCTGCGCAATATAGCTTTCATCTAAAATAGTCTCGAATACGCGGCGGGTAATCTTGCTGCCACGGTAAACGCCCTTACTACCATAACCAGCTACTGGCTTAAAAAACAATTGTCTCCGAGTACGCCATAATTCTGCTGCATCCTCTTTTGTAACCATTCTGGTAGTTGGTACTGACTTTTTTAGATATTCTGCATCATCATCACCTAGTCCCCACGACTGCAAAGTTTGCGTATCGGATAGTAAAGTCAGGTTGCGCTTATTAGCGAATATAGCATGGGCATGCGGATTGGGGGTTACTACTACCGCACCCTCTAAATAGGCACTTTTAAGCACGGCGTGGTTGGGGTTTTCAAAGGCGAAATCGACTAACCGATTATAGATCATATCAATGGGCTTGCTATGAGCTGTCAGTACACCATCAGCATAGTTAAGCTCAGACGGATCGAGTATAACGGTATCAATGCCTTTAGCTTGAAGTAGTTGGCAGGCCAGCTGAAACTCCAAATACATGAACTGGCTTTTGGGCTCAATATCCACAATAGCAATGCGATTGGGCATGCTAGTTGCCGATTGTCGCTGCCATTCTTGTATGAACATATTAGCGACCGCTTCTTCAAACCCATCAAGCATTTTAGTAGTAGCAACACTTTGCTCTGAGGGGCGACAGCAGTGTTTTTGTGCGCGGGCAAGTGCTACGTTTAAAAATGCGCCTCCAGCATTGGTATTGATCTCAATAAGCTTGGGGTCATCGCTCCCTAAGTGAAAGTCATAACCCATAAAGGCCCCTATTGGCCCCGGATCGAAAGCCGAGATATTGGATGCCCACGACAGTACTTGCTGTTGATATGACGGTAGTCTAGCAGTCGACTCAATAGCTGCGATGATTCGCACCATTGCTTCTATCTCTGTCTTAGGGACGAACACCGGTGTCGCTGAAAACAGCTTATTAAGCTCATTGGCTCCTAGTGGATTATCTCTTGTGTTTACTAATTGATCTTGCAGGCTGTTATTAAGCGCTTTACGATCTAAAGTACGGCAATAGCACTCTTGATTAAGCTGATTTGCCAGATTATCATTCGTTTTGTTTTTATTATTAATTAGGGATTCCATTTAAATCTCATTACTAAGTTGAATGTACTGATAGGGTTTAGGGGACAGCCAAAATAAAAAAAGTGTCTTAAATGTTTAAGATAAGGTTGTTTTTATAGTTACTTTACGAAATAGTCATTTTGCAAGATACTTAATTTGCAATATATCTAGTTTATAAATTAGCTACTTTGCAAGGTTATACGGTTTTACGCTCTTCTTTAATGAGTACTTTCGCTAAAAACAAACCTAACTCGAACAGTAGCCACATTGGAATCGCGAGCAATAGCATTGACACCCCATCGGGCGGTGTGACTACCGCTGACACAGCAAAACAACCGACGATGATATATCGGCGCTTACTCTCTAGACTCTGAGTGGATATGATACCGACCATTATCAATAATAAAGTAACCACTGGAATCTCAAAAGTGAGTCCAAATACCATAAATAACTTTAGCGCAAAGCTTAAATAACTGTCGATATCGGTCATAGGTATAACGTTTTGCGGAGCGAATAAAATAAAGAACTTCAATACGCCTTTGAGTACCACAAAGTAGGCAAAAGCGACACCAGAATAAAATAGGAATATCGAAGATATCAGCACTGGAATAGTGATTTTTTTCTCTTTTTTATATAATCCAGGCGCTATAAATGACCAAATTTGATACAGAATATACGGCATCACTACAAAGGCAGCAACGAAAATCGTCAAGCGAATAGGTGCCATAAAGTTCGAGGTAATATCAGTAGCAATCATAGTCGAATTCGCAGGCAGCTGCGCAACCAGAGGGTCTGATAAAAGATTGTAGAGCTCACGCGAAAACCCTACCAATGCTAAGAAGACGATCAAAACGGCTACGCATATTTTGATGAGATGCTTGCGTAATTCAATCAAATGCTCAGTAATAGGCATGTCGCTAAGCACATTCAGCACATTATCAGTCTCAACATTATGGGTAGCATCTGACGCCTTAGCATCTGTATTTGCTAACTTTCTTTGGCGACTTTTTTGGCGCTTAAATAAGCTCATTTATCCCCCTTCTCTATAGCTGAAGAAGAGGAAGTATCTGGCTGATGATTTTGCTGCTGAGGAGTGTTTGACTGATAGGAAGTATCTAAGCTTTGGTTTTGCGAGTTTTCAAACTTATCCATACTACCGCGCATCTCGGCTAACTCACGCCGCATGTCTGTCTCAGTCTGACGAATCTTTGCCAGCTCATCTTGCATCTGTTTTCGTGTCTCAGCCAAATCAAGCTCAGACTCTATATCAGACTGTAAGGTTGAAATCGTGCGACGCAATTTGGCATACCATTGCCCAGCGGTACGTGCGGCTTGCGGCAGTTTTTCTGGGCCCAATACGATTAAAGCAATGACGCCAAACAAGAGTAATTCGGAAAACCCAATATCAAACATAACAGTCACATATATTAATAGACTACTTAGTGCCGCTATTTATAAGCGGCGCGCTTCATACTTTAGGCTGGTCATCAGTGGAAATAGGGCTGATTTCCATATCATCAGCCTGATTACCTACACGCGTATTTAAATCATTACTTGCAGCTGGCGTACTATTTTCATGGCTAAGCACATGATTTTTGCGAGCATTCTCAGGTTCTTCATCTTTGACCGCTTCTTTAAAACCCTTCACCGCACCGCCTAAATCTTTACCTGCATTTTTAAGCTTGGCAGTACCAAATACGACCACCACTACGACCAATAAAATCAGCCAATGTGTAATAGAAAAGCTGCCCATAACGGTATCCTTATATTTTGTGATCTTGTTTAGACCAGTATGTGTCAGTGTGCTTTAGAACACTTTTTACCGTACCAGAATTATAGTTTCAAACGGCGCAATCGCAGCGCGTTAGCAATCACCGAGAATGACGACAAGCTCATCGCTGCCGCTGCTATCATCGGACTGAGCAGAAGCCCAAATATGGGATAGAGCACACCTGCGGCAATAGGAACACCAAGTGCATTGTAGATAAAGGCAAAAAACAGATTCTGTCTGATATTGCGCATGGTGGCGTGGCTAAGCTTATAAGCTTTGGCAATGCCCATTAAATCACCTTTTAGCAGGGTAATGCCCGCACTCTCCATCGCCACATCGGTACCGGTTCCCATAGCGATACCAACATTAGCTTGCGCTAGCGCTGGTGCGTCGTTGATACCATCACCCGCCATAGCGACCAATTTACCGCTGTCTTGCATTTCTTTGACGATACGGTTTTTATCCTCTGGTGAGACATCCGCATGAACTTCATCAATACCTAGTTTATTGGCGACTGCCTGCGCGGTTTTTTCGTTGTCACCGGTTAGCATCACAACTTTTAAACCTGCGTCATGAAGCAGTGAAATAGCCTCTTTAGTGCTTGGTTTAATAGGGTCAGCAACTGAAATAATACCAGCAGCTTTACCGTCTATAGCCACAAACATTACCGTTTCACCGTCTTTTCTACGGACATCAGCTTTAGTGGACAGCTCATTATCAAAACTATTTAGGCTTTCCATAAGCTTAGAGTTACCAATAGCGACTTTCTTACCATCGACCACGGCTTGTACGCCTTCGCCAGTAGTCGAATTAAAGTCAGTAGCTTTAGGAATAATGAGTGATCTTTCTTGAGCTGCTCTAACGATAGCTTCTGCTAAAGGATGCTCGCTAGCGCTTTCTACTGAGGCTACCAATGCGAGGAACTCGTCTTCATCTTGACCTACCTGCGCATCAATTGCGGTAAGCTCGGGCTTACCAGCGGTCAGTGTTCCGGTCTTGTCGACGACAATGGTATCGACTTTTTCCATACTCTCTAACGCTTCAGCATTTTTGATGAGGACGCCGTTTTGCGCGCCTTTGCCGGTACCAACCATAATGGACATCGGCGTCGCTAGACCAAGGGCACAAGGACAAGCAATAATCAGTACCGCAATCGCGTTAACCAAAGCATAGGTCATAGCGGGCTCAGGGCCGAATATCGCCCAGACAATAAAGGTTATGATAGAGCTGACAATAACAATAGGTACGAACCAACCCGCCACTTGATCTACCAAGCGCTGGATAGGCGCGCGGCTACGCTGGGCTTCAGCAACCATTTGTACAATTTTAGATAATACTGAATCTGCTCCAACATTGACCGCTTCGACTAATAGCGTTCCGGTGCCATTTACCGTACCACCAGTCACTGTATCTCCTGCTACTTTTGATACAGGGATTGGCTCACCCGTCACCATTGATTCATCAACATTACTATTACCATCGATCACTGTACCATCTACGGGTAGTTTCTCACCTGGTTTAACCCGTAGCTTATCGCCAGTGACGACCTCATCAAGCGAGACTTCGACTTCTTCACCGTTTTCATCGACACGTCTTGCGGTTGGTGGTGCGAGCTCAAGCAAAGCTCTAATCGCACCTGAAGTTTGACTTCTAGCTTTGAGCTCTAATACTTGACCCAGTAGCACCAAGGTCACAATGACCGCTGCCGCTTCATAGTAGACTCCGACTTGACCAGAGGCATCTCTGAAACTGTCTGGGAAAATATCGGGAAAAAAGGTCGCGACAATACTAAAAATATAAGCAGCGCCTACGCCTATCGCAATCAAGGTAAACATATTTAGATTGCGGCTTTTTATAGACTGCCAGCCACGGACGAAAAACGGGGCGGCGCCCCAAAGCACTACAGGGGTCGCGAGCACTAACTCAGCCCATTGTAAGATCTTTGAAGAGATACCATACTGACTAAAGTCAACTCCAAACATACCGCTCATCACATATATTAATAGCGGTACAGTCAACACGGTACATATCCAAAAACGACGAGTCATGTCGTCAAGCTCTGAGGTGTCCTCTTCACCGATAGTAAGCGTTTCGGGCTCAAGCGCCATACCACATATCGGACAACCGCTATTTCTAACGTCTCTCACTTCAGGATGCATAGGACAGGTATATACCGTGCCATCGTAATCAGCAGGTACTTTATCGTATTTACCGCCTTTAACAGATTTTACTCCGCTACTATCAGTATCCTTTCCATGACAGCTAGCGTGACTATCATCTTTAGCAACTTCGTCTTCAGGTTTAAGAAACATGCCACATATTGGGCAGTCACTTTTTTCAACATCTCTTACTTCTGGATGCATAGGACAAATATAAATCGTGCCGTTATAATTTTCTGGTATCTTGTCGTACTTATTGCCTTCGACAGACTTTAACTCAGTACTATTATTAGCATCCGCTTTATGACAATGCGCATGACTGCCCTCATTACTGTTGGATTCAGCAACCTCGTCTTCAGGTTTGAGAAACATGCCGCATATCGGACAATCGCTCTTCTCAGTATCTCTAACCTCAGGATGCATCGGGCAGATATAAACCGTACCACTATAGTTTTCTGGCACTTTATCGTACTGACCACCTTTGATAGATTTTTCATCGGCAATATGTTTCATAAAATCACTCCTTGAAGACAATAAATATTGATAATAAGTACAACTCTTAAAGCACTATCATCAATCCTCGATTGCTATTCATCTAATCATTAATCTAAAAACCTCTAAAAAATAATTTCTATACTTTTCAATTGGAATTTAGTTTTTATCACGCAAATACTTGAGCAGTGCCATGATTGTTAGTACTAGTACTGCGAAAAATAGTAGGGTGAATAACAAACAGATAAGCATCATAACCCAGCCCATGCCATACATCATTGAGCCGTTCATCATGCCATGCATTGACCCATTCATTATGATTTCTCCTCAGTCTAAACTGTGATCACTCCAACTCTTCAATTAATTTTTACTCGAACCGAAGAGGTTTACTGACTGTTAATATATCAATATCTTTAGCGCACTTTGGCGAACCAACGGTATAATGGCACGAATAAGATTGCGAAATACCAACCGTAAAGATATGATTCTACAAGTCCAATTAGAAAACCTGTCCATGTTAACCACTCAAAGCCAGGTAGTAGAGGTGCCCAAGCTTCGTGCATCGCTATCTGTTCGGGTGCGAGTAAACCAAACCCTATGCATAATAGATAACTAATAAGTAGAAACAACGATACACTATTGCCAACAGGGGCAATCCTTAAAGTACTTGTTGTTAAGTTTGATTTGACCATCTTAGTAATCCTCACTATTGTATGATGTGGTTCAAGCTCAAGATAACCAATCGTATCTAACCATGCTAACTCTAAGGATTTGTATGAATTAAAGCTTTATCCTGTATTGATATTACTTTTTAACTCGTGCGGCGGCGGCAAGTTGACGCCATTGACCCCATTGAGGAATAAACATTGGCACTTGCTGTTTGTAAGCAAGGTAGTCTTTACCAAACTCTTCAAACATATGCCGTTCCTCACGTCGAGCTAACCATGTGTATACAAGCACAATCACTGGAAACAGACCGATTGAAAACAGAGTTGGCCAATGCACCACACCCTCACCGAACAGTGCAATAAACAACCCGGTGTACTGAGGATGACGTACGTAGGCATAGAGTCCATCAGTTACTAAACGATTTTCCCCTCGTGCTTTGTGGACTTGGCGCCAACCTTGAGCAAAAAGACCGACTCCTAAAAATGCAATAGCATAGCCGAGTAGCATTGAGATCATCATGCCTGTCTCACCTAAACCAACAAGGGTCGACCATAAGCTAGCGCTGACATATTGGCTGTCCAAACCAAAAAACCGTACTAATAAATATATAGTGAGCGGAAAGCCATACATTTCTGCGTAAAGTGCAATAATGAAAGCCTGAACTACACCAGCACCCGCCCATTCACGCCAGTTCTTTGGTGCGAAATAACGGTAAAAGAACCAAGAAATCAGAACAATAACAATTAGTGCGAGACCCCAAGTTCCAGCGTGATTAAATGACTCATTAATAGCTTACTTTCCCTGTTGTCTTTATGAATATCGTATTGCATGAAATCAATTCTTGAAGATAGTAAGCAGACGCTTAAATCTATGCAATTTTTAACCAAACAATTTTCTGTAAACTCTTTGATGTTACTGTCAATGATGGTCTGCAAGCGTATCTTTTTCGATAGCTTTTTTCCTCGCTGAAGATTTCAGGTAAACCTGCTCAGCCACAGCAATCACTACAATAGTGACGACTGCTACGCCAAGTACGAATGGATCTGAGTTTAGTTTAATCCAGACAAAACCGCCGAGAACCAACAGGTCAAGAAGTATGGCCACTATAGGCACCCACATCACCGCCTTTATATCCTGACGAAGGTATCGCAAAACACCCCAATGAATGGCGATATCCATAATTAGATAGAAAACAATGCCAAGCGCTGCAATTCGTGATAAGTCAAATAACGTCGTAAAAGCTAAACCCAACACCACAGTATCTGTCTCTTATACACATCTGACGCTGCCGACGAGCGATCTAGTGTAG
>OJAV01000850.1_pt1 | contig 10273 bp, 7 predicted proteins | sample 1590081 | NCBI WGS metagenome assembly OJAV01 (sample SAMN05416852, study PRJEB24817) | seawater metagenome | isolation source: Sea water | place: Canada:Atlantic | collected 2013-07
GAGCGCTGCCCTCCGGAGGCAGAGGTCAGAGGTTCGAATCCTCTCGGGTGCGCCAATTTTCCTTCGACGATATAAAACCGCTCAAACCTGCATTCTCATTTAAATATATCCACCGAACGCACTCGAAAGGTGAGCACCTCTGTTAAGTTCGACTAAAACGTCAGGAACGTTTTAGGACATGCACAGCATGGTCGCGAAGCGACGAAGCACATAGATGTGCTGAGCAATCCTATCGGGTGCGCCACTTCCTAAAGACTTACAGTGGGAGTACATACTAACTTATATGTTTCTGTGACCAGATTGTGACCAAAACAGCTCTAAGACTTCAATATTAAAAAGCTTCAGCTTTTAGCTTAATCTAAATCTGAGCGACAAATTTTGTCGCCTGCATACTTCACACTTGTCATCGTTGAATCTAATCAAATAGGAAAAACGATGAAACTAACCTTCAACTTTTTAATAACAACATATCTTCTTTTAGTCCTATCCGCTTGTGGGTCGAGTGAAAATAAAATTGACTCACCTCCTGTCGTAGAAAATAAAGCCCCGACTTTGATCATTCCAAATGTCGAATATATTGACGAGCTCACTACCAAAGAATTTATTGTTGATGTAAATGACGTTGATGGCCAAATATCTTCTATTAAATGGCTGCAGTTAAGTGGCCCTTCATTATCTATTGTGGTGCAGAACAATGCTAACGTGTCAATTACTGCACCTTCAGTAGAGCGTGATGGTGCATGGGCTGAAATTGAGTTTACTGTTAACGATGATGACCAAGCATCTGTAACAGCCACGCTAAAAACCCAAATATTAAATGTTAATACCCCACCTGTAGCCAACGCTGGAGAAGATATTGGCGTTAGGGTAGGTAATGGACAAACCTTATCGGGTGTTGACTCATATGATCCTGATGGACAGCAATTAATTTATTTTTGGTCGTTGATTGCCCCTGATTCTTCACAGGCGCTGTTAAAAGGTTCTGAAACCGTTTCACCACGATTTATTCCGGATGTACCTGGAGATTATATCGCGACTTTAATCGTAACTGACGAAGATGGCGCAAGCCACTCCGACCAAGTCACGATCCACGCTGAAGCGATTAACATGCAGCCCTTATCAAATGCAGGATTAGACCAAAATGTTGAAACAGGTACTCAAGTATTTTTAGATGGTAAAGATAGCTATGACCCAGAAGGGGCGCCATTAAAATATTTGTGGAGATTAATTACTCCAGATAATAGTGCAGCAAGGTTAAATGATGAACAAAGTCAATCACCCACTTTTTTTGCAGATGCTGATGGGCGTTACGAGATTTATCTAATTGTGAGCGATGGAGAATTAGATGGTACAGAAGATAAAATAACGATAGATGCAAGCACATCAAACTCTGCACCAGTATCAATTGCGGGGCCAGATATAGCATCTTCACTTGGCGTTGAAGTGCAACTTGATGGCAGTGCTAGTTTTGACCCTAACAACGACATTTTGAGTTATGAGTGGGTAATGGTAAGCCAACCTGTATTCAGTAGTGTAACAATCACAGGAGTAAATTCAGTGACGCCATCATTTACTCCCACAACACTTGGAAGCTATGTGTTGTCACTTAAAGTCAGTGATGGTGAATTTTCTGATGTGAGCTCTTTGGCTATCCATGTGAGTAGCGGCGATATATATATTGACGACTTAAGTAACCAAAATACGAGGTATGCTTGGCCGTTCAACGGTTCCATCTCATTTAATGAAGAGCCTATCGATGAACAAGTCTATCAATTAAGTCCAGCTGCATTTGTTGCAACAGGTGCGGATTTTACAATAAGGGTGAATGTAATTGACCGAAATGGGATTGTAACGGGCTTTTGTGGTGACTTAGTGGATGGTCAGGTTATTCACGATGGCGAAATTGTGCCATTTACCTGCAGTATAAACAAAGCAACGGGAGGAAGATTCGATGTTGAGTTTAGGGTTGAGGTTGTAGGATACGAAGACTATACCTGGACTTATCGAGTCCAAGGTCAATATTTTTAAGTTACCGATATTTCTCCATGCCCTGTTTGCTTAGCAAACAGGGCATGAATGATTTTTTCTTAGCCTCATCGACAATTTTTGTCGCGCACCTCACCTAAGATGTTTACCACTTAATAAGCATCACCTTAGAAGGTATACCTATGTCAAACAGCAACTTTGAGCAGCAAAAATTCATCGATGAAATGTTTAATGAAACCAATGATTTTAATTTTGATGACGATAATTGGCTATCCAACACAAGCGCCAATGAGAATACAGATTTCCCTCTAGATACCAAGTCCACAAAGTCTATGAGCGAAACAAATTACGACGATGATTTTGAAAATTTCGATTTGGAATCTTTTATCAATGAGCAACTTGCAGCAGACAATGAGTCTGATCAATCTGTAACTTCTTTTAAAGACGTCGACGCGTTCAAAGTTAGACAAACATGTAGAAACATTAGTGCGCAAAAAGGCGATGTGAAAAAACTGCTAGAAACGGCAAGAATGTCTGCTTTGTGCCGTGTTGGCAAACACATGTTTTCAGCCAAAGAGGATAAGATTGAAATTAAAGGTATCGACATACTAATAGCACTAATAGGCAACACCGAAATTGAAAATGGCATCAGACAACAATATGGCATTTCAGCAAAACTACTCCCTTATCCCCCAAAACTGATTCAGTATCGTACAACGTTATTATCGTCAATAAGTAATATAAACTACGATTTGGCAAATTCTGGCGACTTGTCAGATTGGCAACACATTAATGCAAAAGGTCAGCTATTCACTTTTGATAAAGGTGGCACAAATGATGTGTTAAAAGTGTTTTTACGACTAGATAACCATACAGATGAAATAGTAATAAACCCCTCTATTAATTTATCGGGTATCGAGCTGGGGAAAGATAGCGAAACTACCGATTACACAAATTGGTTGCAAGAATTTAAACGTGCACTAGAAAATAAGCCAAGCGACATTGAAAGCCATAGGATGAAAAGATGCTTAGAAAATGAGCTCAACAACCAAATAATTAATAACGCAGAAAATGTTAAAAAGTGCCTAAGTTATAGTTTAGAAAATACTGGATACAGCAAAGTTAAGTCGGTTATTAGTATTATTGGCCCTGCCGAGTCGGGCAGAAGCACCCTTGCCGAAGCACTGTATGAGTGCACTAATAAATTAAATAATACGCAAACACAATTGCTTGTCATCGACTGTGCTCAATACGTACATGAAAATTGCGTTGCTCATTTTACAGGGGTTGAACCTTTCTATCGAACACCAAAACAAGGTTTTTTAACATACTATGTAGAGCAAAATCCCTATTCTACGATTTTATTCAAAAATCTTAATCAAGCTCACGCTAACTTACAATCTCTTGTTCAGGGTATTATTCAAAACGGTTATTTAGAAGACATCACTACTGAGCGCAAGGTAGCTTTTGCACACACTCAAATCATTATTTCGCTAGAAGATAAAAATTCTTCATCTACTGAAACTACTTCTTTGGAACTTAGTGGAACAGACATGCTAACGGACAAAAAACTTAAGCTTGAATCTCCCTTGGCGGATGCGCTTACTAGTTACCCGGTAATAAAAACTGAGCGTCTCAATGGATTAGATAGCTATCTTCTTTGTAAACGTAAGTTTGAAGATTTTGTTGCAGATAAGGTTAATTTACCGATAAATTTTTTCCCCTTTATACCTGCACTTATACTAATCGGTTGTGGTAAAAGTAACCTACCAAGCGCTATTGACCATACAATTTCTAAAGTATACGAGCAGATCAAGTTACTAAATTACGATTATGTGATTGATCACAATTTCACCACTCAACCACACGTGAATGTAAAAGACAGTTTGCTACCTAAAAAATGTGCTGCCGTTGGTCTAAATAAGCCCCTAGAGGGATACGGTGACTTGGCATTAAGTCACTTCAGCGCGTCAGAGATAACTGCCAGTACCAAGCAATTATTGGACTTTGATGTCATTGTTATAGATAAAGATTCGAAAGAAATTCTTAAACTACTTACGGCAATGCAAATGCCAAAAAATAACTTAGTAGCCTTTATTGGGACAAGTGACGAACTTGATAGCAAACTGCACTGCCTAGTTGATTGTTACCTAGATGCGGCTGAACTTTCCAGCAACAAAAAATTGAGTGAAAGTTTAATGGCCGCTTATGCTGTGAAACGCCAAAGTAAGTATAGTCGTAGACAGACGGCTGTAACATTAAAACCATCATTGCAGCCTTGTTCATCCAACACCCAACTGCATATCAATTTTTGCTCACTCTCAGAGCAAGTAAGTTTTGATCCCGAAATATTGAAAAACCCGCTGTTTAAAGTCGTTCAACCCAAGGAAAGACTCGCAGATGTCATTGGTTATGAGCTTGTTAAGAATGAGTTGCAGAGTGTTTTGCAAAGAATGACTGACTACGAAAACGGTCAAAACCCGCCTCCAAAAGGGGTCGTTTTTGAAGGGCCTCCTGGAACAGGAAAAACGTTTTTAGCGTTAGCAATGGCTGGGGAGTCTGACCTCAACGTCATTGTGGCAAATGCGTCGGATTTGATGAGCAGCGAAGGCGTTTCGAATATAAACACTTTGATTGACGCAGCTGAATCTATAGCACCAGCAATTGTGTTTATAGATGAGTTTGACTCTATTGGCCTAAACCGTGAGAGCCAATCAGTGAGCTATGCGGCGATTGTTAATACATTACTGACGCGAATGGACGGTGCAGCCAGACCAGAAGCACCAGTACTTTTTGTCGCAGCAACAAACTATGCTGATAAACTCGACCCAGCACTTTTACGAGCTGGGCGATTTGACGTGTCTATCAAATTCAATTTGCCAAGTTTGGAAGACAGAATTAACGCTATAGAAACATACACCGCAAAGAAAGGCATTTCTACTAGTAAAAACCAGGCAAAACTACTAGCCATAATGTGTGAAGGATTAACCCACAAAGCTATTGAAAATAGAATACTGGATGTCACTTTTTTAATCGAGCAAACACAACCTAAAGATACGAATCGAATCGATATACATGACATAATAAACAACATTTATCCAATTCCTGTTAGAGGCGGCGAGTACAATGCTAAAGAGGAATACCAGTTAACTATCAGGTCATATCGTTTGGCAGCCAGGGTGCTTATCAATCATGTACTGCACAAAGAGGTAACTCATGTGTATGCCAATGCTTGGCATGATTGTTACTTTTCAGATTCAGCTTCAGTCGAACACTTTAGTTATTCATACTTTTGCGATGAATTAAAAAAGCATTTTGTTGGGCGTGCAGCCGAAGCCGTGTATTTAGGCAATGAAAAATCAGCGACTACCTTCACTAAAATAGAGCATGAATATACAGAAAAGTTGGCCAAGACTGCACTTGGGGCTTTGAATATATCTGAGACTGATCTGTTAAAGGAACTATCTAACCAGCAAGTTAATGGTAATGCTGAATCAGCCCTAGTGCGAAAAGTTTACAAAGAAGTAAAAGAGATGGTATTAATTCATTGGGATGTTATTGAAAAGCTGGCGAGCCTATTTATCGATAATGGCGCTTTGTATCAAGATGATTTTAGTAAAGTCTTTGAAGGTAAGTTGTTGTCATTGGGAGAGGTTGTCCATTGAATGCCAAATCACCCAAGGATCCTTAAATGTAAAGATAAGCGTCTATTTTATCGAATAATAGAGTTTAGTCTATATACTTAATATTGCATGATAATAAAAATTATGACCTGTAATTTTCAAAACAGCATAATTAATCAAATATAGAGAAAATTTTTGTTGCAATACCAACATTGCCTCAGAGATAAACTTAAATACTAATTGGAGTGAAACATTTGGAAATATCAGGTTTTAATTCGAGTTTGATACATTTATGCAAGAATTGTAATGAATTCGTTCATTTAGATGACGATGTAAATATTCAATCATGGGACTCAACATACGCTCTCTTTAGTGGAGCCATATCGTGTGGGAATTGCGGTTTTCAAATTAATTGTGAAGGCCATCTCAATTCAATGGAAGACGATGAACATGCAGATATTGAATGGACGGACTCAGATGTTGGTTCAGTTACCTATGAAAGTGAGCTAACTGGCAAACCTATTGATAACCCAGAAGAATGGTTTGAGCCAACTGACTACAATTCACTATCGGATATGATGAATGAGCTAACGTCTGAATATAATGCTTTAAACTATTCTTGGTGTCAGCCAAATGATAAATTTGCCTTACAGAATATGTGGCTTATTTGGTTAGAGCATATGTCATATAGTTATGCACTCAGCGCAAAATCGTTTGATGTTGATGGCGTTATCATAAAACCAATAGTGCGGCTAAAGAATGTCAGTTTCAAATTAATTAATGAATATTATATGATGAACGGAACGCCTTTAAATTTACGTCAATGTTATCTAGTTGTCGGTACTTATGATGAGTACATTGATAAACGCTTTCGAGAAAAATATAAAAAAGAACCGCCTCTATTATGGGTGGATAAACTACCTTGCATAGATCATCAAGATTACGATTGCTTTGACCTAGATTTTCCGTTGCAATATTCTGTTCAATCATCCCTATTTAGTGAACACAGTTGCCACTTTGTGATCCCGTGGGTTGAAGATTATGAAAATCAATCTGGCGAAGTAATTATTAGTAACTTGGAACAGATGGGATATAAGCATGATGGTGTAGGCAGCTATGGTAAATGTCATATTCGCCCCGGTACTTTTGAGGCACTTAAAGTAATTGAGAAATCAAGGTGTGCTATTCTAGAACTCAGAGAGAGATTCGAACAACCTGAACAGGATATTCAATTGCCCTCGTGATATAAGTAAAATGATTTATCCCGCCAATGCAATAGAGTCGCTCAACAGGCTTAACCGTATAGCCATTAAGAAACGGAAAATTAATCCAAGTGATGACTAGGGGAAGAAAATGGTCTACATAGCAGTTACCTAGACGTCTAAAAAATAATCGATGACAATCCATAACATTAATTAATAGCGTCAAGCCATGGTTCATTTTATCATCGAAAAAAGTAAATTAACTAAAAGTTTGTTAAACAGAATCTGAGAGTGTCCGGTGTCGCGGTGCTAAAAATTAAAACATAAATGCCTCATCATCGTCGTCGTCAAGCACCCTGTTTACAACTTCTAGCACTTCTTCTTTAAGCATAAATTCTGAGTGTAAGCGTTTTTTAATGTCTACTAATATATATTCAATTGTAAATCCTCCAGCAGTGCTGGTGTTTTCAAAATGTGGGTAGCCACTGTCAGATTCATACATATAATCCACTTCTAATGTGTAACTAATCTTATTCGAGTCAAAGTATATTTCAGAAGCAGATGTGCCCAGAATAACTAGATTTCCAGTTTGAGGTCTATTACCAATGTCGTATTCCCAAAAGAAAGAAGATGGGTCGTCATACCAAGGCATATATTCGGCAGATAAATAACATTCATCGACAATTTTCTCTAGCATTTCTTCTTCGCTCAATTTTTCTGCACAATAATCTGCAATAAGTAAGAGTAGTTTCCAATGCTCATGTCTGTAGAAGCTATCAGGGCCAATGGTATATAAGCCGTATATTTTAGTAAGTAGTTCAGGATCGATAAACGCTGCTTTATCATAAAGGAGACGGGAAATTACTCCTTGTGTTACTCCTAACTCATGAGCAACTTGTGGTTGCTTTAGATTGAAGCGATTTATAATCTTTTTAATCAACGACGAAACTGGAATTAGAATGATCTCATCGTTTTTCTTCAAGCATTTGTTACACAGGCTTATATGTAGTTCAAAACCTTTCCCCTTCCTGATAGCAGCCGCACCATATTGCTTGAACCTGTGTGTACTCAAAAATATTGAGGTACATTCTTTGGTTGTTGCATTTTCATCTGTCATTAGTTCGTAATTTACAGGGTCGCAAAACTGGCATATTTGATTCTTTTTGTATCCAGCTAATTCAACTATTTTTAAAAAATCAGAAGTGATTCTATTGTTGATATCTTTTTGAGATTGAATTACTTGGGGCTCATCTATGTATACAGAATCTGGTGGATAACCATAGTATCCAAGCTTGAATTGTTCGTCGAATCCCTTCGCTTTGATAACATGCTTAGATAATAGTGACCTTTGGCTTTCTCTATTTAGCGAGTGCTGTTTACTTTTTTTTAGTCGATACAGTGTTGCTTCGCCAATGAATAGTTCATTCGCTAACTTTTCTATGCCTTTTTTTGTAGGGTTGATATCCGTTTTTCTTACAATCCAATCCCAAACGCTTTCATTTATTTTCCATTCGTCTTGACGTTCTTTTTTATACCTAACTACATTACATTCGTTTAAGTTCATATTTCACATCCCCACAGTAAACTTATTCACTTTTAGCTTTAGATTACTCATTGATTATGACCAATTCTTAGTTGGTATCAATAAGTGAGTTAAAAAACTATGCACTTTTTAATAATATTTTTGATTGGTATTGTTCTCCCGTCGAAACGCGAAACAATCAAATAGGTGCAAAATGCTATCAACCAGTCAACTAAGAAATAAGAAAAAAAACGAGTTCAAGCCTGAAAACTTAAACATTGCTATTAGAGCTATATGCGCAACTTACGGAGTTGAGGACTACCGGGTGAGGGATATATTGATCCAAGTATTTGAATTTGATTTGAATAAATCTGTTTGTTCAGTGCAGCGCATTATTCGCTTGTGGGATGACCATTATGCCGAGGAGTTTTCCCTCGAATGTGAAGAGTATGGTTTCGCGGCATAAACAGCCTATCAATCTTTATTATTTAATCACGAGGTAAAAGTATGAGCAAATATGAGCATAGCAAAAAAAATGATGAAGCATCAAAGATGGATCAAATCGAAAGTATCTTGGCCAGTTATTTTTCATATTCGAGCAACGATTCAATGTGGGATATGGTCGACCATTACGATCAACACCATGAAGAATATTTTGTTACTAATATTGTTGAAAGCTGCCCTCCAACCACTTTTGGTGGTTTAGTGCCAGAAGCAGCCAATGACGATTTTTATTAGGGTAGCTAGAAAGGTAATAGGTTTTTATATATCAAGTAGTTTGAAGCATAAAAACAGAAAGGAAATGATATGAAACAAGAATCAATCGAAGTTATCCTCTTTCTCTTACAAAGTAAAAAGCCTAAACGTATCGATCAGATCCATCGTGCTTTACTAAGTAACTCGGATTATGAAAGACGTTATCAAAGCTACAAAAAAGATGGTGGACGAATTTTGAGGCGGATATTGGATAACCTAATACTTTCACCATATTTCGAAGTGTCGAAAAATGCAGAGGGTGAAACAGTTTATTCGTCATATCAAACGCTATCGAACCTTCAATCCGTAAACCAAGTTCAATTTATCGGGCCTAATGCTGCAAATGACGATGATATAGAATTATCAAACAACCTTATTCAAAGCCTCATCAATCAAAATTTGGCTGACCAAACACTGTTAAATCAGATGGCATATATAAATGATCATGATTATTCGGCCTTACAACAAATAATATCTGCATTACAAAGCGAAAGTTACATTGAGATACATACCAGTTCCGAAGTGCTCTATAAAGCCAAACCAGTATATGTCGCGGTTAAAAGCCTAAAAATAGAAATCGATTTTGACCAAAACAATGCTTGTTTCTCCCTACCACTTTCAGATGTTAAAGTGATCTTCCCCCAGTTTCGTAGACACTTAACTTGCCTGTGAATATGTATTTTCATATTCATCTGGAGATACATGACCAAGATGGCTGTGTAGTCGAGTTCGATTGTAAAACACTTCTATGTAATCAAACAAATCTGCTTTAGCTTCACTTCGGGTTGCGTATACTTTTCGCTCTATAAATTCAGTCTTGAGCGAATGAAAAAAACTTTCTGCAACCGCATTATCCAGGCAATGACCTCTGCGACTCATACTTGGTATCAAATTATGGGCGGCTAAAAAATCTAAATAGTCACCACTGGCATATTGGCTACCTTGATCACTATGTACAATAACGTCTTTTGCTTTAGGTCTTCGCCATACCGCCATAAGTAGTGCTTTAATCACAATATCTGACGTCATTGTCTGTTGCATTGACCAGCCAATCACTTTGCGTGAGAACAAGTCCAATACGACAGCCAGATATAGCCATCCCTCATATGTCTTAATGTAAGTAATATCTGATACCCACGCGGTATCAGGCTCGCATACAACAAATTGCTGTTGTAGATGATTAT
>OJAV01000859.1_pt1 | contig 10222 bp, 7 predicted proteins | sample 1590081 | NCBI WGS metagenome assembly OJAV01 (sample SAMN05416852, study PRJEB24817) | seawater metagenome | isolation source: Sea water | place: Canada:Atlantic | collected 2013-07
AATATCAAGAAATGTTAAACCTTTGGTTAGAGTTTGAAGCAGCAGAAACCAACGATGCCAAATTTGCTAAAGCCATGGACCGAGTTTTACCGTTATTACAAAATATGAAAAATAACGGTGGCAGCTGGGCCAAACATAAAGTAAGTAAATCTGAAGTTATTGCCCGTAATAATTTATTAGATGGTCTAGCCCCAAAACTTTGGACTTATGTCTCTGAGCAAATTGATTTAGCCGTAAAAAACGGTTGGTTACGCGACGCATAATTTCATTAGAGTATGCGGTCTTAGAATTCAATCATAAATTGATTCAAGGCCGTTTTCTAACTTTAAGCTTGCATAATTTACCTTAACTTTTATTATAGTTTAATTAAGCTTATTGTTTTATATATTTGGAGGGGTACAGTTAACTCCTAGAAGTTACTTTTTGATAATTGTAGGTATTGCCGGTTTTCCAGTACATTTATTGTTAGGAAATATCGTATATTGATAGTAGAATTTTCCTTGATGATCACAACCTTTAATACCTTTAATTAAAATAAACCCGTAGTCATAAAGGTAGTCTATAACTAGTTGCGGTGATGAAACAACAAAAATGCTTATTTCTTTGCAAAGGGCATGTTCTTTATCAAATGCACCTTCCCAATATCGTTTACTGGTAAATATTTCTTTGCTGTGACTTGACCTATACGGGATTTGTTCATCAATATCTTGCGTAATAGGTAATGAAATTTTCCATCCTTGTATAGATAGGGCTTGCATCGCTGAATCAAACCTAAATTTTGCGGTTAATTCAGAATTAACTTTTATATTTAACAGAAGTCTGTATTCGTAAATCATTTCGCTTAGCAACTCAGATAATTTTGCACGTTGACCTTTGAGAAGATAAATATTTATCAAGTTTTCGACTTCTTGGGCTAGCGACTTTGGATAACGTCTTTGTTTTTTAGCTTTCTTTAACCAAGTACCTAAAAATAAAGATTTTTTTGATGAAGAACTTACAAAGCTTTTTTCATTTGCTTCTAATTCCAATGCTATTAAAGCATTTAAAATAAAGTTATATAATTGGAATGATAAATCTGACTCTTGTTTGTTCATAAATTTATGTCTTTTTTATGCTTAGTATTTTTAGAAAAAATTAACGAAGTAATTAAGCTCATTAAATAAATGTCAATAATCAGTTGTAGCCCAAAATAAAAGTATTATTTAAATCTTCATCATCCTGTAAAGTATCGTCATTTCTCTGTTTATTACCCTGATCTATATTCTTCGTATCGATAATAAGTGCATTTTCAACTTTAATAACCAGCTCAGCATTGGGTGTCATCGCTTAATTCCTTAATTATATTTACTTACCTCTATTAACCTTCAATAAGAATTAATCATAGTAACTTTTAATATGTTAAAGCTTGGTCGTAGTCTATATAGTGATTAACTGGGTAATTTTTCGTAACGTTGATTTAGAATGAATACAATTTAAAGTAGTATCAGTATTGAAAAAAAGGACTCTAAAAATCTCTAGAATCCTCCATAGACTATAAACTATGGTAAGAGAATAAAATAAACTCTCTTTCAATCTCTTAAATTCTCTTTAAACGAATAATTGATCAATTGTATGCACTTAGGTAATGGCTCAACTCTTTAAGCAATAGATCGCCTGCAATATCATCAACATTTATACAGGTTACTATTCTTAAACGCCTCTCACCAAAAGCCCCCATTAAAAAGCCTTTTGCTTTCATATCTTCAACAATTTTGCTGGCAATAGGAGCCTTATCTATTACGTCAAAAATAATGATATTAGTTTCGACAGGCATTATATTTACTACTTGAGTAAGGTGCTTTAATCCTTCACTTATCTTGAATGCTAAGTCGTTATCTTTTTTCAATTGGGTTAAGTGATGATCTAGTGCATATATACACGGTGCTGCTAGTACGCCTGACTGACGCATTGCTCCACCAAATGTTTGTTTCTCACGCCATGCTTTCTCAATGAACTCTTTACTTCCTGCCAAAACGCCACCGCATGGTGCCCCTAAACCTTTTGAAAAGTCTATCCATGCCGTATCAAACCCTTTTGTATATTCATCAGCAGGAATGCCGGTTTTAACTACCGCATTTAAAAGTCTTGCTCCATCCATATGGGCAATTAAGCCATGCTCTTTGGCTTCTGCTACAACATCTCTAATTGTTTCAAGTGGCCAAATGCCTCCGCCACCTAAATTCGTTGTCTGCTCTACTAAAATCATTTTAGTTAATGGCATATAGCGAGAAAGTGGGCGGATAGCTTTTTTAAGCGTCTGGCGGTCATAAATACCATTTTTACCTGCGATAGGCATTAATCCAACACCACTTAATGCAGCAGGACCTCCACATTCAAAGTTAAGTAAATGAGCGGTTTCATCACAGATAATTTCATCCCCCGGTTTACAGTGAACTCTGACAGCTATTTCATTACACATAGTGCCTGAAATTAAAAATATGGCTGCTTCCATCCCCAATAGTTTTGCAACCCTTGCTTCTAGTGCTTTAGTTGTTGGGTCCTCACCTTTTTGTTCGTCTCCAAGTTCTGCATCGAGTATGCTTCTTAACATATCTTTAGTCGGTATTGACTTAGTGTCTGCGTAAAAATCGTACATTAGAATCTCCTCTCTTATATTTGAGGTAAGATTAAAATATTCAACTTTTACTTGCCCACTACATACTGCTAAAAGCCCGATATATTGCTCCATTAACTACCTATTATGTATTGATCATTAATATCGGAAGTCTGGATTAAAATTTAAACATTTTCATAAATAATATTGACTTTATAAGGTGGCGATCAAAACTATTTAAAAATAGAGGGTGTGAAAGAGTGATTTTTAGGGGGTGGTGGGCTAATTTAAAAAATGTAGTGCTTATAACCTTAGTCATAGTAAGCACTACATTTTTTTAATCGGCTCTTTGTAAATGTGATTTTTTGTTTAAAAAAAGTAAGAAGCTCTTAAGTACCAAGATCCGCCATCGTAGTTAGCAGCACTATCACGAGGGTAGGCTAAACCAAAGTCTAAATAATTAGCGTTGTTTGTTGTTAGTTTATTGATATAGTTATCAAATATGTTGGCTGCTCCCAAAGTTAACTTTAACTCTTCACTAACTTTATAATTAACTTCCATATCTATATAAATTATATCATCAACTTTTGCTGAAGGGGTTGTTGGGTGATCATGACTCCCTCTACCATCTATTGAGCTTCCAAAGTAATTAGCACGAACCATAAGGCTCAAATCATCACTAAATGATGTATTCGCAGTTAAAACAAAGCGAGAGTTAGGGTAGTTGTTTTCAATGTCATCAACGATATCTTTATTAACAGGGATGACTGGCCCATTATCTGGAGTGTTAACTGGTTTTACATCTGTCACGTCAACTTTTGTATAGTTATATGCAAAAGTAAAGTTTGTACTTAAAGAAGAGTTCCATGCCAGCTCTGAAGTGATAATGACATCAATTCCTTTTGAGCGAACGTTTAATGCATTTGTGTAGAAGTTAATGAATGAGCCTTCTGCTAGTGGGTTAGGTATATCACGAGCATTGTAAATACGATCATCTACGTCTATCTGGAATATATCAACTGAAAGTGAAGATGAACCTTCAGATAAAACAAAACCAGCACTTAAGCCTACAGACTCTTCTTCTTTTAATTGTTTTGCACCTGAAGCTATGGCCGCTGGATTTGTTGGTGGTAATTGACCAATATCTACAAGTTCACCATCAATAACATCGGTAATTGTAGAACGAATATTAGACTGTCCAGGTGTTGGGGCATGAAAGCCTGTAGATATAGCACCACGAAAAGTTAAGTTATCAGTTGCATTCCAACGTGTTGCAACTTTTCCATTTGTTGTACCGCCAAAATCACTAAAATTTTCATAACGTACAGCGTATTGCATTAAAAACTCGTCGGTAATATCATGTTCAATATCTATATATGCGGCAGTATTGTTACGGTTAAATTTTCCAGTGTCTTCAGGTCTAGTACCTTTTAGTCCATTAGAACCTTCGCCTATGTATGAGCTAACTTCACCAGCTTCCACCTTGTAAGACTCTTCTCGCCATTCAAAGCCAAAAGCTAAGTTAAAATTATCGGCTAACTCTTTACTAAAGTCTGCATTGATAAAAATATCTTCTTCTTCTGTTGCGCCAGTATAGAAGTCACGTTGAACTGGCTCGTTAGCTGTATTAAGACCTAAACTAGGATTCATCGTATTATTTAGATCGAACTCTAATCGGTTATTACCAATACCTGTACTGAAGTCATAATATATTTCATTGAAAAACTCCCCGCGCAGACCACCAATAAAGCTGTAATCTTTTTGTTTACCCACCATAATAGGTGTGTAACCAGTGTTTAAAAGAGTACCGTTATAAGCATATTCATTAACTAACGTTTGTAGTGATGAATGCGTAGGGTGCCGGTAAAAGAAGCGATAAAGCCCTTCAGTATCTGCAATGTTCATCAGTGCGTAAATCTCAGCACTATCATTAATCTCAAAACCAGAATTAATAAATATACGTGTCCCTTTCGTTTCTGGGCGACCATGTGATTGTACTAAAGGAGCATCGTTAAACGGAGTATCTAGCCCAACCCCCACATTACCTGCATCAATTAGCGCTTGGGCATTTGGATTTTGAAACCCTCTTGATAAACCTTCGTTATCTGTATGTTCAATACTAAGGTTTAAAAAGCCACTTTCACCAAGTTCAAAGCCGGCATTTGCTCCTATTTTGACACTTTGTTCTCCTTCATAAAATTGACCATATTGAAGTAATACCTCACCACCTTCTGAGGCGTTTTTTATATTAAAGTTAATAACACCTGCAATCGCATCTGAACCATATTGTGCTGCGGCTCCATCTCGAAGCACTTCAATTCCACTTATTGCAATACCAGGAATCATACCTACATCAGCTCCGTGAGCGCCGTTTCCAGCAGCAGGGGCGTTTAATTGAATCAAAGCTGATCTATGACGCCTTTTTCCATTCACTAAAACAAGTGTTTGATCTGGTGCCATTCCTCGTAAAGATGTTGGCCTCACAAATGCGCTACCATCACCGATAGAAGGGGTTGCTGTAAATGATGGTACTACTGCTTTTAAATTATCTGTAATGTCAGCAGAATTTCCCAAGCTATTTAGGCTTTCACCGCTAATAATATCAACTGCAACAGGGGAGTCTTCAACTGTCCGAGAGTTTGATCTTGATCCTAAAACGCTTATTGTTTCAATCTTTTGTTCTTTATTTTGAACTTGCTCTTCAGTTTCTACAGCATATGAAGTAAAGGTGTAAGTCATAAAAATAGCTGATAAAGCAATATGCAATGGCTTCTTTTGAAAAATGTTCATTATTTATCCCTAGCATCAAAAATATTAAATATAAATTTTTAGTTATGTTTTAAAGCTACTGTGAATACTTTATTATCCACAGCCATTTAATATTAACGAGACCTTCGAATTAAACATGCCTTGAATTGCTATACTTGCGCTATATTGTGCTTACTTAAATTTAAATAACTATGTAGGTAGCCGAAGGCTAAATTGAGAAAATACAAATTATATTATTTTTTTAGCAAAAAGCTTAGGTGGTTCATTGTTTAATATCATACAAAAAATAAAGCAATAATTGTCCACAAAGCACCCGCTAAAGTAGCCGCAAAAATAGCGGGAATAAATTGAGTTTTAACATGATCCATTAAGTCACAACCAGTTGCTGTTGCACTAAGTATAGTCGTGTCAGATATTGGTGAACATTGATCGCCAAAAATACTGCCGTTAAGAACTGCCGTAAAACAAATAGTCATAAACAGCTCTGGATGTGCTATAGAATTAGACTGACAAACTGCCCAAGCAAGAGGCATCGCAAGGGGGAAAGATACAGCATAAGTCCCCCAACTTGAACCGGTAGAAAAAGCAATAATCATGGTTAACACTTGCAGGCTTACAGGTAATATCCAAAAGGGTAAAAAAGAACCTAACATTTCAATTAAATAAAGTCCTCCGCCAATTTCTTTGTTGAGCGTGCCAATTGTAATGGCTAATATTATTAATATTGATGCAACCACAACACCTTTAAGCCCATCGCCGAAACCTTCTATAAGGTTACTTAAGTGCATCCCTTTTAATAGAGCTATCAATGCGGATAAAATCAAAGCCGCACTGAAAGCCCAGTGCACTTGTGGAGTTCCCATGTATAGATATGTGCTTATTGCTACAAGAATTAATAAAGATAAAGGCACAATAAATTCTAATACGTTAGGTTTGTAGCCAGAAGGTACGCTGCTAGTGTGAAATTCCTTTGATATTAATGGTTTAGAGCCTATGGCATCAAGTAAACCTTGCTCTTGTGCTCTTTTCTGCGCTTCCTTAATACCTTTACCAGAAAAACGTGTGATATTTAAACTTAAAAGTAAAGTTCCGATTACAGCTATAATGCTATAGAAACTATAGGGGATACTACTAAAAAAGAACTGCATTCTTTCTGTTTCAGTGCTTAGAAAGGTAACCCCAGGAACAAATATCAATGCTTGTATATAGGCTGGCCATGCATTAAAAGCTATAACAATAGCGATTGGCGCTGCAGTTGAGTCAACTATATAGCTTAATTCTTCATGACTAACATTCTCTTTATCTGCAACTGACTTAACAGCTGTGCCAACCAAAACAGTGCTTACTGTCCCTCCCTGAAAGAATAATACTCCAAGTGACCAAGCAACCAACTTCGCTGAGCGGGGCCCGCGTACAAAATGCTTGGTCATATAGTTGGCAAAAGCTTGAGCAGCACCAGTTTTAGACCAAACCCCCATTAAACCACCCAGCAACCATAAATATAATAGTATTACTCCTGCTGATCCGGTAGTTGCCATGTTTGGAATTAGAACATCGTTTGTAATGTCAAACCTTCCTAACATTAAAGACGCAGACAAAATTCCGCAAAAGAGAGCCGTTAGTGGTTCTTTAGTAATTAAACATAGGGATATTGCTAAAAAAGCAGGCAGTAAAGACCATATTCCAAAATGAAACTTAGCCTCCAACAATGAATATCGACTTAAACTTTCTTCTTCAATAACAATAGACTCAACTACCCATTGCTCCTTTAATTCGGGCGTAGCTTTCAAAGCGTTAAGTGATTTTTGATTTAATAAAGATTCAGCATAGGGAATAGCGTTATTAATTATTTTCTTTTTATCTCCCTGAACGTAAAATTTTTCTCCTTTTTCATTTTCAGTTACCTGAAAGGTACTCTTTTGTTCAACCCAAGTAGGAGGAACATAAAAGTTCACATATAAAGAAAGACTTAAACCTAATATTAAAACGACAGAGGCAGGCTTGAAAATATTTTTAAGCATCGAAGTTAATGCAACATTACCCCTCAAACCAATTGATTTTCTTTTTAATAAACCATTTTGCTTGGTCGGGGTTTTGTGTTGACTGTATGTTGGCATTGAGCATTTTCCTACGCAGCTTATATCTGTAATGCATTAACACCCATAAAATTTGTTCGCTTATGAGTAATTAAAATTATTAAAGAAAATCCAAAGTTAATAAGAAAATTGTTAATCAAATACCTATATTATACTTTCCTTTTAGTGCTGTTTATCCCATATATTGCGCTTAATGCTGTACAAATAAACTCGAATATTTGAAATGTATAGGTAAGGTTAAATTATATGACAGAATATTAATATATATTTATCAAGTGTTTAATTTTTTTATAGTGGCTATCCTAACTAACTACATTATTATTAAATTGACTAACCCGAAAATTGTCCACTAGATCTTAGAACATTATTATTGTATTTTGCTGTAAGGAAACATCGACTATAAAGTTTAATTATTTTTGATCTCGTATATGACCAAAATAGGATTTAAATTAATCTAACCCATTACGCTAAGTAAGCCACTTATACCAAGGTGCCTATAATGTCTGGTTTAATTTCAAGAGAATTAACAAATAAAGATTTAATGCCTAGCCTATCATCTCAGTCAGGCAATGGTTACCAAATAGAACAGTATCCTCGTCAATATAGCGGATTAAAATATTGTGATTGGACTACAGATAAACTGGCAATTTATTGTCGAACTTCACAGTATACTGAAGCGCCTAAACTAACTACTCATACTGGCCCTAAATGGAAAGGACTGTTACCACCAAAGCAAATTTTAATCTTACCCGCGGGTTGTGACCTAACATGTGAAACAAATGGTGACGGTACATCTGAATATATCGCGCTATACCTTGATCAAAAGTCGTTATTTCAAAAAACTATGCAGTCTATTTCACCTTCGGATGTTCTTTTTGATGCGAAATACAGTGTTGATGATGAAGTTTTGTTTAGTATGATTTCTGGTTTAGCCGCCCATGGTAATTCATCAGAATTATTTGGTAGCGCATACTCTGAAGCTATCATTTCATGTATAGGTATGCAGTTATTACAAAACCATTCGAATGCAAAAAATGTTATTAATCGTCCTAAAGGAGGGTTATCACCTACAGTATTAAGACGAATTAAAGATTACATTAAATGTAATATTTCTACCTCATTAACTTTAGATGAAATTTCTGTTGTAGGCGGATTAAGCAGTTATCATATGGCAAGATCATTTAAAAAAGAGACAGGAGAAACTATACACACCTATATAATTAAGGAACGTGTTAAAAGAGCAACTGAACTACTAAAAAATACTGATTTATCAATAACGACTATTGCTTATGATGTAGGGTATATTCGTACTGCAACAATGAATCATAATTTCCTCACTGTACTCGGCATGACACCTAGAGACTTTAGAAATATTAATGCTTAATTTTTTTTGGGGGGGGTGAGCAAGTATTTTAAATTAAAAGATAGATTACTTCAGCCTATTTTTATTACCTACTGCTTACTTATGATATTCCTAACTGTAAAGTTAAGTAACGGTAGTAATATTTTTACTACCGATGTTTAAAAATTTAAAATTTATTGTTCATATATTATTTAGATAACTCAATAGATTTTTCCACTGCAGATTTAATTGCGCTATGAACGAGTTTATTTAACGAATTCGCATAGCTTAAACTATCTAATGCTGCTGCAGTGGTTCCATTTGGACTTGTTACTGTCTGTCGCAAGCGTGTAGCATCATTATTTTTAATTAAAAGCATTGCTGCACCGATCATAGTTTCAACGGCTAAGTTATTTGCTAATGCAGGCTCTAGCCCCATTAATTCACCACCCGCACTCATTGCCTCTACAAAAGCAAAGAAATAAGCTGGACCGCTACCAGATACACCTGTAACTGCATGAAGTAAATCTTCATCGTCAACCCAGTAACAGCTTCCAACGGTTTCCATTACTTCGCTAGCTTGCTTTCTCGATGACTCAAGTACATGCTCTCCTGCGAAGCAAGTACTAGCAGAATAACCAACGGTGGCAGCAATATTTGGCATACTCCTAATAATTTGCTGGGTATTATTAACACCTAAACCAATACTTTCACAACTAATACCAGCCATAACTGAAATAATGACCGTATACTTCGCTGTTATACTATTGATTTGAGGTGCAACATCTAAAAACATTTGTGGTTTTACTGCAATAAAAACAACATCAAAGGTGACATTTTCTTGAGTACAGCCTTTTACGTCTTTATAGATTTGGCATTTGCCTTTAAATTCACCAGGAGATTTAACAACAAATGGATCTACAATAAAAAAATTATAATATTCGCTGCACTCATTGATAAGTTTTGAAAGAATTGATCCGCCCATTCGACCTGCACCAAAAAACAATATATTTTTCTTCATATTAATTAACACCTTTGCGTATATGGGAATCTAAGATTGACCCCCTTTGGTGTGAAGGTAATTATTATTGGTATTAAGATCTTCCTAAAAATTGCTGTAGTAGCTATATATTGCTAATGAACAGGAGTAATGTTTATTTTTATCAATTATGTTCGTTAAAGTCATTTAATAAGATACTTAGTGGGCTGCTCAGTGGCTGTTAACTCAGCTATTTTTCTCTAACGTGTTAGAACTATAGTTTTTTCAAGTCATACTGTGCCCAGCAGTTAATATCATTAGATGTAAAAGCATTATTCCGAAGTTGCTTCGCATATAAAGAAGTAACACTTTAGTTAGTTAAATTTATTTTAGACGTCTATACGTTTAGAGGTTGACATAGCTAGAAATCCAAGTCACATTAT
>OJAV01000860.1_pt1 | contig 10202 bp, 8 predicted proteins | sample 1590081 | NCBI WGS metagenome assembly OJAV01 (sample SAMN05416852, study PRJEB24817) | seawater metagenome | isolation source: Sea water | place: Canada:Atlantic | collected 2013-07
TACACTAGATCGCTCGTCGGCAGCGTCAGATGTGTATAAGAGACAGATATAATTGCTGACTTAAATGAAAAACTGGCGAGTATTCAATCAAGTAAAAACGATATAGCACAACAACTCAGTGAGGCAACCCTTGAGGTTGATGCATTGAAGTCCGAACGTATTGATTTACAAAATAGTATTTCAGCACTCAATATGGATTTAACACAAACAAAATCACAATTAAAAAGCCAAGATACTGACATAAAAAAACAATGGTTTTTCAATGGTGCAATCGTGTTAAGTATTGGTTTATTATTTGGTTTAATCTTACCTCGTCTATTTTCAAAACGTAAATCTAGTATGCAAAACTGGGGTTAATTTTAACCATGGTTTTATCATATTACTTACTAAAAATTCCATACACCATTGTTTGGGAAGTAAGAAACGTTTTGGGTTTAAATAAAGATGTTATGTTGTATTGTGCTAACGCGCTTGATTATCAAATTTTTTCACCTGTACAAAAGCATATTGAACATGATGTAAAAGTTATAGCGAAAGATAAAAAAGCTCAACAAGAGTTAGCACAAATTGGCGTAGAGTCAGTGTTGTACCCTGCTTTTCCTAAAGGCATAATTATGTGCCGCCAAGCAGGGTATAAATTTCCAGCAAACCGCATGCTTAAAGTAGGTATGCGCCATGGCGCATATACCTTTAAACCTTTTGCTAATACCAAAGGTTACAACCTCTTAGATTACTTTTACATGACGAGTAATCGAGAAGTTGAGCGCGCGAAAGCAAAAGGGATAAACTGTGGAATTGCCATTGGTTTTCCTAAGTTAGACCCATTCTTTGATGGTAGTATCACCTCAGACCAAGTGAGTGAAATACACGCCGAAGCAGCAATTGATACTTCACGCCCAACTTTATTATTCACCGCGACTTGGAATAACTCTGGTATTTCAGCCGTTAACATTTGGTTTGATCAATTAGCTAGCTTAACCAAGAAATACAATATATTAGTCACAGTTCATCCGTGGACTAGTGCTGAGATTAAACATAAAATAGCGACGACTAAAGGGGTTTATTTAATTAAAACGGTTGATGTTGTCCCTTTCATTAAAGTTGCAGATATTTGCATTGGCGATACTAGTTCAATATTAGCTGAATGTTGCGCACTTAATAAACCGATCATTACCTTTAAAGTTGCTGATGGTAAAAGAACAGATAAAGAAGTTAAACAGTTAATCAGTGAGTTCACTACACAAATCAACTCATTTGATGAATTAGATAAACAAATAGAATTCATTCTATCCAATCCTGACATGAAAAAAGTTCAGCGTGCTAACGCTAACAAAATCATGTTTGACACACTAGATGGAAAAGCTGGGTTAAGAGCAGCAAACCACCTAAAAACAATATTCCCGAGTTTAGATAAAAAATGATAAAGAATAAAATACAAGTAGTTACGCTTTTATTAGTGTTATGGATAACGCAATCATCTGTTAATGCAACACCTTGGGTTGATCCAAACAACATTTACCTTCGAGTAGATATTCAGCAACTTGCTGACAATAACATTATTAAATCACCCATTAATCATTGGCCACTAGCATGGCAAGATATTGGCAAAGACATAACATCAGTAGATACAAACACGCTTTCAACCGAGTTAAAGCAAAGCTACTATCGCGTTATGTTTCATTACAGACAAGCTAAACAAGCAGTCTCAGCAACAGATCTAAAATTAACATTAGCTACCGACACACCTAAATTTCAACGTTTTTCTAGCTCAAATAAAGAAAAAGGTGAAATGAGTGTTACAAAATCATTTATGTCAGATAGTTTTGCTGGTCAATTATCTGTTACAAGAACACTCGATCCACAAGATGGAAAATCTTTTAGATTAGATAACTCATTTCTTGCCTACCGTATTGCAAATTGGAACATAACGCTTGGCGCTGTTCCTATGTGGTGGGGTCCAGGTTGGGATACCGCCTTATTAATGTCAAACAATGCGCGCCCAATTCCTGGCATAAGTATTAACCGCCAACAAGCGCTTGCTTTTGAAACGCCTTGGTTAAGCTGGATTGGACCATGGTCTTTTAACTCTTTCATGGGGCAACTCGAAGATAATGGTCGTGCAGTACCTAATGCATTACTCTGGAGTAACCGGTTAAGTGTTAGGCCTTTACCTTCACTAGAATTAGGTTTTTCTCGTTCAACCATGTGGGCTGGCGATGGCAGAGACAGTGGCTTTTCTGCTTTTTGGGATATAATAAAACCTAGCGAATCAGACAATAAGGTTCGTGGCGTAGGCGACGTAAATGACCTAGGCTCAATTGACTTTAGATGGACAAGTTCGCTTTTCAACCAACCTTTCGGTTTGTATTATGAAATGGGCTTTGAAGATTATGGCATCAGCAGTATAGCGCCATCAAAAAGAAGTCACTTATTAGGGATTGATACTGATTTATATATTTTTGAAACATTAGTTAGTCTTTATATTGAAGCGTCTGACACTTATCACGCTACTTGTAAGTGTATTTATGAGCATAGCCAATACAAATCAGGCTACAGGTATCGAGATAAGATTATTGGCAGCACATACGGTAACAATGCAACATCATTAACTTTCGGCGTTACAATGCAAACCAAAAATCACTCAAGCTTTAATGCTAGCCTACACTTTATTGAACAAAATAAGCAAAATGAACAAAATAAGCAAAACATTACAAACCCTTATGAAAAGATTTTGGAGCTAAATCTAGAGTACGTATTTATTTTTTCTGATAGTCGTTGGACACTAGCAAGTACAGCAAGAAACAGTAAAATAAACTCTGAAACAGATAATGATATAGAATTATCATTAGGCTGGGAGTATAAGTTATAGCAAGAATTTTTACGTAGAGGTACCTAATACCACGTTGATTAATTCGCTACTCATTTTCAATAGTTAAAATAAGAAAGTAGAACACTGAATTAATCAATTTGGTATAACTTATTAATGGCTGATAAAAAATTAAAACGGGTCGGCCAAATTAGTAATCCAAATATTATATTCTACTAAATATCTAAACTTACATTAGGCCAACACACTAAAAACGCGATTTAAACCAATGTTTTTTTAGCGCGGTTAGCAATATTAATAGTATAAACAGTCAACCAACTAAAGTTTCCAATAATTAAGATTTTTTCTCATCTTAAAATTCCTAACAATATTAAATGGCTTCGATTTCTTTGGAATACTATTACCTGCTAACATTTTTTCTGTCGCGTTGATTACTCGCTCAGCAGATTTGCCATCTTTGTAGGGATGAGTTTGGTTAACAAATTCAGTGATGTTTTTCATTAACTCTTTAGGCCGCTTTAATGCCGTCTCTATACTACTTTCTAGACGTTCAACATCGTTAATATCCAAATTATGTGCTTTAGGATTAGCGTTTTTAAACGTAACAACTGGCTTCTCTAGTAATAAAAACATAGTGATTATCGACGATGTATCGCTAACCATAACGTCAGCTCTTTGCAATAAAGGGATCACATTATCAGTTTCAATAAACGTCAAGCTATCATTTTGAATTGATTTATATTTTTCTACTATCTTCACATTCATTTTCGGATGAAATTGCACTAACCATTGCCAACGTCCTGATTCACTTAAACTTTTGACTTTATTAAATATATGTTCAGCGCAACTTAAGTTCGGACTAAAAGTAGAACACAGAAGCACCGTTGGTCTTCTATCTTTGACATGTTCGCCACGATAAAGTGTATCAATGGCAGGCCAACCTGTTTCTTCAACAGTAAAGTACTGATGTTTGTCTGCTAAACTTTTAAATGTTTTAGTGGTATTTGGCCCTTGTGTACAATATAAATCGAAACAACCTCGAATATTAAAGTGTCCTCGAGAACCGCTACGTTTTTCAACATTGAAACCATGAAATACAGCCACTTTTAGCCCAGAGATAAACGAAGGAACCACATTGCCAGGCACAAATACCGCGTCAGGTTCATATGCCATTACATCGTAAATATCATTTAAAACTAGTTCATCATCTTTTATATAATTAGCGTTGATGTCACTTCCATGTAGGAACCACTTTATAATATCTCCACGTTTTAATATTTCGGCTTGCAATGGCCTTAAAATAGCAAAACTATAATTCTGACTTACGTAAAACAAATATCTCTTAGGACTCATATGAGTAACATCTTTAAGGTAGGTATCGTTGGTTCTTTATCTATCCACTTTAAATTATCTAGTGAACAGGTTAAATGAAAGTTTTGATCTAATTTATATAATATCATGTAAAAACATTAAATTTAGTGGGATTTTTTAACTAATTTTATATCTACTTATGTTTATATATAACAAAAAAATTAAAAGCTAAATAAATTGTTTTAATCTACCCATTGACAGCTTCATAATAAATACGTTATTAATACCCCACTGATTATTTATCTTCTAAGCAACTAAAAACTTAATAATGAAAAATTTTACCAGCATCATTCGAATTAACCTCCTCCTCGTATTATCCATGCGCGGTTAGGTTTTATGCTTGAAAAATAAATAGACAGACATAATAAAACACTAAACCCGCGCTAACTACCGCGGGTTTTTTTATGCCCGTCATTTAACGCTAAATATTATAAAAAATCGAGAATATACATGGGCACATCAAGCGACAAAGTCATTATTTTTGACACCACATTACGTGATGGTGAACAAGCATTAAACGCGAGCTTGTCAGTACATGAAAAACTACAAATAGCACATGCTATTGAACGCTTAGGTGTCGACATTATGGAGGTGGGATTTCCAGTCTCATCTCCTGGCGATTTTCAATCAGTACAAGCAATAGCTAAAACCGTAAAAAATGCCCGTGTCTGTGCTTTAGCTCGGGCGGTAGAAGCTGATATAAAGGCCTGTGCTGACGCATTGAAACCAGCAAAAGACTTTCGTATTCATACCTTTATTTCTACTTCCGATGTTCATGTACAGCAGAAATTAAAAAAAGACTTTGCTGATGTAGAAGCCATGGCAATACATGCGGTTAAATATGCCCGTCGATTTACTGATGATGTTGAGTTTTCTTGTGAAGATGCCGGTAGAACACCAATAGATAATTTATGCCGTATGGTGGAGCAAGCAATTAAAGCAGGGGCAACCACGGTCAATATTCCTGATACGGTCGGTTACACTTTACCGCATGAATTTGGTGGCATTATTACAAGTTTATTTAATCGCGTTCCTAATATTGATCAAGCGGTTATTTCTGTCCATTGCCATAATGATTTAGGTTTAGCCGTTGCTAACTCCATATCAGCAGTGCAAGCCGGTGCTAGGCAGATTGAATGTACTATTAATGGTATCGGCGAACGAGCAGGCAATTGCTCACTTGAAGAAGTAGCCATGATCATGAAAACTCGCCAAGCATTGTTAGGTGTGCATTCTAAAATTAATCATCAAGAAATTGCTCGTACCTCTAAATTAGTCAGTCAACTTTGCAATATGCCAGTCCAGCTTAATAAAGCCATAGTCGGTGGTAATGCTTTCAGTCATTCATCAGGCATACATCAAGATGGTATGTTAAAAGCCAGTAACACTTATGAGATTATGACACCAGAAAGTGTCGGCATCAGTAAAACCAAATTGAACTTAACATCACGCAGCGGCCGCCACGTCATCAAGCATCGCATGGAGAGTTTAGGCTATCAAGAGTCTGACTATCAATTAGAAACGCTTTATACCGACTTTTTAACCTTAGCGGATAAAAAAGGTCAAGTATTTGATGATGACTTAGAAGCGTTAGTTTTTAATATTCAACAACAAGATCAGCCAGACTTTTATCACTTACAAACGCTAAATGTACAAAGTGGTGGCAGTGAGTTTGCTACCTCAAGTATCAAGCTTGCCTTAGGTGATGAGCATAAAATTGTTTCGGCCACCGGTAATGGCCCGGTTGACGCACTTTATCGGGCGATAAAAAAGGCTGTTGATATCGATTTTGACGTAAGCGATTACAAAATATCGAATAAAGGTGAAGGGGAAGATGGTTTAGGTAAGGCCGATATAGTGGTGTCTTGGCAAGGAAGAAATTTTCATGGCTACGGTTTAGACACTGACGTTATTAAAGCCTCCGGTAACGCGTTGGTCAATGCACTTAATGGTATTCATCGCGCTATTACCATAGCTGAATTGAAAACAGAGTTAAAAAAAGACACGGCTGTTGACGCTAAAAGTACAGTTTAGTCGCAGTAGATCCGCCACAAAAGTATTCATTTATAACGTAGATTTATAGGTTTTAAACATTATGTCGAAAATTGCAATATTAGCCGGTGACGGCATTGGACCAGAAGTCATGGCACAAGCAGAAAAAGTGTTAGCAGCCGTTGCTAAACACTTTAACTTTGAAATAACTAGCACACATTACGATGTTGGTGGTTGCGCCATCGATAATCATGGCGAAGCCTTACCCGTAAGTACCATTAAAGGCTGCGAACAAGCTGATGCCATTTTGTTTGGCTCAGTCGGCGGCCCTAAGTGGAGCAATTTACCACCAACCGAACAACCTGAACGTGCATCGTTACTAGGCTTACGCGGACATTTTGGGCTGTTTTGCAACATGCGCCCTGCCCAACTTCAAAGTGCGATGTCACACCTTTCACCGCTACGTGCTGATATTTCAGCAGCGGGCTTTGATATTTTAGTGATACGAGAATTAACCGGTGGCATTTATTTTGGCGAGCCTAAAGGCCGTAAAAATCAGGGGCAAGAAGACGAAGCCGCCTTTGATACTATGATTTACTCACGCAAAGAAATATCTCGTATTGCCCACTTGGCTTTTCAAGCGGCTCAAAAGCGCCGTAATAAGGTTATCTCTATCGATAAAGCGAATGTATTAGCATCTTCTGTATTGTGGCGAGAGGTGGTTAATGAAGTCGCTAACGACTACCCTACTGTCACGGTTGAACATATGTATGTTGATAACGCTGCTATGCAATTAGTGCGCGACCCTGCACAGTTCGACGTCATGCTATGTTCAAACTTATTTGGCGATATTTTATCTGACATTTGCGCCATGATCACCGGCTCTATGGGCTTATTGCCTTCGGCAAGTTTAAATGAACAAGGCTTTGGTATGTATGAGCCAGCTGGCGGCACAGCACCTGATATTGCGGGCAAAGGCATTGCTAACCCCATTGCACAAATTCTTTCTGCGGCCTTAATGCTGCGCCATAGTTTAAACCAACCGGCTGCTGCTACGGCTGTTGAACAAGCGGTGGCAGACGCGCTGAATGCGGGTAACTTTACCGGCGACTTATTAAGCGCTGAACTGCGTCATCAAGCTAAATCAACCGATGAAATGGGCGATATCATTTGCCAATATCTAAGTATGAATCTAAGCAATGACTTAAGTGATAACGAAAAAAACTCAGGAGCGAACTAACATGGCGAGCACTTTATACGAAAAATTATGGCAACGACATGTCATTGAAGAGAAAGCTGACGAAACGCCATTGATCTATGTTGATCGTCATTTGATCCACGAGGTGACATCACCACAAGCCTTTGCTAATTTAAAATTCCATAACCGTGTACTGCGTCATCCTGAGCGAACCATAGCCACCATGGATCATAATATATCTACCCGCTCTATTGAAATTAATGCCGCAGGCGAAGGTGCGGCTAATCAACTGCGCACTTTAGAAAAAAACTGTAAAGAGTTTGGCATTGAGTTGTTTGGCATGGGTCACAAAAACCAAGGCATTGTCCACGTTATGGGACCTGAGTTGGGCCTAACCTTACCCGGTACGGTTATTGTTTGTGGTGACTCCCACACAGCAACACATGGCGCCTTTGGTGCCTTGGCTTTTGGTATTGGCACCTCTGAGGTTGAACACGTATTTGCCACACAAACCTTACGTCAAACCAAAGCAAAAACCATGAAAATAGAAGTTAAAGGCCAAGTTGCACCAGGTATTAGCGCAAAAGATATCATTTTGGCCATTATTGGTAAAACCGGCAGCGCTGGTGCCACTGGCTATGTTGTTGAGTATTGCGGTGAAGCCATCGAACGCTTAAGCATGGAAGAGCGCATGACCGTTTGTAATATGAGTATTGAATTTGGCGCTAAGGCGGGCTTAATCGCTCCCGATGCAACGACATTTGACTACTTAAAAGGTAAAGAGTACGCGCCAAAAGGCGAGGTATGGCAACAAGCAATGGCGGATTGGCAGCAATTAAAATCTGACGCAGACGCCACGTTTGATCGCTATTTAACTCTTGATGCAAAAGATATCAAAACCCAAGTCACTTGGGGTACAACCCCAGGGCAAGTCACACAAGTTGATAGTGTTGTGCCATCACCTGAAGATTTTACCGACCCTGTTGAAAAAGAATCATGCGTAGCAGCATTAAAATATATGGGCTTAACCGCGGGTACTAAAATTACCGATATTAGTATTAACAAGGTATTTATTGGCTCTTGCACCAACTCTAGAATTGAAGATTTACGCGCCGCTGCGGCCATCGCCAAAGGGAAAAAGGTTTCAACCTCAGTCGATGCTATCGTTGTGCCAGGTTCTTATCGCGTTAAAGAGCAAGCAGAAGCAGAAGGTTTAGCACAAATTTTTATTGATGCTGGCTTTGAGTGGCGTTTACCGGGTTGCTCTATGTGTCTAGGAATGAATGATGATGTGTTAACGCAAGGCGATCGATGTGCGTCTACCAGTAATCGTAATTTTGAAGGTCGTCAAGGCCGAGGTAGCCGTACACATTTAGTTAGCCCAGAATTAGCCGCTGCGTCAGCCATTGCTGGACACTTTGTCGACTTAACTCAGTTTAACCAACAGACTCAAGGAGCATAACATGGAAAAATTCACCCAACATTCTGGCTTAGTTGTACCATTAGATGCTGCAAACGTTGATACCGACCAAATCATTCCAAAACAGTTTTTACAGAAAACTACCCGCATTGGCTTTGGTCAGCACTTGTTTCACGACTGGCGTTATTTAGACAGCGCAGGTAATGAGGATAACCCAGAGTTCATTCTGAACCAGCCACAGTATCAAGGCGCTAGCATTTTACTTACCGGTGAAAATTTTGGTTGTGGTTCGAGCCGCGAACATGCGCCTTGGGCGCTGCAAGAGTACGGATTTAAGGTTATTATCGCCACAAGTTTTGCTGATATTTTTTACGCAAATTGTATCAATATTGGCATTTTACCGATTATTTTACCGGAAGTGATTATCGCGAAGCTATTTCAACAGGCAAAAAATAGCCCACAACAGCTTACTGTTGATCTAGCGAAAAAAACGCTTAATAGCGCAGATGTAAAGCACAATTTTGACCTTGCGCCTTTTCATCAATACTGCTTAGAAAATGGTGTTGACAGTGTTGGCTGGACACTAAATAAGCTTGATAAGATTGAAAAATACGAAGCGCAAATGTCAGCATGGCAATAGCGTATTGAGTTGACTGTTAACCATCAGCCACAATGCTGATGGTTAATTTAATGGTACATAAAGAATATTCTAAAATAATCTTTTAAAAAACTCTCGCTAATTCCATGAAGAAAGCGCCGCCATGGTAAACTTTTCGCCTCGAAAGCTCAGAATAACTTGCTGTGGACGTATTTCATTAAGCAGTAATTCACGTCCGATATAGTCACCCTCGTAGCGATCACGGCCATTGACTCTGACCCATCCTTGACCGTCACTGGCATAAATATGCATTTCAAACTCTAGTGATGGTACGCCATCTTGAACCCAAGTTGGCATTTGCGTCAACGGTATCAATTCACTATTATCAACGCCGGCATCTGCTTGTGGCTCGTCACGTTGCTTGGTTTGTTCAATTGCCGACTGAAAGCTTGCTAACAATTCATCAGAAACACCATCTTCGGCTTCTAAAACAAAATCTTCATCTAGAGATTTTTTCGACCTTTGCTGAAGAGTGTTTTTAGTGGTTTGTTGCTCAGCTAACTGACGCTCATTAACAGCAAATTTGCTATCAGCAGTGTTATCAGCTGCTCTAGATGTAGTTTTCTCAATGATATTGGTATTGTTGGAGCTCGGCTCATTACTATCATTGATCTTAGCAACAAGTTTATTTGCATCATCGTTAACAATGCTAACGACAGGTTCAGGTTCAGAGGTATCGACACCTTTTTCCGCCAGTGTTTTTTTCTCGATAGGCGTTTGATCTTGTTTTTGAGTT
>OJAV01000869.1_pt1 | contig 10098 bp, 10 predicted proteins | sample 1590081 | NCBI WGS metagenome assembly OJAV01 (sample SAMN05416852, study PRJEB24817) | seawater metagenome | isolation source: Sea water | place: Canada:Atlantic | collected 2013-07
CGAGATCATGCCTAGTCTCGTGGGCTCGGAGATGTGTATAAGAGACAGGGTATAACCGGGTTGACTTTTCCAGGCATAACCGAAGAGCCTGGTTGTAATGCTTCTAGCGCTATTTCACCTAAACCGGCAAGGGGCCCTGAGTTCATCCAGCGTAAATCATTGGAAATTTTCATCATGGTGACGGCAAGGGATTTTACTGCGCCTGACAAGCTAACCGCGGTATCTTGAGAGCCAATGACAGCAAAGAAATTTTCTGCTGGGGTAAATTTTAGCTCTGTTAACTCGCTGATGGTATCTGCAAATGTAGCGGCGAAATCTGGGTGGGCGTTGATACCTGTACCTACGGCGGTGCCGCCTTGGGCAAGAGATTGAATCGCAGGTTGATGGGAGCGAAGTGTACTTACCTGTTGTTTAAGTTGCGCCGACCATGACAACAAACTTTGATCCATCCTTATTGGCATGGCATCCATTAAGTGTGTGCGACCTGTTTTGCAGTACTGGGATACTGACCCCGCTTTTTCTTCTATTTGCGCAATCAGTGTTTCAACAGCGGGAATGAGGTGCTTTTCTAATTCTAAGGCCGCACTGACGTGAATAGTGGTGGGTATAACGTCATTCGAACTTTGACCATAATTGACATGATCGTTTGGATGGATAGTCTCGTTAGGGTGCATAGTCTCGTTTGGGTGAATAGTCTCTTTTAAATAGCGACTCGCTACAGTGGCTATCACTTCGTTGGCGTTCATGTTTGAACTGGTTCCCGAACCCGTTTGAAAAACATCAACCGGGAAGTGCGCCATGACATCATCGCTATTAAGTAGCTCATCGCAGGCACTTACAATTGCCTTCCCTCGTGATTCGCCGAGGGCTTCAAGCTTCATATTGGCTAGCGCGGCTGCTTTTTTTACGGTGATGAGTGCGCGGATAAAAGGTTCGGGTAATCGCTGACCACTAACTGGAAAGTTATTAATAGCACGCTGTGTTTGCGCGCCATACAAAGCATCATGGGGTACGTTTAATTCGCCCATACTATCTTTTTCCACTCGCGTTTTAGTCATAGCATTAATCCTTTTTGCAATTCAAACATCTCGTCAAATAAATGGGGTTAAACAAGTAGGGCTAAATAGGTGCATTAAAAAACGCAATTCATCGAGGTATGTTTGCCCTACCTCTAACCTTACAAGTTTGTAATGCTATTTGACGGTTTTGATCACTTTATCTTTGAAACAACTGTATAACAAAGCCAACAAGAAATTAATGATAACTATTATCAATAAGGTGATCTCTCATTAACCCACCGCGTAAAAAAGGTAAAAAATTAGTAGGCTGGCAAGTGCCGCCTCATGTAGTAAAAAAAGGAAAATGTGATGAGAAAATTATTGTTCAGTACAGCACTATCGTGTTCATTGGCTATTGCAGCATTATTAGGAACAACTAACGCGGCGGCGGCAGACGAATGCGCCATAACGGTTGAAAGCAATGATGCAATGAAATTCAACACAGCCAATGTGGTCGTTCCTGCAACCTGTGACGATTTTACCGTCACGTTAAAGCATACGGGACAGTTGCCTAAGCAAGCCATGGGGCACAACTGGGTAATGACGACGAAAGCAGACGGCCAAGCAGTCGCCACTGACGGCATGAGTGCTGGTCTAGCGAATAATTACTTAAAGCCAAACGATGCAAGAGTGATTGGCGCTACAGATGTCATTGGTGGTGGCGAAGAAGCAACAGCAACCTTTTCAGTAAAAGGGCTAAATGCTAACGAAGAATACATGTTCTTCTGCTCTTTCCCAGGCCACATTGGCATTATGAAAGGCACTGTGACGGTCAAAGCGTAGTGCAGTAAAGGTTTTAGCCTAGCGCAGTAGACGTATTAGCGTAGCGCAGTAGAGGTATTAGCCTGACGCTGGAAAACCTAAAAGCCAGTTCGCCCCAAGCGGCTGGCTTTATTAAAGCGTGCTAACTGGGCTTAGTGAAAGGCCATTCATGTTAACTTCTGTTTCGATATCGCTCCAAAGCAGCGTTCGCTCATAATTACCTTTGTTTGTTTTATATCGATACACTGTGGTGGAGAGCAAAAGAGATTCGGGCTCAAAGGTTTTAGGGAGCGAAAAGTCTATGCTCACTGCTTGGAAATAGCGGAAGCGAAACGTAACGTCATCGCCAATAAAGTTATCATCGTTTGACTTATACGCCACGGCATCCCCCGCCAACTCCCCTTTTATGCTCAGCTTAAGCGAGCCGTTGATGACAGATTTCTGCTGAGTAGGCTGCAGCAATACCATTCGCAACTGATAGTTATTATCGCCAAGTGAAAACAGTTCGATATCGTCGGCAACGAATATGCTGTCAGACTTCTCTGGCGCAACTACCCTCTCGTAAAAAGTCAGTAGCTGCTGCTGCTCTTCAAGCTGCTGCTTAATCTCGACAAGTGTTTTTGTAAGAGACTCATTTTCGAGTTGCGTGAGTTCCATTTCTACATCTAACTGATTCACACGCGTGGTCAGCTTATTATTGTCAGTAGACAGGATGGCGATAGTTTCTTTTTGCGCTTTCACAATTAACCCATCGCCTTTGTCTATATAACGCGCTAACTGAAAGCCGAAGCCAAGCATTATCAGCATTAGAAACGCGACTAACAAAGCGAATTTGTGGTTGCCAAGAAGTGTTTTGAGTTGGTCTGTTGTCATGGTTGGCTGTATGTAAATCTTGTTCAATGCTGATTACTGCTAAGACTATATTCTTAACATTATGAAATTTAAGTGGTTGTGGTAAGCTTTATAACACAATTACTTTACTGTACCACATCATGCGCTTTCAGGCTTTACGACAGGAAGTGGCTCACCCACGCACATCGGTTCAATTATGCCTTTTGGGCATTGTTGGAGGAACCCTTGCTGCGCTTATCATTATTCTGTTTCGCCTTTGCGTTGAATGGATACGCGAAAGTGGCGTGGCTACGCTAACATCCTGGCTGGTTCACGATTGGCTAGTGTTACTACTCATGCCGCTTATCAGTGTAGCGATTATTCTTTTCATTGCCTTTTTAACCGGTTTTAAGCATTACCGGCTTGGTATTCCATTCGTTATTCACCGAGTAAAATATTTTTACGGCAACATTCCTTTTCGTACCACAATAAACCAATTTTTTGGTGGCATGCTCGCGCTGGCCGGCGGCTTTGTAGTTGGCAGAGAAGGCCCTTCTGTTCATATGGGAGCGTCTAGCAGCGGGCTATTGGGACAGTGGCTACGCTTGCCCTACAACAGCGTGAGGATACTTGCCGGCTGTGGTATCGCAGCGGGTATTTCCGCATCATTTAATACCCCTTTTGCCGCCGTTATTTTCGTCATGGAAGTGGTATTAAGAGAGTACAAAATTCACATCTTTGTACCTATTATGCTTGCGGCGGCCTGCGGCTCGGTGCTTGCGCGCAGCGTGTTTGGTGAGGTCAATGAACTCTCCTTTCTCTCATTCACCGCGTTTAGTCAGTGGATGTACTTGTACCTAGTGGTACTAGGTATACTACTTGGCATGTTAGCTACCTTGTTCAACCGACAGCTAATGCGGGTGATGACGTGGTTCAGACCGGTGTCTATGGTGTGGCGTTTAATTCTTGCCGCGTGTATCACCGGAACCGTAGGCGCACTACTTCCAGAGGCGTTGGGCGCAAACTTTATTGATGTAGAGCTCCTGTTTGACAGTGATCCCGGCACACTCTTGTTAGTGTCGGTGCTGGTGTTTAAAGTCATTCTTGCGGTTTTTGCCATTGGGCTTGGGATCCCAGGCGGTATTATTGGCCCGGTGATGGTGATTGGCATGCTCGCTGGCGCAGTGCTGCTATTGCCGCTGTCATACTTTATCGACGTGCCCGAATTTACCAATAGTTTTGCTCTCTTAGGAATAGCAGGCATGCTAACCGCTGTATTGCATGCACCGTTAGCTGCACTTTCTGCCGTAATGGAGCTGTCTTATAGCCCTCAAATTATACTTCCAGCAATGCTGGTGATTGTGCCGGCATACGTTACCTCAACCCAGTTTTTTAAAAATCGGTCTATTTTCATTCTCCAACTCGACTATCAAAACTTGCCTTATGCCATCTCTTCAATTAGAGAAGCATTAGAGAAAACCGGTGTACTGGCAGCCATGAATACAGACTATAAACTGTTTAACGATGCGCCAGAGAAAGCGCTGACCGATCATTTGGAAAAAGAGCCAACCAAAATAGTGGTTCAGCAGTCTAAATTTGAAATTGATGTTCAGTACAAGCTAGTACAATACAATGTGAGCTTGGAACACGACGCTACAGCGCTTAGCTATTACCAAATGGAAGGCCTCAGCGCACAGTCGACACTGCATGAAGTGTATGAACATCTTAAAAAATCGCGTTCTGGCGCAGTTTATATTTACGACCAAGACTATAACGATATCATTGGCGTTATTACCTGGAATATTCTCCAAAGCTTTTTACAGAAGGCAAATTACTAGTATGCACATTTTATGGTTTAAGGCGCTTCACCTCTTTTTTATGTTGGCGTGGATGGCTGGCCTTTTTTATCTGCCTCGCCTTTTCGTGTATCACGCCACGACGACGTCGCAGTTAGTGAAAGACGAATTTAAAGTCATGGAACGACGCCTTTGGTATTTTGTCACCCCCTTTGCGCTACTCACACTGGCCTTTGGCATTGCGCTTATCGTAAGTTATGGCGGCGCATGGTTTAAAGCGTCGGGATGGCTACATATAAAAATTCTTCTTTTACTTGCCATTTATGGCTATCACTTCTATTTATTTAAATTAATGAAGCAATTTGCTCGCGATGAAAATATTCACACGCCACGCTTTTATCGCATTTTAAATGAAGCGCCGGTATTAATTATCTTCGCAGTGGTATGCCTTGCTATTTTGAAACCTTTTTAACATCTAACCCTGCATAGGCACCTCACCCTACACAGAGAGCAAGGTAAATGATTAAGACAATAAGCGGCGAGAAAGATGGGATGAAGAAAGTTCGACTTATTGCAGCTTAATGCGTTCAATTACAGTGTCATACTCAAATTCTGGGTCTATGATAAAGAGGCTGACAGTGATTAGGGCACGTTGCCCTTATACTACATCATTTGCAGCAATGCTTAGGAACACGAGCTTCACGTTCGTACGTAACGCTAAAATACAGGGAAGACCATGGACGACAGTAATCAACACTTGAAAGAGTTATTGAAGCAAACCGACATTGCATTTAAAGCCCTCATGCGTGAGCCCAACTCGATATCACTTAATCAGCAGTATGAAGAGGCGAAAATAGCGCTCGATACCTACACTACGTCACTCAAACAAACTCTGAGTGACAAATGCCTTCAACAACGACATCGCTAGCTGTCACTACAAGGGCTGAGCCCTAAGACTTATGACCTAAGACTGATTGTCAGTTGACGTATTCTCCGTCGACTTACTAAAGGTCTCGAACTGATTGGGCAGAGCGCACGCCAAATCACCGGCAAGGTTGGTGTAGTCTTTAAGTAATGCAGGTAATTGCTGCATAAGTAAAGGCAAGTTCTCACTAAGTTGAGCGACTTGATCTGCACGTCTTTGCTGATACGCTAACTCTATGTTGGCCAGCGTTGAAAACATCTTCAAACACCGCGTAAGTCGTGCTTCCGGTGGTTCACCTGAGCTCGTTTCAGCATTACTCTCCTTTTTTTCTGCTTGTTGCCACGCGTTTTGCCATACTGATTCCACGTTTTTGTGAACGAACAATAAACCGGTTAGCCATTGTGATAGTGCATAGCTTGGCCGTTTGGTGTCACCTTTAGACTCAACACCATCCACACAATAAGGCGGCAGTGCAATACGGCCTTGGCGCATATAGTCTAAATGAGAACGCAAGCCATTCATCAGTGTATCGGCCAAAATATCCACATCGCTGTCTACTAATCGACTAGAGCCACTTTGAATAAGCCAGGGCATCCATTGTTCTGGCATCGGAATTTCAGGGCATGCAGCAACGGCAAAGATCATTCCATCCACCTTCTCTACGCAAGGTAACACGCTGCAAAAACTGTCTTGTTCTATTACAGGTTTTATAATTTCTATCGGTAATGGCTCATTCACGGCGTCTTCTCATTTTCGTTTGCGTTATGATTTTTGAAACGTTAGGCTGCGCGCCTTTTTTAACATTGATATCAAATAGCGCAGACTGCTTTTTATGTTTCGGCCCTGTCTACCTATTGTCTGTCTAGCTGTTATCATACTAGGGCGTGTTGAACTTTGCTGTACATTTTCGCAGCGGTCTGTGAGCTATTTAGACAAGGCGAATGGTTGAAGGTCTAGCGGGCTAAATCGAAACCATTCAACGCAGGGTAAATAGCTCACAGGCGCTGCCCGAAGGGGGCGTTATGGAAGCATTTTACTCTTTGTCGCCGCTTTTTTATTTGGGCCCTTTGACTTAGCCCACTAGGCCTACAGGACTGTTTCGCGATTAAAATGCTTCCATTTAGCCCAAAACTCGTACAACAAAGATCAACAGGCCCTAGTTATTTTTTAGCGTATATGCATATAGTTCCAGTGTAGTAGCCATGTATTATCGTTGTATTAGCATTACTTTTTAACCTTTAACTATTCCTTATACGTAAAAGTGTAGGGTCATCTTTTTTACTTTTATTTTCATATTAATGGTGGTTAATTCTGTGTCATCCCAGTCCTCTGTAGAACTTCGACATTACGACAAGCAAACGCTACGCCTTGTCGATGTTATTTCAGGTATTTCACCTAACGCCATGCGCAGGGTGTTTGGCGGTTGGATATTCTTTGCTGCAGTGGTTGCTGTAATTGTTATTGTGGCCCCAGACCTGAGTACCCAGTTTGTCGGGTTAACGCTTTTTGTATTGATTGCCTTTACAATTATCATGTTCGGTCAAAGCCGAATTTCAGAGGGGTGGCCTGCAATTATCAGCGATGACAACGTTATCGGCGTAGTTCGCGACCCCGTTAAACGAGAATACATATGCGTTGATAAATCATTAATTGTGGATGCGATACCCACATTAATAAAGCCAAACAAAAAAGCGGTAGAAATTCAGCTACGCAGTGAACACCTCACTGTTGAAGATAATGAAGTCTTAAAACAAGCAGTGTGGCCGCGAGAGGGTAAATTGGTAGGACTCGCACATTTTAAACGCCGAGAAGATGCGTGTGAAAGCGTTATGTGGTGCACGAATAAGTCGGTCTCAGCGAAGTCATAAGATGCAAATCGGAGCGCTTTCTCATAAGCGCTATCACACAAGCGCTGCCAGCACGCCACGTTACTTCACTAACCAGTTGTAATAATTAAGCCCCCAAATTGGGGGCTTTTTTGTATGCGTGCTATTTGGTTTGAATTAATTGGTTTGAGCTTGGCTTGGATCCTTGTAACCGATTTGAACCTACTTTTCGTTCGCTTCTTTAAGTACAAGCTCGGTGTAAAGCGGGTAATGATCTGAGCCAATATCAGAGAGCCTCTCTAGGTCTACTAACGCAAAGTGTGAAGAATGAAAGACGTGATCTAGCGGCCATTTTATTAACGGATAGTGAGCGTGAAATGTGTTGTAAAAGCCGCGACCTTCCCTTGGATCTAAAAGTCCACTTATCTTTTTAAATTTGCGAGTCGTCGGCGACCATGCCACATCATTTAAATCTCCCGCAACGATGATAGGCCCCGCCGTTTGTGCCACTTCCTGTCCCACAATATTAAGTTCAATATCTCTTGGGCGAGCATACTCATTTTCTGTAGGGCTAGGTGGTTTTGGATGAAGAAACTGAAGAATGACACGCTCACCGTCAACCTTTATGGCTATTTTTACAGACGGAACATCGTCTTCCACTAAAAAACGAAGGGTGTGCTCATCAAACTCATACTTGCTGTACAAATGCATACCGTAGAGATTCTCCAAGGCGCAAAATTGCGTATAAGGGTAGTCTTTTTCAATAGGCTGTAACGCGCGCTCCCATTTTTCATTTGATTCCAGGGTGACTACAAAGTCGGGCTTTTTATTGTTGATATGGTCGATTAGTTTTTGATAATTGCTGTTAGGCATAAAAACGTTACTAGAAAGAATGCTTATCGTACGCTGCTTTTGCGGGTTTCTGTCGCGGGGTACTTCTTTGCGATAAAACCCAGTGTAAGGAAAAATCCAAATAGCCTGATACAGTAAACTTATGCCTAACCCTGCGACAAGTGCAGCATGAAGCCAAAAAGGTAGCGCAAGACTTTTATAGCAAAGTAGGGTGATAAGTACCGCAGTAATTAACACCGCAAGTTGTAACCTTGGAAATTCCCAGACTCTTACTAGCCAATGTGATGATGGCAGTAATGGCGCAGCGCTAACTACAATAAAAAAAACCGAAAGTGATAAAAGAAAAATGTCCATTAAATATCCATATTAATAGTTTAAGACTCACATACGCTTAAGGCTAAGGTAAGCTCTGTCTGTTCTATGCAAAGTGATGCAACTCGTGCAAGTGCTCAATCGCACATGCTAAATGTGTGCCTTTTAAGTTAGAACACCCGCATAAAAAAGCGTTTAATGAATGACTCTACTGGGTTCATCATAGCAGTACAACTGTGATGAAGCCTACTTCAACAATGACTACTGTTGTGAAAGTCTTATCTTTATGTACTGATTCTTCGGCTACTTGATGTACTAGAAACTCTTATACCTCAGTTCAATCTTCAGAATTCACCCTGTACACCCAACACTCATCTAGCTTGAAGGATATGCTTCGCTATATAGGCGCTTGAGATAAATACGTGAGTTTATCAACTCAGCATTAATCTAAATGAGAATCAGTAAAAATTGCTTGAAAGTAAGCAAACTTTGCAAGTATATCTTACCTATTTTTAGTTGGATTTAAACAAATCCATATATAACAACGTGTTACTGCGTTGGCATGAACTTAGCTACATCTCTTGTGAGTTTCAACAAAGGAGAAATGTTATGAAACGTACAATACTATCTATTATTGTTGCTACATCATTGTCTACAGCTGCTGTTGCAGGTGATATGAATTCAGATAGCCAAACAGATAACGCATGGGAAAAAGGTGCCAAAGACGCATGGATTGATGGCAAAGCGGAAGCTACGCTGCTGTTCAATGGTAACCTAGATTCTTTTGACATTAATACCGACGTGAAAGACGGCGATGTAATTCTAACCGGTAAAGTCGATAACTCAGTGGACAAAAAGCTCGCTGAAGAATTAGTTGCTAACATCGACGGTGTAATGTCAGTCGATAACAAGCTCTCAGTAATTGAAGACAAAGATATGGATTCAATGACATCAGATATGTCTGACGACGTTGAAGACGGCGTCGATGAAGGTACAAGCGAATTGACTGATGCGAAAATCGCCACAGTGATCAAAACTCGTTTGCTGATGGACTCTGATATCTCAGGCTTTGACATCGACGTAGATGTAGAAGACGGCAATGTTGTGCTTACGGGCACCGTAGACTCTGATGCTGAAGAAGACTTAGCGGTAGAGATTGCGAAAAACGCCTCTGACGTGAAGAATGTTGAAAACAATCTCAAGGTTGTAACAACCACAGCGATGAACTAATTAATTAGTTATGCTAATAAGAAAGGGGCTTGCGCCCCTTTTTTGTATTTATAATGTAGCTATTTTGCTAAATACTCATTCAATGCCGAATTCTTAACATCGCTTATTCAAAACGGACGTTAAGCTTGTTTCTCTAGGATTAGTCTCTCTAGTTACTCAACATCTACAATCTTAAGCGTATTAGTTGCGCCGACTTTTTCCATTTCATCGCCGTAAGTCAGAATAATGCTATCACCGCTCTCCACTAAGCCTTTTTCTTTTAAACAGGCCACAACGTCGTGCTTAAGTTTGCCGGGCTCGCTGTTAGACGAGTCGAAAAATACTGGCTTAACACCGCGATAAAGGGCCATTGCGTTGAGCGTGCCCTCGTGACGAGACATGGCGATAATTGGCAGTGATGTTGTAATTCGAGACATTAATTTCGGCGTGGTTCCGCTTTCTGTCAATCCTACAATTGCTTTTACGCTTGGCAAGTGATTCGCAGCATAAACCGCAGATAGCGCTAT
>OJAV01000877.1_pt1 | contig 10014 bp, 6 predicted proteins | sample 1590081 | NCBI WGS metagenome assembly OJAV01 (sample SAMN05416852, study PRJEB24817) | seawater metagenome | isolation source: Sea water | place: Canada:Atlantic | collected 2013-07
TGTATAAGAGACAGCTTCATTAGGATACCACTCAAATGCTGCATCGTAGTTCCATGACATTAGAGGCTGCGTATCTGGGTTACCAGAGCCGTTTACACCCACTAACAAGTCACTAATTGTAGTGGCCGTATCAGATGTGTCTTCTTGAAAAGAGCGGCTATAACCCAAATCAGATGGATCTGCACGCGACATACCACGGTAAATACCCGCACGTAATAAAATATCTTCGCTGTAATCGACCACTAAGTTAAAGCTAGGTAAGAACTTGGTGTAATCACCGCCCCCTTTTATTTTATCAAGAGTACCTGTGTCTGATTCAACAAGAGAAAGAACCCCTGTATCGCTGGTAACAACGTCAAAACTATTTCTAAAACCAATTGATGTGACTTCAGTATCGACAATACGCAAACCAAAGTTTCCACGAATAAACTTACCAAACATTTCTGTATCGTAATTAGCCATTAAGTAAGCAGCAGTTGTTTTTTCAGTTACATCAATGGTTCCTGCGTTTTGGTATTCGACCTCAGGGTATTCAAATACTCCACCCTCATTAGACGCGACAACGGCTTGAGAAAAACACTCATTATCGTAAGTCGCCCATGAAGAGCCTGTCCCTGTGTCTACCACATTGCCATCGCTATCTACATGCGTGATGATATTTCCATCTGACACGCTAGACAAAAAGCCTGATTCAGGAAAATCAATTTGACAACCTTGAAGCACATCGAGCGCTTCAGCACCTGAACCTAAAGTAAATTGATTACGAGAGCCGTTACCGTTCGTTCCACCAAATTGTGTAAAGCTAAGCTCTGAGGTACGAACGCCACCTTGAATTGTGGTGAACATGCCGCTATCAACTAAATAGTCAAAATCTAAACGAGCAGACACAACTTTGTTATCTCTCACGTTTTCACGGTCAATACGCGTTCTTAAGCTGTCAGTAAAATTAGATATATCTGTTACGTCAAAATCAGTAAGCGTAAAATGTGGAATGTTATCGCCCATATCCCACGAGAAATAATTACGTCCAGCGGTTCTGCCTCGGTTAGAAATTTGCAGTTCTTCACGCGAGGTTTTTGAATACGCTAAATCTAAATCTATGGTCAGTCTATCATTTACAGTATGTTCGATATTTAAGCCGTAACCACGGTAATTTTCTTCACGAGAAAATTGCTCACCAGCAGACTCAATACGCTCTTCACCTTCCCAATGTAAAATGCCGCCTACATCGTTAGTGACAAGTGATGGGCCTGTTACACCTGGTGTTGCGCGCTTTTGTAAGAAAATTAAATCATGGCGTGCTTCTCGTTGTGTTCTATCAGAAATTTGGCTATCAAAATTAATATCCCATTCTGCAGACGGCTGGTACTGAAAGGCAAAAAATACCGCGTCACGCTCGTCTGACGTTTCGTTTTGACGAAAGCTTCGGCTGCTGCCAGTCCATGCGTATGGAGTACCATCACTCACGGCTTTGCCTGTGTCAGGGTCAATTTCTGTGTCATAACCTTGGTTATTACTTCCGTTTACTTGATCCTCACAATCACCTGCACTACTGCGGTAAAAACCTTCATTTGTATTTGTTGGATCATTTAAACATGCCCAAAGAGACGAACCTGATGGGCTAGAGCTTCGGTATTCTGCTTCTGGCTGCGAAATATCTTGTCGTTGCACGCCAAAAGAAAAGCCAACTGCCTGACCATTATCGAACTCAAACTGGTCAACATAGCTAAATGTGCCACGGTAACCTAAATCGCTTTGCAGGGAGTTGTCTACATTACTCTCGTCAGGGTTGTAGTTAAGTTTAACCTCACCTTGCAAACGCTGCTTACCAAAATCCAATGGGGTTACAGTCTCAAGAGCAATAACACCCGCAACACCACCTTCAATCATCGAAGCATCTTGGGTTTTATAAATAGCTACTTTTTTTACAAGTTCTGATGGAAATTGTGAAAAGTTTACTGAGCGGTCACCGCTACCATTGGTTGCTTCACGGCCGTTTATGTGTGTTGCACTTAAAAATGGGCCTAGGCCGCGAATGGTAATTTCTGTCGCACCGCCATTTTCACGATGCGATGCTGCGCCTGTAATAGACTCTAATGCTTCACCTATCGATAAAGCGGGTAAATCACCAATATCTTCAGATGAAAGACCATCAACAACGGTTGTGGCTTCGCGCTTTATGGCTATTTGATCTTGAATTGTTCTGCGTGTACCTGTAACACTGATGATTTCTACATCAGGCTCGACCTCAGTCGCTTTTGCTTGTTCTTGTTGTGCGTGCGCTGAAAATACACATGAGCTTGCTACACCGGCAATAGCGGCTGTTCGTACCCATTTAGCTACCGGGCTCAGTGCGAATTGACCTGAACGCATTTTATTATTTTTTGAAGACTTCAACGACATTTTATGCTCCGTTGGTTATTGTTGTGTGATTGTTGTGTGTTGACTTGTTATTCATCTGTATAAGTTATGTGACAACTGCTGTTAATATACTCAAGTGAACACAGATGATCAACCAATTTAACAATCAAAACATTACCAATTAACATACCAATTTTCACAAACCAGTATTACCAAGGGGTCAGGCGGCGTTATAATGAAAAATAATTAGAAAAGCAAACGCATTTTTCGGTCATATTTTACTCACAGGCATAAAAAAACCCCAAAAAAGGGGCTTTTTAATTAAGAGTGTTTACTTAGGTTAGTCGTTATTAACAACCCATGTTGAGCCAACACCTACATCACTCGCTTGAATGTAGTAAAGCCCTTTTGCACCTGCCACAGCTTGTAAACCTGCTGGGTCGGTTTCAAGTAATGTGCTTGCTGCGAATACATATTCAAGTATTTCTTTACCATTTGCAGCTGGGTCTTGATCAATAGCGCCATCGGTATCAAATGAGCCGTTACCATTTAGGTTTCTGATTGCAACCCAATCGCCACTTGTATCACCAGATACACGGCTATCCATGTAACCAAAGTTGTTGCTTAATACTGATGTATCATGCTTGATTAAATCACAGTCGTATTCAAAAGCATGGTCGCTATCAAGCGTATTTGGATAGAATAATCCTTGTGTTAAGGCGCTACTTTCAATGGTATCTGCATCAGTTTGATCACCTAAGCCATTAGCAATAAGGTTTCCATCAAAGTTTATGACAAATGCATTTTTAGTTAAGCCATAGAGTACAGGAGCATTATCCACTGTAAGTTCATCACAATCACCCACAGGGGCACGAGAACCTATTTCAGTACTAAACACGATTGGTTGCTGAGAGTTCAAAACAGTGTTGTTAGTTACCGTTAATGTGAAGTCACCCGCCGCATCTAATACAGCTTGGTTGCCTGAGTTTGGTATACCGCCATCAGCTTGAGAGAATGGATTTGCAGTAAATACAATTCCACCAGCCTCTTTATTACCAGAACGAATACCTGCAATGTAGTTGTTACTAACTGTGTGGCCTAGCGGTGTAATTAGCACACCAGCAGGACGATCGCTAGAGCTTGCAATATCAGTAGTACGAATAATAACGTTGTCTGTCACGTTATTAAAACCACCATCTTCTAGTGAAATCCCGCCATTAGGGTTAACCACAGTGTTACCTTTGATAGTTGCACCCGATGTTTGCACACGCATTAAACGACGACCGGTTACAAAGTTTTCTACTCGATTATATTGAATAGTAAAGTTTGCATCGTCAGCTGCATCTGAACCGGTAGTACTACCCGCATTAATTAAATGAAGGCTTGAGTTACCAAAATTTGGATTCGCACTGGTGCCACTAAATAAATTGTATTGAACAACATGGTCGCTGCCTGATGAAGCAATTTTAATAACGGAGCCATTTTCAGCATTATCACGATTACTAAATGTATTTCGCTCAATTAGCGCGCCCGTGCCTTTGATCATTAACCAGTGGTAAGTCGAATTATTTAACTCGGCTTCATCGCCATCCATTGTATTTTGAGTAAACTCGAAGTTATTCCCTTCAGAATAAATAATTGCACTTTCTTGCGTTTCACAAAATGAGCCTGATTTTGTATCTATATTTTTAAACGTAAGGCCTGTTAGCGCTGCACCTTCTACACCTGAAGCAACGTGAATACATACTTCGCCACTAATAACTGGCGTTTGTTCTTCAACAGCGCGAAGCGTTACACCACTGGTGAGTAAAACTTCATCCATATCAGCGTAAACACCGGTATTAAGGCCAACAACATCACCATCAGCAAGGCCGCCACTTACCGCACTTAGTAGCTCTGTTGGTGAGCTAACAAGTTGGGAATAAATTACCGTCTCTAGTGAACCACTTACAGAACCCTCAAATCCGTCGTTATCGGTATAAGAAGCACTCACAGATATAATTGCACCCGCATATGCCGCAGGTGAAAACGTATTACTGTTTGTATCGGCTACTTCAACGCCATCGGCAAACCAGCTATAGGTAACATTTGTTTCTTCAATACCATTATTATCTGTTAGTTGCGCTGTTAATTCACCGCTAACTAAGTAAGGTGATGTGCCTATAATTGTAATACTTCCCGCTTCATCAACCGCAACAGCCGATACGGGAATTGTTTTTTCTGATGTATTATCTTCTACAAAACCATTGTCATCTGTATAAGTCACTTGTACCGATACAGCTTGCCCAATTAAAGTAGCCTCTACAATATATTCGCTTTGGGTTGCACCAACTATTTCTTCATCGTCAGCAAACCATTGATAAGTGACTTCTCCAGATACACCATCCATATCAGTAATATCAGCACTAAGCGTATTACCCACTGTGGGTGTGCCACTAATTGCTACATCACCTTGCGCATTAACACGCGCAACAGGCGCAGTGCCAACAGACGTCACTGACTCTGCAAACCCACGATCGTCTTCAAACGATGCTGTAACGGTGATCACGCTATTAAACTGTGCTTCTGTAAGCATGAGTGACGAAAGAACCTCTCCCTCAATTACTACGTCATCCGCCAACCACTCGTATACAACTGTTAAACTATCAAAACCATTTTCGTCTTCAACATTCGCGGTCAGCTCTGACCCGATAAGTGCATCACCTGTTATTGTTACGCTTGCTGGAAATGCAATGGCTGCTACGTCAGAGGTCGGATCTGAAATATGTGACTCGTTAACACCACCATCATCAGTATATTTAGCTTGAGCTGTGATAGCTAAACCAATTTGATCGTCCGTAAGTGTAAACGATGCGCTATTAGCGCCTTCTATTACTTCGTTATCTGCATACCAAAAATAAGAAACAGTTCCTGATATACCATCAGGATCTGACACGTTTGTTGTTAATGTTTGACCGCTTGTGGCTGTTCCTGACAGAGCAATAGAGCCCAGTTCGTTGTCATTGTTGTTTGCGTCAGTGTCACAACCAACTATTGCCGCTGCAATAGCGCATAGTGCAAAGTGTTTTAAATTCATGATGCCTCTATTCTCCATTTTATAGGTTAAATATTTGGCCAGCTATTGTGTGTGTTACCAAATAATCATATTAGTTGTTACCAAATTTACTTTATTTGAAAATAATTTGTTAACCAACTTGGTCATATAACCACAATAGAAATGATATTTCCAGCTTATTTACTGAACTCAATGTACCTTTTTACCTATAAAAGGCACATAGGTAACCCACCAACCTATTTAAAGGATGCATAAATGTACAAAAATCAGCATTGACAAAAAATAAATTTTTACCAATTGGCTTTACAATAATGACACTAAAATACAAATGACTATTTAACTAATGAGCGTATTAATAGAATTGCTAGAACAAGAAGATGAGTAATTAGTTGAAAAGGAAAGTAACAGAGAAAAGCTTTCTCTGTTACTAAATAACCGAAGTGAAGGGTATCGAATTAGCTTAGCGCTGAATTGTTAAAATAATCAACGGGTTCAATCGAACCTAAAGTAACGGGAACTCGTTGATGTAAATCGTCAGGAGTTATATCTAAAATTCGAGCGCCACGCGATGTGGCTTTGCCTCCCGCATTTTCTACGAGCATTGCAAGCGGGTTGGCTTCATATAAAAGCCTAATTTTGCCATTGTCATTACCAACGCGTTTATCCTGCGGGTATAAAAATAAGCCACCGCGACATAATATCCGGTGTACATCACCTACCATTGCCGCATTCCATCGGATTGAGCTTTTTTCAAAGCTTTCAGATGTGTAAAGCAACTTGTCAAAGTACACTTGTGTAGGCTCATCCCAGTAACGATAATTTGCCATATTTACGGCAAACTCTCGGCTTTGCGAAGGAATTTGTAGTTGTGGATTAGTGAGTAAATACCCACCATGTGTTGAGTCAAGGGTATAACAGCGTGTTGGCCCACCGGTGGTCATTACAAGTAATGATGAAGGGCCGTATAATACATAACCTGCACACACTTGGCTTACACCCGGTTGGTTAAACTGCTCATCACTGTCAAAAGGTACGTCGTCTCTTGCCAAATAAATAGTAAATATTGTGCCTATTTGACCATTTACATCGATATTAGAAGAGCCATCGAGTGGATCAAAAGCAACAATAAAAGTGCCTTCAGGGTGGCCACCAACCGCATGATCTTCTTCTTCAGAGGCAACGGTTCTTACAGAGCTGTCGTCAAGAAGAATATCTTTAAGTAATTGGTTGGCAATTATGTCTAGTTTTTTTTGAACTTCACCCTGAATGTTTTCATTCATTGTGGAACCCAAAACACCTGCAAGTTCACCTTGACCAACCCTAAACGCAATCTCTTTACTTGTGGCTAAAATAGTACGGATAAGTAAAATTAGATCCGTTCTTACACCATCTTCTTTTAATACTGTATTGAGTCTTTTCATAAGCTATACCGATTTACACAATTAAGATCTTTAAAGCACTGGATGAGTCTTGTTACCATATGCTGCTCAGAGTGGCGAAGCCACACGCGTGGGTCATAGTACTTTTTGTTAGGTTTATCATCACCGTTAGGGTTACCAATTTGACCTTGTAGGTAGGCCTCGTTGCTGTTGTAGTAATCTAAAACACCGTTCCAACATGCCCACTGCGTATCGGTATCAATGTTCATTTTAACTACGCCATACGTTAATGACTCTGCAATTTTTTCTTCCTCTGAACCACTGCCACCATGAAATACAAAGTTAATTGAATTACTCGGTAAGTTAAATTTTTTCGCTACATATGCTTGTGAGTCTTTTAAAATAGTAGGCGTAAGGACAACATTTCCTGGTTTATAAACACCATGCACGTTGCCAAAAGAAGCGGCAATGATAAAATTAGGACTAATAGCACTTAAGCGTTCATAAGCGTAAGCAACATCTTCTGGCTGCGTATAAAGCGCTGAGCTATCAAGGTGGGAATTATCAACACCGTCTTCTTCTCCGCCTGTACAACCAAGCTCAATTTCTAGTGTCATCCCTATTTTAGCCATGCGTGCTAAGTAGCGCTCACATATCTCTATGTTCTCTTCTAGCGGCTCTTCAGATAAATCGATCATGTGTGAGCTAAACAACGGCTTACCTGTCAATCTAAAATGCCTTTCACCCTCATCCAACAAACCATCAATCCATGGTAATAATTTTTTGGCTGCGTGATCGGTATGAAGCATAACGGGGATTTCGTAGTGCGCCGCAACACTATGTACATACCTAGCTGCGCTCACCGCACCAAGTACTGCACCTTGTTGTTCTGGTAATGAGAGGCCTTTACCACAAAAAAACTGTGCACCACCATTTGAAAGCTGAATAATAACCGGTGACTTCATTTCTTTCGCAGCCTCAAGAGTTGCATTAATTGAGGTTGTGCTAACTACATTTACAGCTGGCAGCGCATACTGGTTAGCACGCGCATGGTTATATATTGCACTTACCTCGTCACCCACTATTACGCCAGGTAAAATAGTTGGAGATAAATCATTCATTTTAGCGCTCCCTCCTATTTGATTGCTTGAATGCATGAATCAGTAATAGCTTGCCAGTTTTCTTGTGCAACCCATTCCTTTTTAGCAACCCATGTACCACCTACAGCAAATACGTTATTTAAAGAAAGATAATCCATTTTGTTACTTTCACTTACCCCACCCGTTGGGCAAAAGCTAACCGCTCTAAATACACTCGATACAGCCGACACAAACGGAGCCCCTCCTGCTAGCGATGCAGGGAATAATTTTTGCTCCTCAAAGCCATACTCTAGCGCCATAAGAATATCGCCGGTATTTGATACGCCGGGTAAAACAGGAACACCACATTTTGTGAGTGCAGTTAGTAGTTTAGGAGATACCGCTGGGGTTACAATAAAATCAGAACCGGCTTCAATTGCTTGCTGTAAAATAGCTTCGTTAATAACGGTACCTGCGCCAACTTTAAGCTCTGGGACTTGCTCTTTAATCGCTTTTAAAGCATCAATTGAGGCGTCTGTTCTTAGCACAACTTCAACCAAAGTAAGGCCTGCTTTAGCCATAGCTTTTGCAATTTGAACACCCTGCTCTGGGGTATCAGCTTGAATTATAGGTAGCAGAGTTTGCCCTGACATAAGTTCAGAAAAGCGAGTCATAACGTTGTTCCTTTATTTTAAGTAGTTTGGCCGGGGTATGGAGGCCTTAAATTTTATTAGATACCAGCTTCAACCATTGCATGTTGAAAAACATCTTTTGGTGCAATTGCACCCGGTTGTTGAATCACAGCTCCGGCTGCTTTAGCGCCAAGTTGAACTGCTGTCGCAATTGACTTACCTGAAAGTCGAGCGCCTAAATAAACACCATTAAAGGCATCGCCCGCTGACGTTGTATCTACCACTGTGGTGACAGGTATTATTGTGTGGGTTTGAAGTGTGTTGTTTTGTTGTGTAATAACAGATTCTGGACCATTTTTTACCACAATCTCATCAATTTGATATGGCTTTAAGTACTCTATTACCGCCTCAACGCTGTGAACATCATATAATGTTGTAAGGTCTTCAACTCCTGGTAGAGTTATATCTGCAAGACTAAATGCTAAATGATACTGCGCCTTAGTATCCTCAACACTGTCCCATAAACGAGCTCGGTAGTTAGGATCAAATACAATTTTAACCCCAGCACTTTTTAGTTGCTCTAAAACCTTCCAGAATTGATCACGCGATGTTTCATCTATGATGGCTAAAGAGATCCCTGAGAAGAAAAACATATCACCTTGGCATAATTGGTCAACGCACTCGGCATTTAAAAACTCAACTGTTTTTTTAGCCGCAGAATCACTTCGCCAATAAATAAAGCTTCGCTCGCCGTGCTCATCTGTCTCAATGTAGTACATGCCGGGCACTTTGCTTTCGTGGCTAAATACATACTGTGTATCAAGCTGTTCACTTTCAAAGCGTTCGCGCATTTTTTTACTTAGGTTGTCTTGCCCTAAAGCCGTAATTACAGATGTGCTTACTTCAGGAAAACAGCGTTTCAAATATACCGCTGAATTATATACATCGCCTGCAAAAGATTGATGTAACGTAGCAGCGCTCATAGCCCTGAGCTCTACCATGCATTCACCCATAAAATAAATAGTATTCATTTTTGAAAGTATCCTTTGTAACTAACTGCTATGCACAAGCACTACCGTGTTGGCATAGCAGTTGAAGCAGATTAATCAGGCTTTTTAAGAGGTTCAATTTTAGGGATTAAAATCCACACTGCAGCCATTGCTATAATGGCAAGTGATGCACCAATTATGAATGCCGGAGCATAATTACCATCAGCGGTTAATATTGGTACAAGTGACGTAAGACCTACCGCACCTAATTTTGCAGCCATGCCAGAAAAACCAGATAAGGTACCTACCGCTTTTTTACCCAGTAAGTCACTTGGTAAAGTTTGAACATTACCAATAGCAGTTTGAAAGCCAAACAAAATAACGGCCATGATCAGAACAGCTGTTGTTGGTCCACCAGGGTTAGCCATAGCCAGTAATGCAGGAAGCATAATTAAACAACCAAGTGTAATAGCTGTCTCTTATACACATCTCCGAGCCCACGAGACTAGGCATGATCTC
>OJAV01000879.1_pt1 | contig 10002 bp, 8 predicted proteins | sample 1590081 | NCBI WGS metagenome assembly OJAV01 (sample SAMN05416852, study PRJEB24817) | seawater metagenome | isolation source: Sea water | place: Canada:Atlantic | collected 2013-07
TTTGCTCGATATCATTAACCGTTACGCCTCTAGCAGCCATGGCTTTTCGGTTCAGTACTACATTCATCGCATAAGTTCTGCCACCACCAACTTGCACGCGTGCAACACCATCAACGACTGAAAATCGATCAACAATATAGCGCTCTGCATAATCGGTTAGCTGTAACGTACTCATAGCGTCACTTTGTAAAACAAACCATACAATGGTGCTTTCATCATCATTCGCCTTAAAAACTTCTGGCGGTTCGGCTTGTTCGGGTAGGTTGTTAAGCGCACGTGATATTCTATCTCGAACATCATTAGTTGCCGCGTCAATATCTCGGTCTAATTCAAACTCAATAGAGATATTTGAACGACCAACACGGCTATTCGAGTTAATCGATTTCACGCCTTCAATGCCGCTAATTCGATCTTCTAGAATTTGTGTTATTTTACTTTCAACTATCGCAGCTGAAGCGCCGGGATATGTGGTGTTGATACTCACTACTGGCGGGTCAATATCAGGGTATTCACGCAGCGGTAAAGTTAAAAATGCCACAATACCAAAAGTAATTAAGAGTAAATTTATTACCGTAGCAAAAACAGGACGCTTAACCGAAAGATCAGATAAAATCACGATTTACTCTCCTGAGTAGTAACCGCAACACCATCGCGCAGCTTTAAAGCGCCTTCAATAACCACATCAGCGCCGACTTCCAGCCCACTGAGTACCTCAACGTAACCATGATAACGTCGGCCAATTTGCAATTGTTTTTTTACGGCTTTATCGTCTTCTACCACAAAAACAAAGTGATCATTTTCAATCGGAATAACCGCACTTTCAGGCACTTGTAATACTTGCTCTATTTTACGAACAACTTGCAAGTTTAACAGCATTCCGGCACGAAGCTTCCCTTCGTCATTGGGAATTTTTGCCCTTACTTTTAACGTTCTAGTAACGCTATCTACACGCGAGTCTATTGACGTGATTTCACCAATAAACACTTCATTTTTATATGCCGTGTTGGTGGCTTCAATACTATGACCAATAGATACGGTTGTTAAATACCGCTCAGGAACAGAGAAGTCTACTTTTATAATACTAAGGTCATCTAAACTTGTGATCACATCACCGACATTAATCAATGCACCTAAACTAATTTCACGAAAACCTAAAACACCTGAAAATGGTGCTTTAATAGTTAATTCTGCGAGTTTTATTTCGGCGCTCAACAATTGTGCCGAAATCGCTTTAGTTTTTGCTTCTTGTTGATCTACCAATGACTTAGATGTGGCTTTTTGTTTGTATAAATCTTGAAAACGATTCAGCTGCGACTCTGATTCTTCAAGGTTAGCTTTAAGTTCTTTTACTTTTGCAGCTTCTTCACGACTATTAAGGCGAACCAGCTCTGCACCTTTTTTAACGCTTTCACCATCTTGAAATAAAACTTCATCTATTACGTCTGAATATTTACTGGTAATAATAACTTCTTCATTCGCACGTGAAGTACCAACAGCCTCAACAGCATCTTTAAACTCAGCTAAAGCAATTTTGGTTGTTTTAACCGAAACGACACGCTGATGCTTAGTTTGATTAGATACCTGTTTTGGCCATTGTAAATAAACAATTAATGCGATTAATACGCCAACGAGTAAAAACAAAGGTATACGACGACTTATAGCGGCAGACATAATCAAAATCTCTAAATTTGCGAAAAATTACAGTAGTATTACTATAACCTAGAAAATAGTACTGCTCGATACAACTTAGCCTAAGATTTAAGGCTTTGGTCGCAAATCATAAAAAATTAATTAACTTTGTGATTATTAAGATATAATTTAATTATACATACACCAGATGAAGAATTAGCACTATTTGCTATAACTTCACACTTTACATTTAAGGATTGAATTCGTGAAAATTATTGCCTCAATTATTGTTATTTTATTATTACTTGGCGGTGGAGCTCTTTGGTTTTTAGCTAATGGCTCGCTTAACGATTATATTAAAAATCAAATTGAAACAGTGGGTACACAAGTTACAGAGCAAACTGTATCTGTAAAGGCTGTCGACATTAAATTAGCAAGTGGCGCAGGGAGTATTTTAGGTGTTAATTTAGCTAATCCAAAGAGCTATAGCCAACCTAATGCTTTCGCTTTAGAAGAAGTTACGCTTGATATTAACTTAGAAAGCTTAACGTCTTCTCCCATTATTATTGACGCTATTGTGATTAAATCGCCTCAAGCGTTTGTTCAGTTTACACAAACTGGCGGCTCTAACATTCAAGATATTTTAGATGCTATTGAGCGTAACACTCCTAAAGGCGATGCAAATACCACAGAGTCTACTGGCGGTGAAGAACCTAAAATAAAAGTCAGTAAAATTATACTTGCAGGAACTGCACTCACTATTGATTTAAGTGCTTTTGGTAATAAAGAACACAGCGCTTCATTACCTGACATTACGTTAAGCAATGTTGGTGGTGAAGCTGGCTTGCCTGCTAGCCAACTAGGTAGTGAAATAGTTAAACAAGCTTTATCTAAAATTTGGCAACAAGCAAAAGAAACACAAAAGAAAAAACTAACCGATGATGCTAAAGAAAAGCTTAAAGAAAAAGCGAAAAAGAAATTAACTGATTTATTTGGCTAATTTTAAATCTTGAGTGGTAACCCTAGCTAAATCCAGTGATGGCATTAGCTAGGATTATAAAAATAAAAACCATAGGATAAGTTGTAATGAAAGTGAACTGCCAGTTAATAGTAATAACAATGCTTTGCTCTTTAATTGTTTCAAAAACCGTGCATGCAAACCAGCTTGAATTAAGCGTTATGGTTGGACAAATGTTTGGCTCTGACCTAGTTGCAAGCGACAATAGTGATATCAGCACAGATTCAGGAAGTAATATTGCCATTGGTATTGCTTGGGAAGAAAATGTAAATGGCCAAGGCCAAGTGTTGTTAAATCGTGTTAGCCACGACTTTGTTGGCGAAAACGCTGAAAATAACTCGCTAGACATCACTTATGCCCACTTTAACGGCGTAGCTTTATTTCGCCAACAAAACTATGTAACGACTTTAAGTTTAGGTTTTGGTGGTGCGTATTTCGATGCAGATCAAGGTGGTGATGAAGTTTACCCTTCTGCAAGCGTTGCTTTTGGCACTCGTTATGAATTTTCTAAACAAGTGGCGCTAGTAACCGAGTTACGTGCATATGCAACACTCATTGATGAAGATGATGCTATGTTTTGTCAACAAGAGCTTTGTAGTGGGAATTTCAAAGATTCGCTATGGATTGATAGCTCGATTACGGTTGGTATAGCCTACAAGTTTTAAACTTTAATACTATACATATAGCAAATTAGCTTTAGCTGTTTTAGTTTTAGCTCAACAAGTTAAAGACTGTAAAATAAAAATCGCATTGAAGGTGACTTCGATGCGATTTTTTTATATTCATTTTCCCTTTTTATAGCATACTAGAAATATCTACCGTTAATGAGATTTTAGGTCGTTCAATAATTCGGCCTATCTCTTTATTATCGCGATAAACAATGAAGGTTGGCGTAAACTTTATATCATGTTTTTTAGCTGTGCCGTTAGGCTCAGATTTATTATAATCAAGGCCGATTAAACGAGAAGTCATACCGGCGGTTTCGTTCAAAACCTTCAAAAATCTCGGTACTTCTCGCTGACTATCATGACACCATGTACCAAAATAAACTTCAACGTGTAAGTCTTTAGGCCAGCTATCTATCTCAAGTAACTCTTCTTCAGTCAGGTTATGCATACGATAACTTTGCTGGAAATATTGATATTCACTCAATAGTTCCTGTGGGCCTATTTCGCCTATTGCCATACTAGCGCTTTTTGATTCGCTATTTGCACATGCAGAAAGCACGATGATTATAAAGCTGAACAGTATTGATGAAATATTTTTCATGTAATTCCTTTAACCTTAATTAACTAAATTAGCACCCTTTAGTTATTATGATTTATTTAGTGTTTTTTAAGCTGATCGGCTTTTATTAACATTTCTTTACTTTCCTGCATAAAAACATCCGCATAGTCACCAAACCACTCAGCAACTTGAGAAAACATTTTTGTAAAAGCTTCTTTATCATCAAGTTGCACATCTTCAAGCAATTCTAAAAACCGATAAGCGAAGCGTTTCATCATAGCAATATTATCTTGGTTGGCAAAAATAATATCGGTGTAAAGTATCGGATTCTGGGCGAATAAGCGTCCTACCATAATCAATTCTAAGCGATAAATAGGAGAGCTCATTTCTACCAACTGAGCAATATCGGCACCTTCAGCCATTAAATGATAACCATAAGCAATAGTAGAAAAATGTCGCATTACTTGCACCATAGACATTGCTTGGTCGTGAGTATGAGCTTCAACAGGATGAATTTTAGCGCCCCATACTCTAAACTGCTCAAGCAGCCAGTGGTATTGGTCTTCAAAACGTCCTTCACAGGCGATAATAGTTTGTTTAACTAAGCCGGTAACATCAGGACCAAACATTGGATGCAAACCCACTACAGGTCCAGCATGCACTTTCATCATTTCGTACAAAGGTGCTTCTTTTACACTCGTAACATCGGCCAGAATACAGTTTTTAGGTAAAGTACCTAGTTTTTGAATTACTGGCGCAGTTAATCGAATAGGTACCGCAACAATGACCAAACCAGCATCCGCTAAAATCTGTGCACTGTCTGGCCAATCGTCTTGTTCTAAAGAATGCACTTGATATTGAGAACGCTTAAATAAATCAACAAATATTCGTCCTAATTGCCCTTCTCCACCAATAACAACCACTTTTTTGCAATCAGGGTTTACACAACGATAACCGCTAGCATCTTGGCTTATATAAGAATCTTGCATTAACCTGCGAAGAATATCTTCTATTAACTCGGGTGATAAGCCTGCTTCTATCGCTTGCTCACGGCGAACTTTTAATAAATTAGCTTCGCGTTCTGGAGCAAAAATTGGCATACCTACCGCGCTTTTAAGTAAACCAACCTTAGTGGTTACGGCGCGACGTTTAGCCAGAAGCGCTACGAGTTGACTATCAATATCGTCAATTTCGTTACGCAACTCGCCTAGCTGTTGTTCAAATGTAAGTTCATTGTTCATTGGCAATAACTATTCCTATGCAATAACAGTTAATCGATTCGTTTCTTTAAAGCCACTTCAAGCTTAGCACTTGCGGCAGCAATAAGTTGTTCAGTGGTTTCAAAATCAATACAAGCATCAGTCACCGAAACACCATATTTAAGTTCACTAAATGGTAAATCTGCACTTTGGTTACCTTCATTAATATGACTTTCAAGCATAATACCAATAATTGTTTTATTACCGGCACAAATTTGATCAAATACATTGTCTGCCACGATAGGTTGTCGACGGTAATCTTTATTTGAATTTCCGTGTGAACAATCAACCACAATGCCAGGCTCTAAATTTTGCTTGGCTAATTCCGCTTCACATAACGCAACATTTTCCGCATCATAATTGGGCTTTTTACCACCACGTAAAATGACATGGCCATCTGGATTACCAGACGTTTTAATTAGTGCCACTTGCCCTAAACGGTTAATTCCCATAAACCTATGTGAAGAAGCCGCAGATTGTAAAGCATTTATAGCGACACCTAAGCCACCACTCGTGCCATTTTTAAAACCAATAGGCATAGATAACCCACTGGCCATTTCACGGTGAGTTTGTGACTCAGTTGTTCGCGCACCAATTGCCGACCAACTAAATAATTCAGCTAAGTACTGTGGGCTAATTGGATCTAGTGCTTCAGTGGCTAGAGGTAAACCTAACTTTGTTAAATAGATTAATAATTCTCGTGCTTTACGCAAACCACTTTCTACATCAAACGAACCATCCATATGCGGATCGTTAATCAAACCTTTCCAACCAACAGTAGTACGAGGCTTTTCAAAATATACTCGCATTACAATGTATAAACTATCTTGGTACTTATCATGCAATACTTTTAACTTTCTCGCGTATGCTTTTGCTGCATCTAAGTCATGCACAGAACAAGGGCCAGAAATTACTAATAATCTATGATCTTTTTTGTGAATGATATTAGCAATAATTGTGCGAGCATTTTTGACAAAAACCCTTCCTGATTCAGGTAAAGGTAATTCTTCTCGCAATGCATTAGGGGTAATTAAAACGTCTTCGGCATTCACATGAACATCGTTCAATCTGCTTTTAGGTATTTCGGTTGCGTTTGACGCAGTTGAGCTTGAGTTTGACATGGTTCTTTCCTGAATAGAGAGCAATTAAAGTAAGCTGTTAATATAAATAGTTAATCTGTGTAGTGAACTAAGCTGTTAAGTAAAACATTTTCGGTTAGCAGGTATGCCTGCTAATAACTAGGCCGCAAAAAGCGACTAGATAAAGTATGGGAGGTAATAATATCGGTATTGCAGATTGTGCACTTTTTAAACCTTTCTCAATGTAAATTTATGTTTACTTATTTTGTATCGTTTATATTACACTATAATTTACCTCGGTACAGCCCTATTATTAAAATTTGGATAAAAAAAAACGCCTTTCGGCGCTTTCTATAAAATTTCACTAAATGCTAGCCATGCACAATGCGATTACTTACTAAGTTATCTACAACAGCAGGATCTGCTAATGTTGAAGTATCGCCCAAAGTGTCTAGATCATTCTCAGCAATTTTACGTAAAATTCGTCGCATAATTTTTCCAGAGCGTGTTTTAGGTAAACCTGGCGCATATTGTATGTAATCAGGTTTAGCAAAGCGACCTAGCTCTTTAGCAACAAATTCAGTTAACTCTTTTAGTAATGCATCAGATTCAGCCGCGTTATTCATTAAAGTGACATAAGCGTAAACACCTTGACCTTTAATTTCGTGTGGATAACCTACTACCGCAGCCTCAGCAACCGCAGGGTGCAAGACTAAAGCACTTTCAATTTCAGCAGTACCTAAACGGTGTCCAGAAACATTTAATACGTCATCAACACGTCCGGTGATCCAATAGAAGCCATCTTCGTCTCTTCTTGCACCATCGCCAGTAAAGTAATTTCCAGGGTATTGACTTAAATACGTTTGATAAAAGCGGTCATGATCACCATAAACACTGCGCAATTGTCCAGGCCAGCTGCCTGTTACCATTAACAAACCTTGGTTTTCACCTTCTAAGGTATTGCCATCTTTATCAAATAAGGCAGGTTTAACACCAAAAAATGGTTTGCCCGCTGCGCCTGGTTTCATATCAACCGCGCCAGGTAAAGACGTTATTAAAATCCCTCCCGTTTCTGTCTGCCACCAAGTATCAACAATTGGGCACTGACTTTTACCTACAACTTTATAATACCATTGCCATGCTTCAGGGTTAATTGGCTCGCCAACTGTACCCAATAAGCGTAGCGATGATAAGTTTGCGTTCTCTACAAAACTATCACCTACACTCATTAGTGCGCGAATAGCGGTTGGTGCGGTATAAAAAATATTAACTTGGTGTTTATCACATACTTGCCAAAAGCGGCCAGCATCAGGGTAAGTAGGAACCCCTTCAAATACTAGTGTTGTTGCGCCATTAGCTAGTGGGCCATAAAAAATATAAGAATGACCAGTAATCCAACCCGCATCGGCTGTACACCAATAGATTTCGCCTTCTTTATAGTCAAAGACATATTTATGGGTCATTGCGGCATAAAGTAAATAACCACCACAAGTATGCAAAACCCCTTTTGGAGTGCCTGTTGAGCCTGAGGTATATAAGATAAAGAGAGGGTCTTCAGCATCCATAACTTCTGGCTCACAAATAGCCGGAAGTTTGGCAACTTCTGCTTGATATTTAATATCTACTTTGTCATTCCAAGCAACGTCGCCGCCAGTACGTTCAACAACAATGACAGAATGAACACTAGGACATTCAGCTATTGCCGCATCAACATTAACTTTAAGTGGTATAACACGACCACCACGAAGACTTTCATCAGAAGTAATAACAACTTTACAATCTGCGTCAATAATACGTGAACGAATAGCTTCAGTTGAAAAGCCACCAAAAACAACGGAGTGTACTGCCCCAATACGTGCACAGGCTAACATCGCGTAGCCAATTTCGGGGATCATCGGCATATAAATACAAACACGATCGCCTTTTTTAACGCCACGTGCTTTTAATAAGTTCGCAAAACGACAAACATGGTCGTGTAATTCTTGATACGTAATATTTTTATCTTCACTCGGGTCATCACCTTCCCAGATAATTGCCGTATCGTTAGCTTTAGTCGCTAAGTGACGATCAATACAGTTATAGCTAACGTTTAATTTACCGCCAGTAAACCAGTTAATTTTAGCTGATTGCAAATCTACATCTGAAACACTATCCCAAGGTTTATACCAATCAAGAAACTCTTCAGCTTGTTCTGCCCAAAACACATCAGGTTGTTCAATTGACTGCTTATACATAGCGTCATATTTCGCTGCATCGATATGCGTGTGAGCTTTGGCTTGCTCTAATACTGGATAATGGCTTTTTAGTTCTTGCATGCTTAATCCTTGAAATCTTGAATTTAATGGTTTATTTGTACCAACGAGCAATGGGTTTGCTCAACCATCTTGTTAATTTAACTTACCAACATCATAACTCAAGTTTTAACGTTGTAATACACCACTAAAGTCGAATATTAATAGATCTTTCTTATTAATATTGGACAAAAATCACGTAATTAGATTGCAGCTAAAAGTATTATTAATAGCGTTATTAACAAAAAATTGTGCAAAATTTCAGGAAGTTGAGATGCCTCAATTGAACAATTGAGGCTATAAAGTAAAGTTTTGGTTAACGTTTAATTCGACGAAAGACCATAAAAGACAGTAACATAGCAAATAAACCTAAAGTAGCAGGCTCGGGTACTGCAGTAGCAGGCAAACTAGGTCCATTAACGTTGCTTACAGGCATTGCGTTACTTTGACGATATGTAAAAAATGATTGTATGCCTTTACCTGTTGGCGCTCTAACATAATCTGCAAGTGCTACCACCCCAATACTCTGGCTGTTACTGTAGTAAGCCATATATTGCTCATAACCATTGCCTACATTATCGCTAGTGAAACCCTTAACACCAAAGAAGTTTGAGCCTTCACTCATCGATTCACCCAATATAACTAAACTATTAACCACATTAATAAATGCACTTTCAGGTGAGCTGTAATAATGATAACCATTTCCTACTTTGGCAGTGCCGAAGTCATCATTAACTTCGTCATTTAAATCAAAGTTGCTAAATAAATTTGCTACTAAGTCACTACTTGCAAAGTTCCATTCATCATTTAATGACAAAAGGTAATCTTGATATTCATTGAAATCCATGGTTCGAGTGAATGATAGATCAAGCCATTCTAATTGGCTCTCGGTGTCATAAGTAACACCGCCTGTAACACCTAAATAGTCTCGTTCAATTAATGAGGCGGAGGCGTTTAATGAGAATAAGCCCGTTACAAATAGTAACTTGATAAAAAGGATACTGCGCATGAGTTTTCTTCCTCGAATATTTTTATTTTTGTTATTAATTCATCTATATAAACATAGAAACGTTAATAAACTCGCTACCTGTTAACATTTCGGTTACGAATTTACACACATTTAGTTACACTTGCAATAGGAAGTGACTTTTCTGCTTGTAAAATCTGCAACTTACATGCGTTCATTACCGACTATAGGCAAAAAAATTTATATCATGCTGATTGATTAAGTTATACCAATTTCATTATTTAAGGTTACTTAGCAAATAAAACACACAAAAAAACCTGCTTGGTTTCCCAAGCAGGTTTTTCGCATCATCTTTCTTTACTAAAAAACTAGCAGAAATTAAGCTTACAAAAGCGTAATTATCTTTTTGCCAATTTCTCTTTGATACGTGCAGATTTACCTGAACGCTCACGAAGGTAGTAAAGTTTAGCTTGACGCACATCACCGCGACGTTTGATTTCAATTGAATCAACGATTGGGCTATGTGTCTGGA
>OJAV01000884.1_pt1 | contig 9936 bp, 11 predicted proteins | sample 1590081 | NCBI WGS metagenome assembly OJAV01 (sample SAMN05416852, study PRJEB24817) | seawater metagenome | isolation source: Sea water | place: Canada:Atlantic | collected 2013-07
CGTCTTTCTAGTAATACTTCTCGTTCAAGAACTGCGTGCACAATGGCCTCTTTATCACGTTAGTAATACGTATTTTACATTCATATTATACGTTTAGTAGCTGCAACATATCGTAGATCATTATTAAGATCAATCATTAAAGTTAAAATTTTCATAAATAAACTTTTGCTGGTTGGCCAGTATAGCAGCCTGCATTTGTCAAAAAGAATAATTTTTTAAAGTATATTTCGTTATTCTCCCGAGATAGCAGGTTATAATTAATGTAGATTTGTCACAGTTAAAGAGAGTAAGGTTTTTATGAGTCAGGTATTGGATGATCTTTCAGCACTTTTAAAATTAGAAGTAATAGAGCAGGGTATCTACCGTGGCGAAAGTCAAGATTTAGGCTTTAGAGCTTTATTTGGTGGCCAAGTTATGGGCCAAGCGTTGTCGGCCGCACAAGAAACCGTTGCAGAAACTCACAATGTACACTCTTTACATTCTTATTTTTTAAGACCAGGTGATGCCAGTAAGCCTGTAGTTTACCAAGTTGAAAATATTCGTGATGGTAAAAGCTTTAATACACGCCGTGTAAATGCAATTCAAAATGGCCAAGCAATTTTCTATATGACGGCTTCATTCCAACAGCAAGAGCAAGGTTTTGACCATCAAGATGTTATGCCTGTAGTGCCTAAGCCTGAAGAGTTAAAGTCGTATACTGATTTTATTTTTGATAATCAAGAAGCTATTCCTGAAGGAATACGCGGTAAATTCTTATCTGAAAAGCCAATAGAAACTCGCCCTGTCAAACAATACGATTGGCTAAAACCTGAAAAAACAGAAGCTAAGTGTCAAATGTGGATAAAAGCTAATGGTAAACTACCTGATGACCTTCGTATTCATACCTACTTATTAGCTTATACTTCTGACTTTAATTTTTTACCTACGGCTTTATTTCCTCATGGTGTTAGCTATTGGCAACCAAACTTTCAGTTAGCAACTATTGACCATTCCATGTGGTTTCACCGACCATTTCGCATAGACGAATGGTTGCTTTATTGTATTGATAGCCCATCAGCTAGTGGTGGTAGAGGGTTAGTAAAAGGACAAATATTTAACCAAGCTGGCTTGTTAGTCGCCTCTACTATGCAAGAAGGTGTTATGCGCCAACGTTAGATTGGGCATTTTTCCAGTCGTAACCGCTTGGGTGCTGAAACACTCGCAAGCCGAAAAGCGGTGCTGCTGCATATAAATGGTCGAATATATCAGCCTGTATAGCTTCATAATTCACCCAGTTTTGATCACTACTGAAAAAGTATAACTCTAGTGGCAAGCCAACCTCTGTTGCCGGTAACTGCCTTACCATACAGGTCATATTATGATGCACTTTTGAGTGCTGCTTTAAATAAGCCGTTATATAAGCTCTAAAGGTGCCAATATTGGTTAGCTGCCTTGTATTAATCGTTGAGACAGTTATAGCGCTATCAACATCTACTTCAACCTGTTGCTTGAATATTTCAGCTTTTTTCGCTGCTAAGTAATCTTTAAGTAAATTCACTGATGCCAATGATTCAAGTTGTTGTTGGTTATAAAACTCAATACTACTGACATCAATCACAATAGCGCGTTTAATTCTTCTGCCGCCAGAATTAAGCATGCCACGCCAATTTTTAAAAGAACCACTGGTTAAAGCGTAGGTAGGCACTGTGGTTATAGTATTATCAAAATTTTTCACTTTTACGGTATTTAAGCCTATCTCGATGACATCGCCATCGGCACCATACAGGGGTAATTCAATCCAATCGCCGGGTGCAACCATTCTATTAGCTGAAATTTGAATACTCGCGACCAAGCCTTTAATCGTATCCTGAAACACTAAAATTAACACCGCGGTTAAAGCGCCTAAACCACTAAGTAAGTAAAGCGGTGAACGATCTAAAATTTGCGATACCGCCAATATTGTTGCTACTAAATACACCACAAGCTTAATAACTTGTAAGGTCGAATTCAGCGGTAAGTATCGTTCGCTAGCAGTTTGTCGATAGAGTTTATTAATAACATTAAGCACAGCACTTATAGTGCGCGCTATTTGAAAACAAAGGCCTATTTTGGCAATCACTATCAGTACTGTGGCGAGTAATGAGCTTTCATCCAAAAAGTAAGGGGTCAGTAACAGTAATAATATAAAAGGAACTAACAAAGACATACGGGCAAATACTTGGTGATCAAAAAATAAATCGTCCCAAGTGTTTTTTGAAGCTGTGGTTAGTTTATGTATAAATACAAGTACATAGTTTTTCGCGATATAAAAACTAATGCTGCAAAACACTAAAATAATCAAGCAAGCGATAATCACCGAACTCAATGTTAAGTATGACTCATGTACACCTTGCGCCGTTAACCATGAAGTGATTATGTCCTGCATTAATTATCCTTGTTTGCTTGTTCTTCAAGCTGAAGCATTTTTTTATCTTTATCTAACCAAAGCTGATTAACCCACTTTTGAAACTGTATTTTATAAGCACGATCATTAACATAATCACCCTTTAAAGAATCGCCAATATCTTGCGTTTCAATAGCAATATCTACTTGCTTTATCTTGCCTGATAGAAAGTCTATAAAGTTTGGCTCACCATCGGGATAATAAATGGTTACATTAACAACTTTACTCAAATTGCCTTTCATTGCTTGTAATACAAAGCCAATACCACCCGCTTTAGGTTTTAATAACCGTTGAAAAGGCGAGTTTTGCTTCTGATGTTTTTCAGCGGTAAAGCGAGTTCCTTCAATAAAGTTCATTACACTTACTGGCTTGTGTTTAAACTTTTCGCAGGCTTTTTTGGTTGTTTCAATATCTTTACCTTTTAAGTGTGGATTTTTCCTTAAAAAGTGTTGGCTATAACGTTTCATAAAAGGAAAGTCGAGTGCCCACCATGCTAGTCCCAGAAACGGAACATAAATTAATTCTCTTTTTAGAAAAAACTTTAAGAATGGAATTTTGCCATGAAAAACACGCTGAAGAACTAAAATATCGGTCCAACTTTGATGATTACTAATCACTAAATACCAGTCTTTCATTTTTAGCTGTTCTAAGCCAGAAACGTTAATTTTTGTTTTAGTGAATAGCTTTTGGATAAAAGTATTAAAAAGTACCCAATTACTGGCCATTTGATCCAGTAAATAACTAAAGAATTTTTGCCACAATGGAATAGGCCCTAAAGCTTTTAACAACGAAAAGATTAGAATAGGTAGTAGCCACAATAAGGTGTTAGCAAGATACAAAAGCACAGAGAAGCACGCAATAATAGGGCCAGGTAAAAAATGTAGCATATAAACAACCGAAAAATTAAAGTCTAAGAACTAGCTATGATATTAATGGGTTTCGCACATATTTTCAGTAAAAATCGTTAAAAAAATAATAGCTTGTTAATAGAGAATATACATCGTAGTTATTTGAAGTGTATCTATAAACTAGTATCAACGTCACAAAAACAGGCTTTATAGCAGGTTTTATTTAACGTAATAAAGCTAGAATTCAAGTTTCTATGTTATTGCGAGGAAAAAGTAACATGGGTAAAAACGCACCATATATTTATTGCCATCGACATTCTGCGAATAAAACACCATATTAACTTAGTAAAACATTAACTTTAGTGCACTAATTCCATAAACCATTAAAAAAGAGTAAACAAGTCTAATACAGCGGCAAAAGTTGGTTGCAAAACTACCATGTTTCAAGGCAATCTTAACCAATAGAAAAAGAGGGATTGTAATGAATTTTAATCGGGTTGTAATAAAAGTTGGTAGTGCATTAGTTTCACCTGACGCTCAGGGTTGTAGCGGTAAGTATATACTCGCTATTGCGCGTTTTATTACTCAATGTCAGCAAGCAGGTAAAGAAGTTATTCTGGTTTCATCGGGTAGTGTAGCCGCTGGCAGAGGATTAATTGCGCACGGTTCATCCAATCCTTCAATACCTACAAAGCAAGCGATGGCGTCGGTTGGTCAAATGAAGATGATGGCTAACTGGCAACGCTTTTTTGATGTTCCTTGTAGCCAATTATTAATAACGCATGGCGACTTAAAAGATCGTCAACGCTACATTAGCATTAAAAACACCTTACGAATTTTACTCGAAAATGGCGTTATACCTATTGTTAACGAGAATGATACGGTGGCTACAGAAGAGTTAAAAGTTGGTGACAATGATAATTTAGCAGCATTAGTCGCTGTCGTTAGCGAAGCAGATAGTTTATTTATTTTAAGCGATGTTGACGGCGTATTCGAAGAAGATCCACGTATAAACCCACAAGCTAAATTAATTCCTGTTATCAACAAAATCGATGACGCTATTTATGCCATGGCAGGCGCTACCAATAATAGTATTGCTACCGGCGGCATGAAAACGAAAATTCAAGCAGCAGAAAAAGCGGTAGAAAACGGAATTGAAACCTACATTTTTAATGGTAGTCGTGGAGAAATATTCGAGCAAATATTACGTTTTGAAAATCCAGGCACTCACTTTGTTGCTAAAGAAAGTGCTACACGGGCACGTAAACATTGGTTAAAGCACACGTTAAAAAGTAGTGGTACGGTCTTAATAGATGTTGGCGCAGTTAGTGCTTTGAACAATAAAGGCGCATCTTTACTTCCTTCAGGTGTTGCTGATGTGACAGGAAACTTTAAAGTTGGCGATTGTATAGATATTTATGACGCCAAAAATGGCCAACATATCGCAAAAGGTATAAGCCAATACAATACCCATGATCTCAAGCGCATTAAAGGTTGTAAAAGTGATGAAATAAACACTTTACTCGGTTATTGTCCAAGCAAAGTCGTTATACATCGTGATGATATGGTAGTGTTAACATAATCAATAAGTTAAGTGGCGCTGTATATATCGCGAGTAAACTTCTGCACTGATTTAGTCGGACTAAAACTCTACTCTTAAACCCTCTTCTACAATCACTAAACTAGAAGGTGAAAATTTAAATAAATCATTACTAATACGATCAAAATCAATCAATACTGAAATGGGTAAATGTTGCCCGATAGTATTTTTAATTGAGTTAATAGAAGTCTCAGACTTTGGGAAGGTGTTATCAATAACATCAAATTTGGTAATTAATGGATTACTTACTTTCAAAGCGTTACTCGCTTTGTCAAAAAAAATTTGGCCTTTAAATGTCGTATCAGCAGTAAGTTGGTGACCATTCTTAATAACCTTTATACGAGCAGTTATAGCAACAGACTGACTAGCAGCATACAGTGCTAAATAGGGGTTTGAGGCTTCTAATCTATATTCCATATATGTTTCAACGACTGGAAACCTTATGCTCAAAATACTATTAATTTGGCGCTCTGACATGGTTAAGCCTAAAGCAAAAACTTGTTGGCTAAATACAATAAAAATAAAAATGAGCACGCCTATTTTTTTCATCATTACTACTTACCTTTTTAATTACCTACTAAAGATTACTCACGTTTACTTTTTAAAATTAGACCGATTAATAAGCCTATCACTAACATCAAACCAATTAAAATGGCTCGCGGCATGGCAAAATCCCAAAACAGGAAAGAGATACTGACAGTTGCCATATTCTGTAACACAATAATTAAACATAAAATTGTTAATATTAATATAAAATATCGGTGTATTTTACTCATTACTGACTCCTAATATTTGTTTTTAAATGAACCTTATATTGTTAAGTACAAATAAAATTTTTGAGGCTGTTGTTACTACCTATAGATGCACTGAACCTAACAAAAGTCACATATGAATGAAAACTTTCTATATTCCATATCGCTGCAATTTAACTTAGATTAGTCTGTAATATCATCAAAGGTATTTTCAAACGCGGTGGTGAATCGTTGAAGCTTATTTTGTTGAATAAATGCAATTAGTTTTGCAACATAATGATGACCTTCTTCAGAGTACTCAGTCAATGTTTTTGCTAAAGAAGTACCTGTAAACGACGCTTCTTTTTCACGCAACATTGCTCGACTTTCTCGTAACCCTTTATAAGAATCATGGGTGTTAAGGTTTAAAATATAACTACGAACAGCCATATTGATAGAGTCAAATCTAGCGACTTCATGACCTTTACCTGACTCTCTTAGCGCAGGCTCCATACCGCAGCCTGGCGAAAAGCACCATTGGCCGAATAAATTATTACCTTGCTTTGCAAATCGTGATGTTCCCCAACCAGACTCTATAGCAGCTTGCGTTAGCGCTAAAGATGGAGGAACGTAATCAACTCTTTTCAGTAGCTCTTCAAAAGTGTCGTCATCAATATATTCACTTTCTACTTTATAGTTTTTTGAAATGTTCAGTAACCAAGTTTGCTGTTTAGCAGTCAGCTTTGCTACAGGAACACTCTTAAGCATATTAATAAGCTTTCTTAATTGTAATACGTGATTATTTTCAGCTTGAATAATAGGGTATAAGGTCGTGAAAAAAGCTTCCTTTTTTTCTTTTACATCTCTAATTTTAGAAAAGTCCGGCAAACTTTTCATGCTTGAGTTAACTTTTGCTTCTGCTTTAGGGAGTAATAGCGCTGAATGGTCGCCCGTAATAACACTACCGATGAACGCCAAAATAAAAAGTGCGCATAGAAATAGAACGGGGATTTTAAATTTTATCTTACTGTGCATGCTGTGCCCTATGGTTAATTTAACACTGTGTATTATATCATTTCATTGGCGTTGTAATTTCTTTATTTAATAATTACAACGCCAAATTTTACTTTATAAACGCCGAATCGTTTTAATATAGGCACTAAGCACATCAAAGTACTTTGTGCGCTTTACTTGTCTTGATCCTCAGAACGAGCACTGACAGCCATTTTTTCTAATGCACGTTTATAGCGCATTTTTACAGTGCTTAATTTCTCTTCAACCACCAAAGCTATATCGCTAAAATCAAGATCACCTGCAATTCGAAACACAACAATTGAGCGCTCTTCTATACTCAATTTCGCTAACAGATGGTCAATACTTTTATCACCTTCTGTTGAGCTATTTTGTATGCCATCAACTGCTATATGCTCAGCTTCATCGAGGTCAACTAAATCCAGTTGCTTTTTCCTAAGCCGAGTTAAAGCTTGGTTGTGTGCAATTCGATAAATCCATGTTTTAAAACTGGCGCGGTCTTCAAATTTAGCTAGGCTATGAAAGACACTAAGCATAGTATCATTTACAGCCTCTTCTGCTTCTTGGGTTGAGCCTAAATACCGGTAACAAACTTGTATAAGTTTTTTATGATATCGATGAAAAAGCACTTCGTAGGCCGTTGTCACATAAGGTAGTTGCAACCGTGCAATTCGCACAAGCTCAGCATCACCTTCTTGAGACAAGCGATCAGAGACACGATTATTTTCGCCCTCTGATATGGTCATTATGCGCTCACTTTTCTTTGGTTGTTTTACTTATCTTAGTTGTTTTACTAGCTTTAGCCGCTTTACTTGGCTTAACTAACTCACTCATTTTCGTAGTAAGATATTTTTCAGTTAACAGATCTTGATTTGGAATACTCAAACGCTTACCCGCTTTATTTTCAATTAAGGTATTAACCGTTGAAACAGAAACGACATTTCCAATAAAACCATCGAATTCAACTTCATCTCCTGGCGAAAGCTGCTCTCTCGCATAAATACCTGAAACAATACTGTTTGCGATAGTTTTAGTGCCCAGGCCTAACGCTAATGCAAGGGCGATACCTAGGCTCGCAATCAGCACAGTGAAAATCGTATTAAGTAATGCCATTTCTAATTCAAGCTGGCCTGTAACCAATGAAAAAGTAATAAATAATACTAATATCTGAAGTACACGCCCTGCTGCTGCACCATACTCCACACCTAAACTATCAAGTGAACTTTCAACTTGAGTTTTCACTAGGTTAGCAATAAATAAACCTATCAATGTAATAACCACAGCTCCTAATAACTTAGGTAAGTACAATACAAATTCATCAAGAATTGCCGAGAATCGATCTAAACCTAGCGTATCTGCACCAGCAACAAGTATAATCAGTACAAAAAACACATGGAGAAGTTTGCCGATCATTTCAGACGGCGTTAATTTCAGTCCTAAGGTTTTAATAGCCTTGTCAACACTGAGCTTTTGGCATAGCTTATCAAAACCTAGCTTCTCTAAAATTTTTGCTACCCACTTTGTAATTATTTTGGAGATAAATAAGCCAATATATATAACAATTATGGTGGCAATTAGGTTAGGTAAAAAACCTGCTATTTCAGTCCAAAAGCCTGATAGGGCATTACTAAAAGATTGTGTCCAAACATCTAAGTTCATTATAATTCTCCGGTGTTTTTATTATTTTTTGATAATTTTGTATTTAATAATGTTTGTTTTTGTTGATTGTGAAGTTCAAGTTTTCGCTTTGCAGAATACATTGAAGCACCAAAACCAAGAAAAAGTACCCAAATCCAACCGACAAAAAGTCCTGTAACGTCTTTCACCGCCGTTATATTTGACGACGTTGACAGCACTTTTTTTAATGCTTCATCTTCGTCAGATTGAGGGCTGTTTTCTTGCCACATTGTTCTCAATTTGTCTTCGTCAAAACTCATTTGTGTTCTCCAACAATAAAAAGAGGTGCTATGAAATACACAGCACCTCAATCACTAACTAGTTAATAATTAAAATTTCTACTCGTCTGTTTTGCGCACGGCCTTCAACAGTTTCGTTAGAGGCAACAGGCTTCTCTTTACCAAAGCCATTTGACTGTATGCGATTAACATCAATGTTACCTACTTGGCTCATAAAATCAGCCACTGTTTGAGCTCTGTTTTTAGAAAGCGCAAGATTAAGTTCTGCACTGCCTGTTGCATCAGTGTGACCTGAAACTACAATTTTAGAATTCGGGAATCGGCTGATCGCATCATTAATTTTATTTAATAACGTAAAGTTAGATGATTCAATTTCACTACTGCCCGGCTTAAAAGAAAAGCCTTGAGCACGAATTAAAACGTTATCTAATTGTCTATAAACTGCCGCTTCTTCCTCTTTAAATAATGACTGAACGCCAGCAAACCTTGCATTGTCTTCACGTTTTGCTTTTTGCTCTTCTTCAAGTGCCATTTTCGCTGACAAAATAGCTTCATCTTTATCTCGAGCTAAGCGAGATTCACGCGCTTCTAAAGAGACTAATTCGCTGCTCAAACTATCAGTACGTTGGCTAGTTTGTGTTAACGTTTTGTGCGCATAAGCCACCACTTCTTTATTTGATTCATTAAATGGCAAGCTGGCTGTAATAGGCGATAAGGCATACTCAAGCTGCTCTTGATACCAAATAAGTTTCTGCTCTTCAGTGAACTTAGCGTCTTTAAAGTATTTATTCATATCAGCAATCCCTTGCGCACGCTGAATTAACCAAATAGCACGATTAGAATGCACGTTAGCTTTTTGCGTGTTAGATCTATCAGCCTCTAAAGTATTCAATGCTAATTGATACTCGTCTTGCGCCTGAGCAAACAAAATTGGCGCAATGTCGTCTAAATCTTCTTTAGCTGCGGTATTAATTGTATTTTTAGCCACGCTTAGCATGTTAGTTTTTAAAGCTGTAAGTTCAATGGCTAAGTACTGGTTTTTTAACTCATTAATATCACGTATAGCACGTTCATCTTCACCAAGTTCAAACCAAGCAAGCATTTTTTTAAATTGCTTTTCTGCGTCGTCAAAGCGTTCTGGTACAAGTTTGTCTGCATTTACAATCAGCGCTTTTTGACGAGCATTAAACGCCTCTTCAAAAGTATATTTTGCTTTATTTGATTGTGTTATTGCTGCATTAACTCTATCAACCGTTTCTTTTGCGGTAATGTCTGTTGAAGCTTTTCCTGTTTTGGCTTGTTTTAATGCATCGTCAAAAGCACGTTGTGCCGCTTTCATTCTGTCTCTTATACACATCTGACGCTGCCGACGAGCGATCTAGTGTAG
>OJAV01000885.1_pt1 | contig 9935 bp, 6 predicted proteins | sample 1590081 | NCBI WGS metagenome assembly OJAV01 (sample SAMN05416852, study PRJEB24817) | seawater metagenome | isolation source: Sea water | place: Canada:Atlantic | collected 2013-07
TCTTGCTTAATTTGGACATAGTTCCCAACCAATTGCTATTGAATTTTGATAACAAGCGTATTTGTTAACGCAAATTTAATAATCTGCCATTTTAAGTTTTAATTTCTCTAGAATAAAACCATGCAATATTCCCAGACGACAGCCTAACTGTCAACTAGGTACACTAAAAAGACTTTCTAATTCGTTCTAAAGAGCGAAATAAACTTGTTTGTAACGTGAATTGAACAAAAACATTCAATTAATAACGAACATTAGTGATTTAACCTTTATTACAGACGTCCCTCTAAATTGTAAAAATATATGCTACCTATGTTTTACTAACTCTTTCGTAGTAAGTCAAATATTATTAGCCAATTGCAGACTAATTCCCTTTATTTGGTTTTTAATTAACCAAATGCAAATATTTTAGCTATATTCCATTCTATTACCAAAGCGTAATTTGACAAATTCTTTTGCTAAAATCACATAGCGAAGCCATTAATAGGCTTTATAACTAAAATATAAACTTTCGCTTCAGTATTAATGGAGGGGGCTTAACTTCTAAACCACCCCGTTATTGAGTACCTACTTTTTAACGCGAAAGGCGCGATAGAAGTCACAGAGTGCACTTTATCAACATCAAATAACGTCAGAGAATTAAAAACTGGTGACCAAGATTTTGTTGGTGTTCCATCTCTTTCATAAAGTTGCAACAGTCCACCCCAATCTGGATGCCAAGCAGGTGTTAACCCTAAAACATAAGCAATACGGCGAGTTTCTCCAGGAACATTATCAATATGTCGAGTTAGAAAATCACCTCTGCGAAACCTTGTTGCTTGGCCATCTGCAGACTTCAAATCACACAATCCTGTAATTTCGTTGATTAGCTTCAAAATACTCTCGGAATTAAATAATTGAAGCGTATCTTTCAAATCCAACAACGAATCTTGATCTATTTTATATCGCCCGTACAAAAAACCAGTTCCCCGTGAAGCTGCTTCATGAATATCTTTGTAAAGTTGCTGCTGTGTTACCACTGGTAGCTTTTGTATTTCAGCATCACTTACTTCTCTATTTTGACCTTCCAAGAAAAATGCATTAACGTAACTCACGTTTTTTTCCATCGACAAGCTTATTTTTTCAAGGCTAGTTTGCTCTAAAAAATCAAAAACTCTAACAATGCCATTTTTCAAAAACTCATCTTTTAATCCCGACATGTTTAATATGTCGTTTATCTGAATAGTCATCTTCTTCCTATAATTTTTTGGATTTTTACCACTTCTAAGCCCGCCCGTAATCGATAATCGTTCGCCATTCGCAAAGGGAGATACATAGCCAACAACATGGTCTACGGGAACTTTAACTATATTTATTTCGTTAAATGACGGGACAAAACTTTGCTCAATTTCTAATTTATTATTAAGTATATGCAGCGTTCCCCCCCCAATCAGTGCGCCATTCTTTAGATAAGTTAATCACAAAAGCAGCAACCCTGTTTTTTCCTTGAACGTCATCATTATGTCGATTTAAAAAGTGCCGGCCTTAAACCTGGTAATTTGAGCATCCAAAAAGGTAATTTCTGGCGCCGCGAGTATTTCTCTAAAATAATTCAATGTGCTTTCATTATTCAGAAACTCGACAATATCGTTAAAAAATGTCCTGACATTAAGTTATCATAGTAAATGGCGTGGACGGGAATCGTTTCATAAAAATATTGAAGCTTACTTTTGCTTAGTTATGAATTAGCTCAATAAGATCATCTTTATGCTTCTTATCCCACCCCTGAACATCTATGCTATTAAAATCTTGATGAAGCCCCTTATTTCTAAAAACTAAATTCTACTTTTCTTGCTTAGCTATATTAAGGTAAAGCTCCTCAGCACACTCAGATAGCAAAGCATTTTCCACTTTGACATAATCATTATCCAAATATCTATTTTTGAGTTTTTCAAGCTTTTTAGATTTATTCAATTCTAATTTCATTGTTGCCTTAATCTCTATTACTTAACATTTTATTAGCGTGTTATTTTACTGTATTATCTGATACATATATCAAATAACTATTATAGTAAGTTGCATACGCGACCTACATCAAATAAATTTTATCATTATGACTACAAATCAAGATCTGAAAAAAGCGGAAACAGCCCATCAGCAAGGTAATTTCGAGGTCGCTGAACAAGCTTATATAAAGATACTAGACCAGTATAAAAATAATGACGCGACTTATGGTTTAGCAACCTTATACTCGCAGAATAAACAATACGAACGTGCGATAGAGTTATTTACCATCGCCTTAGCCGCAGAGCCTTTCGCTATAGATATCACACTCAATTTTTCGATGTGCCTAAGAGCGGCAAATCAAGCCAAACAGGCAATAAAATTAATTAGCGATATAAAACCACACCTGCCAAACGATGTCTATATACTAAATTCATTTGCTCATTTAGCCTTGTCATTAAAACAACCCGCCTTAGCACTTGAAATAGCGTCTAAACAACAAGCAGATAATTCACAGACACTTTTTATTGCCGCTCAAGCCCATATGCAAATTGAAAATTGGTCTTTAGCTATCGCAGCATGGCAAAAATTATGTACTTCTGGCTTAAAGCAATCAGAAGTACAAAAAAATCTTTCAATATGCTTTGCAAAGCTAAGGCAGTACGACAAAGCTATTATGGCTTTTAAGCAGTATTTAAATAATGCCAAACCTGATAGCGTAAATTTATTGAAATTCGCCGATTTATATATTCTTGCTCGAGATGTTACACAAGCTAGAGTTCAACTCGATAAAGCTATTTTATTAGGTGATGTGAGCCTCACTCGATATGAAATTGAAATACGCGTATGCCGGTTTGAAAATAACAATGATGTAGCGTTAATTGCAGCCGACGCAGCTCTAAAGCTCAACCCTTTTAGCTATGTTGCTTGGGGCGCAAAACAAGAAATAGGCAAACAACACAAACAGACGGCTGAAAATTTAGCACACCTTATAGACGAACCCGCCACCCATGATTATGAAACTCAACAAAATTTATTTATTCTAGCTAAGGCTTATGAAAAGTTGGAGCGATACTCGCTTGCGTTTCGTTGTTTTAGTAAAGCAAACGAGCTACAAGAAGATGTCATAAGAGAAAACAATATCTCTTATGATTACCTTCATGAAACAAAGCATATTAACTTTCTACAACAGGTTTATGCCTCGCCTTTGCATAACCACGCGACCTTGCCAGCAAAAAACATTTTCATCGTTGGTATGCCACGCTCAGGTACAACATTAATGGATCGTATACTGTCTCAACATCCAAAAACAAAAAGTAGCGGCGAAAATGAAGCGTTAGCGTTATTCGTTGAAAATAAAATCAACGCTCAAAAAGACAATAAAGCTATAAATTGGGAGCTGTTTTTGCAAAAAAACAGACAAAGTTTTGCTAACTCATATGTAACTAAAACTGCACTCGATGCAGAAATAATAATAGATAAAATGCCACATAATTTTCGCTATGTCGGCGCTATAGTATCAATTTTTGAGCAAGTAAAAGTCATTCAAATGAGAAGAACGCCTGAAGATTTAGCTTTATCTATTTTCTCACAACCTTTTGCACCACATCATAATTACGCGGCAAACTTAAAAAACATAGCGCATGCTATTTTTCATGCGAATAAGTTAATGGACTTTTGGCGCGATAGCTTTCCTAATCAAGTGATTGACGTAGATTATAACCAATTAACCACAAAGCCAGAAAAAGAAGCTAATCGCATTTTTGATTTTTGCAATTTAACCTGGAATGATGATTATTTAAACTTCCATGCTAAGCACGTTAATAGCTTTACCTTTAGTGAGCTACAAGTAAGGCAGCCGATTAACACCTCAAAACAAAATTTTTCCCGTCATTATGAAAACGAGCTATCTATATTTAGAGAGTTTTATAGCGAGTTATCAAAACCTAAAGCGGAGTAGCGGTTATTTAACCATGTAGCGCGAGCAGAAAAGCTGGATAAAATATCTTGCTGCTCTGCTTTCGATAGTTCAGGATGCCAAATAGAGAATATTAGAACGACTCGATCTTCATTTGACGGATTAATCGCTTCATGCTCGAAAGAGTCATCAAAAACAATGGTTTTTCCTTTCTGCCAAACTACTTTTCGACCCGCTACCGTTAAATAGCCCCCTTCAGGCACTATGATAGGTAAATGTACGGTCAAACTGTGATTAGATTGGCCAAAGTGCGGAGTTATATGCTGACCTGGTTTTAATAAAGAAAAAAACACTTCAAACGGATTATCGCCCATTTTATATAAAGGCAGCTTCTCTAATATTTTTGCAGTTTTAGGCATTAACGACAGCAATGGTTTATTTTCAATGCCGTCTTTATAAAAGTTTAGCGCGGCCCAATTTTTTGAGCCTGCGAGGGATTTAAAACCTTTAGCTTTATAACTAGCATCCAAATAAGGCATGCCGCTTTCATTAATTAAGCTTACTAGCTCAGAAAACTCACTCGTTAGCTCATCAAAGCTTTGTTCGAGTAAATTACACCAATCAAAGCTCGCACTATTATAAAGTGGCTTAGCTGTTAGCTCAGGAATATAAAAAAGGTGAGGCTGTTGCTGCTCAGTAAAATAACGAACCGTGTCTTGATGTGTTTGCGGCCATATAGCTGCAGCTACTCTCGAACTCCCTTGACCATTTTTAACACTGAGCGAATGAAGACGACTAAAGTGCTCTCTCAACGCTACATCTGCTGCGTGAGATCTCAATCGAGTTTCATACGATACGCCCGCGTTTAGATGTAATGAACTCAACCTAGCATCTTGATCATTACCAAGTGAATATAAAGCAAGTGCTTTGTCCATTTGTCCAAGTTGCTGAAAAAAGTAGCCTGCGTAAAGATAAGCCTTCAAAAAGCTGCGGTCATTTTCTATACATTGCAAATATGCAATAGCCGCATTTTCTTCAAGGCCTATTTGTTCTTCAATCACCGCTAATCGGTAAAACTGCTCATTATCTTTTGGGTTTTCAGCAATATATGCTCTAAGTAGCTTCAAGCCGCTTTGATTATTATGCTCGCCGAATGCTTGGTCAACTTGTTGAAGTAAATTTGACTGAATCATAGCTTAGTTCCTCTAATTTTCCAGCCAAGCACCCCTCGCTCTTGAGGTAAACCTATGGTGCTGAAGACAACATTGACGCCCATACTCTCAAGTGAACTACATAGTACCGTTACATCCACTTTCGACAATGACGCAGATATTAATTGTTTTAACCGTGACATTTCGGCAATAATTCGCGATTTCATCGTAGTATATATTTTTATCAGTTCAGCAATATCCTTTCCTTGCTCCTTCATTTGAATCAGCTTATCAATCGCCGCAAATATTTGACCAGTTATCGCTTCACTTTTGCTCATGGTATGCTCTGCAAGCACTTTTTCTCCTAAGGTGTTAAGTTGTTGTAAATTAATACCTCCATTTAAAAATGCTTCAAAGCCTTCCAATATACCACTATCAAAAAGCAGTTCAAACTCTTGAACTTTAGCACGTGCAGGCACAACCACTTCACTATCTTTATGATGCATAATAAACAAAAAATGGCCTTGCGGTTTTAGTACTCTTATCAGTTCACTCGTTGATAAGTTAAGTGCTGAATACTCCAAGCCAAATTGACTAGTAATGGCATCGAAGGTGTTTTCATTGAACGGCAGGTGAGTAATATCTATATTAGGCATAAACATTACTTTTTGTAATAATGAGTTTTTTTCAATATGTTTCTGAGGATTTATATCAGCGCGATCGACCGCGGTGATCTGCAGTAATTCATTAAAGGATACTAAATTATGGGGTACACTGCCATTTCCTGTTGCGAGGTCAAGTACGGTTGAATTATGTGCTAAACTTACGGCAAACTCCTGCCATATGTCCGATAGAATAAACTGATCTTCAGTACTATTATTTGCAATACAACTCTCTTGATGACCTCCTTGCCAATATAATGACCAAGCATCATTGTGTTTCATCTTACTCTCCCATTGGCGTGATATCGCATGGTGCTGTTAATCTAAATGCGTCGGATGGACCGTTGAATGGGAACGTACCATGCCAGACATAAGACGGAAATATAGCAACTAATCCCGGCTTAGGCTTGACAATTCTGGAGATTTTTTCACGTGCACTTAAATTCATTGAGCTTTCACCAAACTTTATCGATCCTGCATGTTCTGATGCTTGCGAATAGCTCGAAAAGTTTGGTACATGTATATAAAAACATGAACTTAACCACCCTTCTGGATGCACATGATTAACATGAAAACCATTAGGTTTTAGCTTAACAGACCAAGAACCTGCAAAACTCACTTGTGATGTTTTTCTTGAGAGAAGAGGATGGGAATTATCTTCAGGAAGTGCTGATATATATTCATGTGTCACTGCTTCAAATGCATTTTTTAATTCAACAATTTGCTTAATTGGTTTATAAAAAAGTCGGCCTGGGGTCTGAGTACCAAATCTTAGTGTTTGTTTTAATGGCTCATGATCTGTTTGGTGCATTGCCAGCAAAACACCTTGTAACTCATCTAGGAACATAGCCCTTGAACTATAACCTTTAGGGACGGGAATATCATAAGTTTGAATATGTTTTTTGTAGTCAATTAACCAGTGATATCGTTCATCATTAGTTAACCGCCAACACGTGCTTTTATAGGCTATTAACAATTGATTTTTGGGCGCGATTTTCTCCGCATAACTAATTTGAACTAACGCTTGTTCATAGTCGAAGTTTCTAATCAGCAACTCGATTAAATCTAAGGCATTCGATAACTTATAATGCTGCAGCAATGATGACTCAATAAGCGATATGGCGGCTTTAATATCACCACCTGAAGCGACTAACTTTCCCTTTAGGTGCAGTAAGTCTGGTGTTTTTTCTAACTTTAATGCCTCATCTACCACTATTTTCGCATTTTCTTGATTTCCGGCAGACAATAAGCTTTCTGCATAGGCTTGTCGTAATAGCGAATTATTTGGCAGATGTTCTATGGCCAACTTGAAACTTTTGCCAAACTCGCTTTTTTTTCCTGTTTGCCAATAAAACTCGTTGAGTGTTTCATGTACTTCGCAATTGTCAGGCGCTTTGCGTAATGCACGCCAATAGGCATGCTCTGCTTGCTGATAATTACCCATATCAAACTGTGTATTTGCTTCATTGAAATCGAGTTCAGCTAAATTTGGCGCGATAACTTGCGCTTTTTTAAAGCATTCTAGCGCCAATAAAAACTCGCCATTCATGCGATGAGAAACGCCTAGGTTATGCCAAGCATTTACATAGTTAGGATTAGCACTAAGTGCTTGCTTATAAAGCTTAATAGCTAGTTGATAATCTTGCTCTACTTTATAGATGTTTCCTAGCGATGTTAGTGCTGACACATCATTTTTTGATAAGGAAAGTGCTTGCTGAAAACTTAATTTTGCTTGTGCATACTTTTGTTCACTTAAGTAAAGTAAACCGAGGTTTTTTAGCGCATCAATATATTGCGGGTTTAAGCTAATGGCAATTTTATAGTGTTTTTCTGCTAACACTACATTCAAATTTTGCTTATAAGTATTACCAAGGTTGTTATGAACTTGTGGTTGATTTTTATTAATACGACACGATTCAATAAAATAGCTTATAGCCTTATCAAGTGAGCCATCTGCTTTATGTGCCATTGCCGCCAAATGCATCACATCGGCATTATTACCGGCTTTGTTATCGGCACGAGTAAGCAGAGCATCTAACTCTTTAATTACCGTTTTAGCTTCGCCTTTTTGTAATAAGGAAAAAAGGTGTTGGAGTTTTATTGTTATATTGGCGGAGCTAACATTAGGCATAGTTAATCCGTTTCAGTATTGATAGGTCGAGTTTAGTTAAGAACTTACTTTAACTGCTTATGGTAACGCATAGCTTAACGTTATGTAAAAAAAAAGTGACCAACAGAGGTTGGTCACTTTTTAATGAATTAATGCTTAATAAAGCTATAAATTAATATAGTTTTATTAGTGATTAATTAAACGTGTAAGAAGCACTTAAGAATACACGTGGACCGATAACATCATATGTTTCAGGGAACGTGTTAGCTTGTTGTGCTGAATTACCTAAAGGAGTAGGTTCTTCGTCAAATACGTTTTTAACACCAAAGTTAACGTTTAAGTTTTCGCTAAATACGTAGCTTGCACTTAAATCAACATAGATAGCTGCATCAATTTCTGACACAACTAAGTCGCTAGCACTTAATGTTTTATCAACAGATAATTGGTCATCTTCTGTAGAACCGATATAACGAACTAATGCTGATAATGTTAAATCGCCTGTTGTCCAGTTAACACGTGTGTTAGCTTGGAATTCAGGTTGTGGGTTGCCACAAGTGTTACCGTAATAGCCAGCACACTCATTTGTAGTTGGTAAACCAACTACTGGTACAACATCAGCTGTATCTAGGAACGTTGAACGGAACTGAACATTTAAGTCTGAACCACCACCAAAGAAGCCAAATTCAAGCTCTGTGTTGTACGTAACGTTGAAATCGACACCAGTAGTTTCGATAGATGCGATGTTAGCATTTAATGAGCTAACAACAGCAACGTTACCATCAGGACGACGCGTGATTGCGCTACAAGTTTCGTGTGAAGCATCTTTTACAATGTTGTAACAAACGTTAAGAATGTTGTTTACACCGTATGATGAAACTGCATCTTCAATTGAAATATCGAAATAATCGATAGTAAAATCTAAGCCTTCAAATGGTTGTACAACAAGACCAACAGTAAAGGTATCTGAAGTTTCTTCTTGTAGCTCTGAGTTACCACCGAAAGCACCTTCAATTTGTGAGTTAGCTTGTGTAAATACACCAACATCAGCAGCATCAACACCTGAGGCTACACAAAGTGCTCTATCAGTAATACCTTCTTGGAAGCCACCAACTGAACATGGATCTGATGCACCAGGGAAACCTGCAGCAGAACCTAAGAATAATTCAGAAACATTTGGCGCACGTACCGCTGATTGGAAACCTACTCGTGTACTAACCCAATCTGTTGGAGCCCAGTTTAATGCTGCAGCAAATGATGAAACTTGACCAATGTTTGAGTAGTCAGCAAAACGTGCTGCACCCCAAAGGCTTAAGTCTTCAGCAAAGTCTTTGCCACTAAGTAGTGGTAATGAGAACTCTGTGAATATCTCATCTGAAGAGTACTTACCAATTGTTGGTTTACCAGCATTAAAACCTAATACATCACCACCAGCTAAAAATTCATCTGGACGGAATGAAGATTCGTCTTGACGTTTTTCATAACCAAAAACAATACCTACTGGCTCAGATGCACCTGGGAAGGTAAATGGTAATGAACCAGATACTGTCGCCATAAATACTTCTTGTGTAAGTGTAGTTACGTTAGTCGCACCAATATTGATAAAGCCAATAGCTTCATCTGTAATGTTGCCTTCACCAAAGATGTTAAGTGGTACACAGCCATTTGATGTATCTTGACACTCTGTACCTGCATCGTTAACTAACAATGCTTGTTTGAAACGTGAAGCAGCAACATCGTTGTTTAATAAGTTTGATTGATCCATCTGTGAGCGACTATAGTAAACATCGTATGACCAATCGTCATTAATGTAACCATCAATACCGACTAAAAGACGCATTGCATCACGTGTATCGATTGATTGGCGTGAACCATTTTCAACCATACGACGGCCAACAAACATATCATAAGTGCCATCTGCGTTTAAGTCACCACTATTTAATAATGCATCTTGAACATCAGCAGCGAAGAATGCACTATTTGGGTTTACTGTAATTGTAGTAAACGCTGGTGTTGGTGCTAATTCTTGTGGCACTTCGTTACGAATAAAAGAAATTTCACTGTAGATACGAGTCTCATCATTAATGTAAAAATGAGAGAATGCGCTCATAGTCAAA
>OJAV01000886.1_pt1 | contig 9930 bp, 8 predicted proteins | sample 1590081 | NCBI WGS metagenome assembly OJAV01 (sample SAMN05416852, study PRJEB24817) | seawater metagenome | isolation source: Sea water | place: Canada:Atlantic | collected 2013-07
GAGATCATGCCTAGTCTCGTGGGCTCGGAGATGTGTATAAGAGACAGACTTTAAAGCGATAAAGCTAAAATAGCGTAATACAGCAAGTTGCTGTGGTTGAGTATATACACAGGTGTCATAAGATAGCATAATCTAGTAAGTTATTGTTAGTTGAAAAATAAGCTAAATTTAACAAGAATATCAATAACAAATTAAGGGTTTTATGACCTATTACCCTAGCAATTGCACTTAATAAAATGAGATAGATAAATGCCTGATAATGCCTGGTGGGGAGAGTTTGCTTTTGGTCTTCAACAGCAACGCTGTTGGCGAATAGGTGAGCGAGCTATCATTCTTAAACGCTTGGAAAACGAATGGAATAGCTGGAATTTAGAAACGCTTAATGAAAGTGATGAAAGCATTATAGTTGGTGATCTTGATGAATGCATGGCTATTGAAGAAGCCAAATTTGGTCGTTATTTACAGCAAAATACCTCAGATAAAATACGGGTGTTACCGCTACTGGCTGATCGCTCAGTAGTTGCACGCCCAGACACACCATTAACCTTGCTTGCTGGTGAAAAATCACGACTTTACGTTAGTACACCTGTTTGGTTTTATGCTGAGTTGTTACCAAAAGAAGAATGCTTACTTGATTTACCGTTTTGGCGGCCATCAGACTCTTGGTTTGGACCATCAACACAAGTAGGGCAGATATGTTACGCAAAATACACCGCAGCTCGGGTGCAACTTAATAATATTGAAAAACGTCCACATCGAGCCATTACGCCTATTACGGTGATCAACAATCATGATCAGTCATTAACCATTGAGCGTATTAATGTGCCAGTAACATTATTACATTTGTATGCCGATGAAAGTGACCAACTTTGGACGACTGAAATATCAGTACATAGAGCAAACCATAACGATAATGTTGAATTACATTTAGGTAAACATGCACCGATTGAAGCATTGTCAGCGACCTTAATTAATGGCCCAAGAGTTAATACTGAACATGGAACATTAATTCGTAGTATTAGTAGTTTATTTGCATAAATAAGAGATAGAAGATTGTGAAAGAATTCATTGCGTTTGTTGAGCTACTTAAAGCATCCCACTTATATGCCTTGATCCAAGCTATATTATTGTTTGTTATTGGCTTTATCGTTGCGCGTTTAGTAAGTGCTGCTATTGTTAATGCGGTAAAACATAAAATGACCGCACATGGTCAATTGTTCTTAAAAAGGACCATTTTCTATGGCATTTTGATCTTAGTGTCAATTTCAGCCCTAGATAACATAGGTATTGATTTAAGTATCTTATTGGGTGCTGCCGGCATTTTTACCGTGGCATTAGGCTTTGCATCACAAACTTCAGCATCAAATCTTATTAGTGGCTTATTTTTGATGATTGAGCGGCCGTTTTCGATAACTGATGTTATTCGGGTGAACGACATCACAGGAGAAGTTATTTCAATTGACTTGTTGTCAGTGAAGTTACGGACATTTGATAATTTATTTGTCCGTATTCCGAATGAAAGCATGATAAAAAGTGCCGTAACTACGTTAACAAAATATCCGATAAGACGGGCTGATTTAAAAATTGGTATTGCTTACAAAGAGGACATTGAACAAGTACGTAAAATATTGATGGATATTGCGGCAAAAAATTTAATTTGTTTGGAAGAGCCTGCACCAATTTTTATTTTAACTGGCTTTGGCAGCTCATCGGTGGATATTCAATTTTCGGTGTGGTCAAGGCGCGAGAACTTTCTTACCATGAAAAATGCTATGTATATGGAGATCAAAAAAACCTTTGATCAGCAGGGCATCGAAATACCTTATCCGCACGTTAGCTTATACGCTGGTAAGGCAACAAAGCCATTTCCGGTTGCTGCTGCGAGTGAAAATAGCGATACAATCGATAAGTAAATAACCTAAATTCTGGGTAAGCGACATTGATTATCCAGAGTTTTGGTTGAATAATATCATCGCGAAAAATGAGCTTTTAGTGTGTAATATAATAGTTACTTTTCAGCGTGACTTTTATCAATAAAAAGCACTTGTGTTATATTTTAATAATGCTTTCTCTGAGCGGGGCAAGTCGCGCCAACAATTCGTTTTGCATGGGGTAGCTGATCTCAGCAGCCTCCATCGCATCAATAAATAATTCCACAAAGTGATTAAATTGATTTTTATTGATATACATACCTCGATGAATATCTTGCATAGTGTCACCACTATACTCACAAGGCCCATCAGTGATATGACATAAAAATACGGTTAAATTCTTTCTAAAATACGTAATGTTACTATCAGCAAAATGGTCAAATACCACATCATCATTGCCAATAATAGTAATTAAATTATTGATAATTTTATCGAGGGCGGGTTGTTGCCCCAGTTTTACGTAAAGGCTTGGTGTTTTTGTGCTTTTATTTGTATTAGCTGTAGAGCATGACAAGCAAGATGCTAATAGAATAAGTATGATGGATGCTTTTACTATTTTCATTATAAATACCACATGGTCGATAAATACCAACCAGTTTGTTTTTCAATGGCTGCAATACTGCCTAAATCCACATAAGCTAAGGTAAGGCTAAGATGTTTATTTGGGAACCATGCAACAAAAATATCTTTCCAATGATTTTCACCTAAATTTAAATTATCGGGCTTTTGTCGATATTCTACCCCCAGTGCTAAATGTCGGTTGAGCATAATGGCTGTTGAAGCTTCGAATTGAATTTTTTTACTGCTATGTGCACCATCAAAGCCGAGTAGTCCTATTTCATTCGCTTTAGTATGCCTTGCGGTAATATTCCATAACCAATTATAACCGTTTATAAAGCCTAAATGCAGCTTGCTAGCAGCAATGTAAATGTCAGTTCCATCATCTTTTTCGGCGCCTAATGAAAATGCTACATCACTGGTGTGCAATTTTTTTTTCTGAATGCCTAAACTAACTTGTGGCATCTGTGTGTAAACGAGATCACCGAATAGTTTAATTTTAGCGCTAACAATGGATTGCTTTAAATCAAGCTTAAGCGGACTGACTTCAAAGCGCTGTTTGGCATAGGACAATTCAAGGCGATCATAGAAATTCGCTTGTAAACCACAAGTATTTAACGCGAAGTCTTTCACGGTTACTCGGCCACATGCTGCACTGACAGAAACGCTTTCTTGTGTCGCATAGCCAGCTAATTGCGCCCAAGGCACAATACCACCACCGCCAGCACCTTCAATTTGAGATACGCCAGGTGTGGCTAAAATTTTACCTTCGGCTAAACAGTTGAACGAAAAGCAGGCAACTAGAAAACTACAAAAAGCGTTGGTAATTTTATTCATAAGCGTTTAACCATGTCAGTAATTCCGCTGATTTAATCGGACGAGAAATATAATAACCTTGCGCGTGATTACATTTCATCGCTTTAAGCATATCGAGCGATGCTTTGTTTTCAACACCTTCTGCAACAACACTAAAACCAAGTTGATGGCTCAGCTCTATCGTTGACTGCACTATATATTGGTCTTTTTTCGATTTGTCTAATTCAAGTATAAAAGCTTTGTCGATTTTCAACTCATCTATTGGTAGCTGTTTTAATTTACCTAACGAAGATTGTCCGATACCGTAATCATCAACAGAAATTTGAATGCCGGTTTTTTTAAGCTGTGCAAGCCGACTAACCACAAGATCTTCATTTGTCATGATATCGCGTTCGGTTATTTCTAATGTGATCAAACTTGGGGCTACGTCGTATTTTGCTAAGGTTTGAAAAATAAAATCAATAAAATCGACATGAGTAATATCTTGTGCAGAGATATTGATAGCAACCTTGAGGTTAATATTATCTTCTCGCCACGCTTGTTGCTGTTTAAGTACGGTATCGATCACCCAATGAGTTAGCTTAATAATTAAACCTGATTGCTCGGCCAAATGAATAAACATCTCAGGTGAGACAAATTGTCCATCAGGTTTTATCCAACGGATAAGTGATTCTGCTTTTTCGATGTTGCCAGTCGCTAAATTAAGTTTAGGTTGGTAAACCATAAACAACTCACCGGTGTTATGGGTTATTGCTTCTCGTAGCTCTTCGAGTAAATTTAACCTCGCTAAGTAAGCTTCATCTTCGCCATTTTGATACGCGCGCAGAGTTTTACTTTCATTCCTTGCTGCTTCTAAGGCAATGGTTGTTCTTCTTACAAGCTCTTTGGCATTGCTGCTTTGTTGAGGAAAAAGGCAGCTACCAATACGAAAATTTAAATTTAGCCATAATCTATTAACTTGCATTGGCATTTTTAAATGCTGTAGAAAATTTTCAATAATATTTTGCGCTGATTCTCCGTTAACTAAGTTTATAACCACACAAAACTCATCTCCGGAAAAACGTCCAACCATCAACATCTCTGCTTGGTAAATATCTTTAATCCGATGGGCGACAGATTTAAGGGTAAAATCGCCGATATCAGAGCCTAAGCTATCGTTAATACGCTTAAAATTTCGAAGATTAATCGCTAATACTAATAACGCCTCATCACCATGAGAGTCGATGTGTTTTGACAACATAGTAATAAATGTTGAACGGTTATAAACATCAGTTAGCGAGTCATGTTTCGCTTGATGGTTAATTTTACTTTCACGTTGTTGAATTTTATGGCCCATTTTAATGAAGCTTTCATAAACCACGTTGATTTCAACGCTGCCGCTCGCCAGACTGTTTTTATGCTCATAATTTCCTTGCGCAAAATCATTACTTAATAGCGTTAATTGTTGTAGTGGTTTTGCGAGATTCTTGGCAATAATGCTACTGGCAATCGCGGTGATACCGACAATAAATATTGAGATGAAAAGTGCCATTGAAACAAGCTTATCAAGTTCGATGTAACTAGGAGATAAGTCAACAGACAGCTGCGCTATATATTCATCAGCACGGGCATTAGGAAAGGTTATTTGTTTGTTTTCATATAGCTTTCTTTTAAAGAACAGCCATGAGTTATCAATTTTGTTAAAGTGCTCGCTGCGCAAATCATTATCTTGTGCCAAGGTAGTGATGATCAGTGCGTCGTTATAGAAAAAACTCACTTCGACCGCCATTAACCTTTTCAGTTCATTAACGAACGCCTGATCAATTTGAAAACCTATCATTGAATAGGCGATAGCGCGCGGCGCGTTTACCGGCAAAACAATTAATTGATATAAATTGCCATCAATAAGAATGAGTTGAGTTTTATTTAAATTAAATTGTATGGTGCTTAAGTTTACTGTTAACGCAGAATCAAAGGCTAATTTATTATTATTTGATGAAATTATTTCACCGTTCAAATCGCTTAATACCATTAAACTGGCGTTAATTCGCGAGCCATGGTTTTCTAATGCACTGGCTATTGTGCCTTTGTCACGTGAAGCTACCGCTTGTTTAAAGCCAAAATCTGCAGTCAACACTTTCGATGCGGTCAGCAGCAACTCTTCTTTGGCTTTTAAATATTCAATTAAGACGTTTTCAGCAGCAATAATTTTTTGCTCTATCTGCTGATTATGTAAGGTTATTGTTTTCCATAAAGATACCGCGAGCAGGCTTGATACGGTCAGAATAACCAGTGCTACGCCTAGTAACGTAACCTGTCTGCGTAAACTTAGCTTACTTACCATGCTTTTTAAATATGCTCTGGAATGTATTTCGAGGCTCTGGCGAGTCAACAATCAACTTAATAACCAACTGGCCGTCAGTATTGGCCGCTTTTGCTAAGTCATCATAGCCAATGGTTTCAGCACGGGTTAATGAGGTTGATAAATTCGCATGCCAGACCTTAACGCTTTGATATTTTATCGTATCGTCTAATGTTGCTATACCTTGGTCATCAGTTAATAAAACCTGTGTTGAGTCGGCGATATAAATATAACCCACCATTGAGTCGTGTATATTGCATCCTAAGACGGATATCCCAGGGGTAGTAAATTGCAGTGGCGCTTTTGGTTTTCCAGAATATAGTTTTAATTCAAAAGGCATGACTTTCGAGAAGGAATAAACGTGGTGTCTAATGTCATCGCTATTGGGAAAGCTAACATAATCTCCCTTATGAATAATCAGTAATTCAGGCTCAAAACGTTTATTGACCTGATCCATGGTCAAGGTTTTTGGCGCACTATCGGCCTTAGAACTATTTGCGGTAGATACGTCTGCTGCCGAGTGTGTAACCGAAAACTCTAACACAGCATTTTTAACCGGTAAACCATGTTGGTCTTGTACTAAAAAACTATCAGCATTTGCCTGGCAGCATAATAACAAGGATGTCGTCAGTATGCTGATGGTATTTAAAAGACGATTTTTCATAAATTCCAAGTTAAATTATTTTTTAAATATTTTATCAGTATGCCAATCGATATTCATTATAGCAAAAATATTTTCATTAGCTTTTCAAAAGCTTAAAAGTTAACCGTTAATTTAACCTTAATCATTAAGACTGCCACGAAAAAAAATGACCATGTCTTATATAACTATTATGACGACAGAAAACGCTTCTCTATAGCGTCACTATCTATAGGTTTAGATAAATAATAGCCTTGGCTGCGCTGAATATTGAGTTCTTGGCACAAAGTAAAGCTATTTTCATCTTCAATGCCTTCTGCAACGATCTCTAAACCTAAAGAGTGCAGCATAGCAGCGAGACCTTTGATTAAAGCAAGGGTTTTCGCTTCATGACAAACCAGCATTAATGACTTATCAATCTTAACGGTATTTATGGGGAAATTTTGTAAATGTGATACTGAGGAAAAGCCAGTACCAAAATCATCTAAAGCAATTTGGCAACCCAAATTACTGAGCGACTCTATCACTTCAATTGCTTGATCACTGTTTTCTAATAAGGCGGTTTCGGTTAACTCAAGCTCAATAAGTTGTGGATTCACATCATATTTCTTCATTATAGTCTTGATAAAACTCACTAAGGTTTCATCGGCCAACTGCATTACCGAAAGATTAATGGCCATTGATAGCTCTGTATTCTTGTGTGAATTCCATTTTGATAGTTGGCGTATCGCGTTTTCTATCACCCAGCGACCAATTTCGACAATGACATGAGAGGACTCTGCGATACTAATAAAGCTATCAGGAAAGTACAAAGTACCGGAAAAATTCCAACGTATTAAAGCCTCAAAACCTAATAAATCTTTAGAAACGGTATCGAATACCGGTTGATAATGTAAGACAAATTCGTTACGTTCAGCAGCGCCAGCTAAGTTGGCCTCGATTTGGTAGCGTTGTATAAACTGCTGTTGCATATCTTCTTCAAAAAAGCAGATTTGATTTCTACCGAGTTTTTTTGCTCGATACATGGCGATATCGGCGTACTTCAGTAATTCATTGGCTTTGGTAGCATTGTCAGGGTAAATGGCAATGCCAATGCTGGCGGACATTATTATCTCGATGCCTGAAATAATAAAGGGTTTTTCTAGACAGGCTAAGATACGTTTATTTACCCGGGTAGCGTTATCTACTGTGTGTAAATTACTTAAGATAATAGCAAATTCATCACCGCCTAAACGAGCAAATAATTCATTTTCTCGTAAGCATCGGCAGACGCGTTTCGACACTCTTTTTAATAGTTCATCGCCGATATCGTGGCCATGGGTATCATTAATATTTTTGAAGTTATCGAGATCGAATAATGCTAAAGCGAGTTTTGATTTATCACGTGGTTTTTGTGTAATACTTAGGCGTAAGGCTTCTTCAAATGAATAGCGATTTGCTAAGCCGGTTAAAGAGTCGTGCTCAGCTAATTTTTTTGCTTCTTGATAGCTACGGTATAGTTTTTGCTCTAATTCGAAGCGGGTTTGGGATTGCAGTATAGCGCGTTCTAATCTTGAAGAGGTAACTTCAGATTTTAATAAAAAATCTTGCGCGCCGGCTTTAATGCAATCCATTGCTAGCACAGACTCCTCCGAGTTACTTAGCATAACAATAGCGACATTTCTTTCTAAGGAAGCGTTACGTAATTCTAAAACAAATTCAATGCCATCACGCTTTGGCATACGATAATCTAATAAAATGACGTCAAACCTTTTTGCTGAAAAGGCCAATAAACCTTCATCTACCGATTCTGTTTCAACAAAACTCCAACGGTTATTAGTTTTGTTTAAAGTGCGTTTAATATGCTCTCTATCGACTATATCATCATCAACTATCAAAATATCCAAGCGCCATATTCCTTATGAAATTACTTTATAAAATTAGTGGTTTAGTTTTCTGGAAACAGAACGATTTTCCAATAGCCTTTAAGCATTTCTACTATGTCAAAGAACTCTTCGCCGACTTGGTCTTTAACAAAATAACCCGCAATATTTTTTTTGTAACTTGCAGTAATATCTTCATCTGACTTTGACGTAGTTAGTACAAAAACAGTGCTTTTATCTAGTGTTGGGTCGTTACGTATCTCTTCTAAAAACTCTAAGCCATTGAGGCGTGGCATCTGTAAGTCGAGTAAAATAACAAAAGGTGACGGCACGGTATCATTACGTAGCATTTCTAGTGCTTCTAAGCCATCACAGGCTCTAATTAAGTTATTACCTATGTTGGCTTTTCCAAGTGCTCGGCGTATCGCCATAGCATCAATATCATCATCTTCAATTAACAATAACGTTATTTCATTTTTATTATGACTCATTTTTTATCCGCGCCTTATGCATCGTTATATTCATGCAATATGATTTAAACTATTATTTTTCCAGCTTTTCAGGAGTGACAGGCCACAAAACCATGATTTTAGTGCCTCTAATACCATCAGACTCAATGGTTAAGGTGCCACCGTAATGTTCAATGGTTTTTTTAGATAACGACAAACCCATGCCGCTACCTTCGACTTTATCTCTGGGCCTCAAGGTTTGAAACATTTCTAACGCCTTGTCGAATAATTCGCTTGGGATGCCAGGGCCGTCGTCCTGAACACAAATATGATGCATGTTATTAGCTTGTGTACAAGATATTTGAATGTGGCCACTGGTTTTATCATGATGTTTTATGGCATTGGATATTAAGTTACGCAGCACGATTTCTAATGGTGTTCTTGGCATCAATAATTGTTGTTCGTCTACCGAAAGTTTAAAATCGTCGGGGTGATCTAATAAACTGAAAATTTCATCGGCAGTCGCTTTTAATTCTATCGGCACTGGTGCAAAGTTATGACGGCCAATACGGGCATAATCAAGTAAATCGTCAAGTAACTTATTCATCCGGGTTGTGCGATTTACTAGCAGTGCTAAATGCTCTTTAGAGCTATCGGGTAATATTTTTTCACAGTCTTCACTGATCCAACTAACTAATTTTTTTATCGCGTTTAATGGTGATTTTAAGTCATGTGAAGCGACATAGGCAAACTGTTCTAAGTCTTGATTAGACTTAATTAACCGCTTGGTCTTAACTTTTAATTCCCGCGTAACTTCGTCGGCATAATCTAACGAACGTCTATTAGCTCGTGATAATACAATAAATAACGCCAGCAACAATAGGTCAATAAAAATACCACCTGCCAAGATAAAGTAAGGTTGATTTTGTCCTGATGCTTCACGAAAACTTAAGTTAGAATCAATAACAAACAACCACTCGCGGCCGTAGAGTTCAACCATAATTTGGCTAGAAAATAGCGGCTTCAAATCGACTGATTTTGCTTCAATATTATCAATGTCGCTATATAAAGATTGACCATTGTCACTAATTTTTAACGTCACGTGTCTCTTATTAATTGCTAAGGTACCCGAGATCAGTTTGTGCATAATAAAAGGAGCATAAGTAACACCTCGAATTGTTCGACGGCGAGTCTCGACTGAATTAGGTGTTGAGCCTTGCTGATAAAAAGGCGCAAAGAAAAGAAAGCCAGGGGTTTTTTTCGCGTCTTGCACTAAGGTAATTCTGTCTCTTATACACATCTCCGAGCCCACGAGACTAGGCATGATCTCGTA
>OJAV01000894.1_pt1 | contig 9868 bp, 8 predicted proteins | sample 1590081 | NCBI WGS metagenome assembly OJAV01 (sample SAMN05416852, study PRJEB24817) | seawater metagenome | isolation source: Sea water | place: Canada:Atlantic | collected 2013-07
CAGCGTCAGATGTGTATAAGAGACAGCGTAATACCAGTGATTTATCAGAGTCACTAAGCTCAACGCCAGATAAATCATATTCAGCTTGTGCCAGTGATACTTGCCCTTGCTCTATGGCTAATGCGGCTTTTGCTTGGGCTAACGCGGCTTCGGCTTCCCGTAACGCTAACTGATAATTCGTTTTATCTAACTGCGCCAGCAAGGTGCCTTTTTTAAGCACGGCACCGGGAACCGCTTCTGGTGCTAATAACTCAATCTCGCCGCTTACTTGTGCGACTAAATCAACGCTTTGGGCCGCCATGACACTGCCACCAGCACTCCAGCTCGGGCGTGAAGATTCTTTCTGTAAATCAATGGCATCCACTAATCGAGCAACCTGCTCTGGTTTTACTTTCTGGGGTTTTGGCGCGGTTTCATTAATGATTTTAAAAGCGTATACCCCAGCCACTAAGATAAGCAGAGTGATTAACGCTAGTATCATATTTTTATTGCCTGCGTTCATTATTCTGTTTCTCCAAACTGACCATGACTAACGGCTTTGTATAACTGAATGCGAGCCTGAATTAGGCTCCAACGAGCGGTAAGATACTGTTTTTCTAATGCGAGTAATTCTTGCTGCGCATTAAGTAGGTCAAGAAAATCAATTTGACCGCGCGCGTAGTACATATCCTGTAACTGCAAAGTTTTGCGGGCGAGGTCTAATTGATCTTTCAGGCTTTGTGCGGTGTGGACATAACGGTCTTCCACCACCAAGGCTTCCTGAACTTCTTGCGCGGCTTCCAATACAGTTTGCGTGTAATTAGCGACGGCTTCAGCTTCTAGCGCTTTTTGTCGTGACACTTCAGCACGACGCTGAGCACCATCAATCAAAGGCAATACCAAAGAGCCAGCAAGGTTAGCCACCCAGTTATCAAACACTTGGCTTAACTCACTGTCTTCGCCAGTGTAAGACGCCGACAAGGTAAATCGCGGATAACGATTCGCAACCGCAGCAGCCACACCAGCACCTGCCGCTTGGAGCTGATAGAAAGCTTGTTGAACATCTGGCCGTGCCTTTAATGCCTCTAGAGAGACGCCTGATTGATTGTCAGGTAATTGAGGTAAGGTCGTCAGGCTATTAAGCGTATCGTCTGAAACAACAGCATCGGCTTGTCCACTCCACAAATTAATTTGTTGTAAATAAATAGCCTGTTCAGCCTTGGCAGATTGAAGGTCGACATTAATCGATTCAACCAATTTTTGCTGTTGCCATACGTCCGTTAACGCTGCCTGACCGCTGCGCTTACGACCTTCTATGACTGTTAACGCCGTGGTCAAACGATCACGCTGTCGCTCAAGTAAAATAAGATTTTCACTTTGCATTCGTAAACCAAGCCAGGACGTGGTCATCTGCCCAGCCACGGTATTCGCCAGCGTTCGATAAGCGGCCACAGTCGCATCGGCGGTAAATTCTGACTGGCGAGCATTCGCACGAATACTGCCCCATAAATCCAGCTCATAGCTGGCGGTTAAACCACCAGACCATTGCGATGTGGTGGTGTCATCTTCATTCCAGCGACGTGACTTCCCCAACTCGGCGTTTACCGTTGGGTAATAGTCACTGCGACTTCCTCGTAGCGAGGCTAAACTTTGCTCAACACGCGCACTTGCTGCTTTAAGACTGTAGTTATTCGCCAGTGCCTTCTCGACCAAAGCATCTAAGGTTGAATCATTAAAGCTTACCCACCAATTCACCGAGGGAAGCTCACCGCTAGCTTCGGTGAAGGTTGCAGGCATGGTCGGTAAATCGGGCACAGAGGTGTGTTGCGTTCCTGTGAAAGTAGAACAACTTGCCAGCATGACAGGCAGTGCTATGGCTGCCCATGCACGGTGATTGAACCTAAAAGAGGATGAAGCAGACAAGCGAATCAAAATAGTAGCTCCGCGTGATGATAGAAACCCAGAGGCAATTTTTACGCTGTTAGCATCAAAATACGCATGAATTAGTTAATCGCGGGCAGCTCTATAAAGGATAAACACTGACCACACTTGAATGATAATCAGTCTTGACTCGATAGAACATAGACCCTAACCCTTCTTTACTGCAATCGACAAATTGTTAGGAATCGACAAATAGTCAGTAAAGTGCCCCAACTTATGTCTCACACATTGAGTTGAGGCAGGGGTCAATCAATAGTCAGTAGCTTTAACTCAACCTAAGCATCGTCGTTTAGGTCGTTAGAAGTAGAAATTAAGACCAACCTCAACGCTGTCATCCCGTCGGAAAGCCGACAAAGGATCGTCAGTGCCCGCCTCTACGGCAAACAAGGTAACGTCCATAGTGGTTGATGGATTAAGGCGCGTCGTCCCTTCCAGCAAAAAGAAATAGCTTGCGGTGTCATCAAGGTCTTGAGTAATCCCAGCCAAAATTTCACTTGAAGCCATATCGTTAAACGCAAAGCGCGTTCCTAAAAACACATCATTCTGAGCAAGTGCATCGGTACCACGGCTGTCGTATTGATACTCAAGCAGTAAGCCTAAATCAATCGCGGTATCCATAGGCCCAACAACAGTGTATTCAAACCCAGTGACCGCGGCAGTTTGATCTTTTACTTCAGTGCCACCCAGTTCTTCAATTTGAATATCACGATGCAAAAGCTCAGCTTTCAGCAGCCAGCCTTCTGGAGCGAATTGCACCGTTGCACCGATTTGATTTTGCATGGGATAAAAAGCCGTCAAACCGGTCACCACTGGCTCAGTACCGACGATGGCAAGGTTCGGAACATAGAGTGGCTCACGCGATGTGCCACGAAATACAGAGGTCGAGAGATCAAGCGAATAACCGCTTAACTCAAAGGTGTTAGACCAACGTAACGCAAGATCGGTGTGTCGCTCTTCCGCATTGGCTTGGTATAACGCTTCCTCTTCGACAACATAAGGAAACCGCATCCGGCCTTCTTCCCCCGGAAACGTACGCTCACGGAATCCCGGCAACACAAACGCTTCCCACGTACCTGAGTCGCCATACCACATAGCCTGAACCATGGGCTGACCTAACTTTTCTTCTCCGTCAGACGATTCTACCAAGTCGGTTTGATTGATCACATCCACTAAGTGCAACGATTCTGTGACACCCCAAAAAACGCGCCCTATACCTGCACGCACCTCCCATTGGCCATCCCAGGTCATGTACATGGCTTCACGAATGTCCGCATGAGTTCGTTCGGAATCTGCATGGTCATAACGATAAAACGGTGTCAGTGTGAATCGGCCATTACCACCTTCAGAATCCCATACAATTTCAGGCTGCAAACTTAATGACCATTGATCATCCACCTGCTTGGGGTACGCCGCCTCTTCGATAAAACGACGCCCTTCAATTCCAGCTTCCAATGACCAATCAAGTGCGATGCTCGGCGCACTTGATAAAGCCCCTAACAGCGCACATGGAAATACGGTCAGTGATAATGACTTTTTCATAACTGCTCTCTCAATCTTTTAACGTATTAACGCGCGCGCTTAAGCGCAGCTTTACTAAAGTCTGAGTCCTTCAAACCATTATCGAATGTGATTTCATGAGTGATAATCGTCGTGCTTTTACCATTTTGATGATTTTGCATGGTCATCAAAGCAGCGCGCCAATACTTATCTTTGTACTCATGCCATTCACTCATTGTTAACGTTTTTAGTAGTGAGTTTTTGCGATCATAATATTCAGTTTTTACCGGGCGTAAGTGCTCAGTATCTAACCAAGTAATCTGACGTGTGTAGCCAGAAAACTGGTCCACTGGATCACTCTCAATCACATGACACGTTAAGTCTTGCGCACAAGGTTCATCGCGCAGATAGGTAAACTCATACTTTTCAGGCTCGAATGATCCCATGTCTTCATACGCAAATTCACTGCCCATGAACGGGCCAGACTTATTGCGCGAAGAGATACGCTTTACACGTTTTAAGGCGGGTAAATACAACCACTGGTCATCCGCTGTTTCAATATGTGAAAAACTCAAAAAGGTTGTGCCACTGACATCTTTTGGCTCATCAAAGATAGTTAAGCCTTTATCGCCATCGTCCAAAATTTCGAAGTTCTTCAAACGCATTTTACGTTTGGACTCTTCGCCCTGGGCATTACGCAAAATCATCGTCATATTTGCTTGTGAATCGCCCCAACCAGTATCTCGTGTTTTACGATCTTTTGAGATTTCTAAGCCACGACCACCATCATCAGCAAAGACTGGCTGAGTCATTAATACCGCACCAGCGAGCAGTGTCATCATAAGTTTCATGCGCTTTCTCCTGTCAGAGGTTTAGCCGCTGTTTCGGCTTTATTTTTATCGTTATCCAGCCACAGTAAGAGTGGAGGAAGAATTAAGAAGTCGATCACCAAAGCAATAAAGATAATCAATGACGTCGCAACACCCATATCCGAATTCAAGCGGAACGAGGAGAAGGCTAATAATGAGAAGCCAAGCACCAGCACCAAGGTTGTAATGATCAAGGCGCGGCCCACACTGACAAACGAATATCGAATGGCATCTTCCGTCGTCATCCCATCTTGACGAGCACGTTTATATTTACTTAAAAAATGCACACTATCGTCAACAATAATCCCCAATGTCATTGAGCTAACAATCGATAAGCCTAGATTAATTTCACCTGAGATAAAGGCCCAAAAACCAAAACCAACCAAGGCCGGAGTCACGTTCGGAAATAAGCTAATAATGCCAAGGCGCACTGACTTCAAAGCAAAGACCAATATCCCAGAAATAATCAAGAGAGCTATAAACATACTCATCATCATGCTCTTCATGTTGGTTTCACCAATATGAGCAAACATTAAACCTGGGCTCGCCGCCGCCATGCGAATGTCTGGTGCATTTTCTGCAAACCAAAGTTTCGCTCTATCTTCCAACGCGACGATTTCCACGCTACCAAGATTCTTCAGTACAGAAACCAAACGCGCGGATGATTTATCAACATTGAGCTGATTATTTAAATCCAGACCATAAGGCAATGACATTTCGTACAAGAGCAAATACTGCGCCGCCAACTCACGGTCATCAGGAATGCGATACCAGGTTGGATCATCACCGTGCATGTTTTTATTCAAGCGTTTAAAGGTATCGGACAACGACGACACATGATCCACTTCTGGCTGCACTTCCAACCACGCAGAAAAATCGCGCATGGTTTGTATAAATGCAGGTTCACTGACCCCGCCTTCTGTGCCGCTGTATAACGCCCAATCGATAGATTGAGAGCCAGATAAAGTATCACTTTGCATATCCACCGACTGACGATACGGCGTTGATTTAGCAAAGTACTCCGTAGACACATCATTCACCTGATTACGCATAGCGAGCACACTCATTATGACGACGATCAATACACCAAAAATAAGTAATGGCTTTTGCTTCATGATGACCCAGTTTGCAAAATGCTCCATCTTTGGAGACTGCGCAGATTGCTGTTTGCCTCCACCTATCGGCATGACAGTCAAAATGGCTGGGAATAAAGTCACCGAAAGCAGATAAGCCAGCATCACGCCCATGGCAGATAAAATACCGAAGTCTGCAAACACTGGGGATTCAGACATCATCAGCGTACAAAAGCCGACCGCCGTTGTCGCACTGGTAATAAAAATGGGCATCCAGTTTAAATCCAAACTGTATAGTACAGCCTCTTTCCGGGATTTCCCTTGGCGCTGGGCATATTGCATAGTCGCCACTACGTGAACACAATCAGCCACGGCAATGGTTAAAATAACAATAGGTACGTTAATGGTGCCCGTTGATAAAAAGAACCCCGCCCAGCCAGCCAGGCCCATGGTTGCCATAATTGTCAGCACCAGCACAATTACCGTAGAGATCATGGCTAAGACGCTGCGCAGTAACACGGCCAATAAAATAATAATGAGCAACAACATCGCCGGCACGAGTGTCGACATATCTTTTTGGCCTTCCGTCGCAAAGCTATTATTCATTGGAATAACACCCGTGTGATAAAAACCAACATCGGGATATTGTTGTTTAAATTCAGCACTTAAATTCGTGACAAACTCAACCACCGCTGCAACGTTTTGTGTGTTGTCTTGAACGTCTGGTAATTGCAGGGTGATGTTGATCAAACTCACTTTACTGTCCGGGGATAAAATTCGTCCGGCCAATGACGGTTCAGCTAATGCGGTTGATCGAATTTTTTCAAGGTCATCGGCACTTAATGCATCGGGATACATGACCATATCTTCAACGATCATGTCGTCTTCTTCAGACCACGTATTTTGATAATTCGAGAGTGAGTCTACTCGGCTAGAGAAAGGTGCTTGCCACGCTTGCTCGGTATACTCCTGTATCAACGTCAGTACTTCTGTCCCGACAGCATCACCCGATTCAGGCACCAGCAAAATAGAAATATTGTCATTTTTATTAAATACCCGCTGCATTTCTTCAAAGTCATTGAGTGGCTCATAGCCGTCTTCAAAGAAAATTTTATAATCGCCACGGAAATACAGGTTTTTCCCCCCCGCCGCTGCAACCAAACACGCAATGACGAAGAAGCCGATCACAAGCCAAGGCTTTTCTGTTGCCAGGTGTTCTACAATACGCCGCATGTTTGTGCCCTCGATTCATCGGGATATTCCCGAATTAGTCATAGTTATTTTTGTATGTTTATTCGTAAAATATCTTCAGCAAAGATCTCATCCGCGATACGCTGCCACGTACGTGCGTAATCCCAGTCTTTTGATAAAGGGGTCATGCCTAAACCATCCATTAACACGTTGGCTCCTACCAAGGCGATATTGCGCTCTTCAAGATAGTCGCTAACTGAATGATCAAACCCGGTATTGGCCAGCATGTTTATGCCGTACGACATCGACCAATTAAGGAAGGTGATAACAATTTCAGGAAGATCTTCCCGTAACTCCAACTCCCCTGCTTTAATCGCATCATCAATGACCTTAAACGCCATTGAGAAGAGTTCACCATCAATGGTTTTCATCTGTTGAGAACGCTCAGGGGATGTTTTTTCTGCAAAGCTGGGCGTACGTGCCGTCACTAAAGCCATGCAAACGGTTGGATTTAATTGAAGATGCAAACGGTAGGCAAAGTGAATCGCCAGTGCGATTTCTCGCGGCGTGCCATTAAACGTTAACGCACGCTGAAACAAACCTCTCAATTGGCTCATTCCGCGAACACAAAAAGCGGCGAGGCAATCTTCTTTACTGGAAAAGTGGTTGTAAATCGTCCCCTTCGATACGTCGCTAACCTTCACTAGACGATCCATATTGAAGTGAGCAAAACCGGATTCATCGATTATGGCCTGAGTGAGATCCAACAGACGCGCTTCACGCAACTGCCATTTCTCTTCCTGCTTTGCCGACCGACACAAAGTAGACCCGAGACCTTTCATCAGCATAGGTTTTACCAAGCTCGTAACCTCTCCTCCGCAATCCAGCCCTTCAGAATGAGAAGAAGCGCGGCCTAGCGGCTTAGAACCTGACCCGTGCGAATCCGTATTCATCGAACCGACGAATTGCAGCTGCTGTCTTCGCGGACATGATATGGCTGTTAAGCGCGACACTAAAGTACGAAAGCTAGCGCTTAATTCATGAAAAGATTGTTCAATAATATTCATAATATGACGATCCGTCATTTTTGACGATTCGTCATATTACATCAGATTGATGACACTGCAAGGGCATTTTTTGTACAACAACAGACTGTTCCAAACTGGAGAGAAATCGAATCACTCATGTTGCGCTAGCAATAACAAAGGTGAAATCAAACTTCAGGATGAGGCACGTTAAGGAGGGGCACGTTAAATCAAGCGTGCTCTAGTTCGGCCTTACGTAAACGGCTGCTAATCACAACCTCAATGAAAAACGAACCGGCTTTGGTACTGAAAGGAATAACCACTACAGGCCCATCAATGCCGTGCATGATGGGATCTTCACCTGTAATCATTTTTGGCGTAGACATTTCAAAGTTATAGCCCTCCCCCCACAACAACTTACGCGCACCACCGGACAACATGTTAGTTAACTCACCAGTGAGGTCTTTACAGGTGTCATCCAGTTCGGTGATCTCTTCCCCGAGCATGGTACTGCTTATTTTGATGATGGTGTTTTCATTGAAGCTTATCGCCAGAGAACCCCGAATAGAGTCTCCAGACATGGGGATAATACCCGTAACAACACCCAGCGGCGCTTCGCCTTCCTTGAGGTAGGGTTTTCCATGTTCACACGTCATCTGAGCCATCGTTGCCAAGATGTTGTTGATCGTTTCAATGAAGGGATTGATAAACTGAACGTTCATATATTTGGCCACCTCTTTGATAGAGTGTAGCCGATGAGAAGCAGCCTGCCGTAGAAACTTGCGAAAAAATAAGGCTTCACAAAAGGTTTACAAACAGGCTCTCACAAGCGAAACAAAAAATCGGGTACGTTAGGTTTTAAAGCCCTTTCACCGCATAGATGCCCGGCGCATTACGCCAGTAACCACGGTAGTCCATGCCGTAACCAAACACGTAGCGGTCTTCAACTTTTAACCCAGTAAAATCAACGGACATGCCCGGCGCTTTGCGGTCGTGCTCTTTATCTATTAAAACGGCGGTAAGGACCTCTTTGGCACCTTGTGCTTTGCACGCGTTGATGACCGCCTCAAGGGTGTAACCTTCATCAAAAATATCATCAATAATAAGAACCGTACGGCCATCCATCGGGACTGACGGCAGCGCTTGCCACTGTAAATCAGACTGCGCCGTAATATCACCACGATAACGTGTCGCGTGCATGTAGCCTTGCTCTAACGGAAATTTCAAACGCGTGAGCAACTGCCCTGCCACCACTAAACCACCATTCATAATGGCGTATACCACAGGCATCTCTTTAGAAAGACGAGCAGTAATTTGTTCAGCCAATGTATCGAGGGCAGCTTCAACGTCTTGCTGCGAAATTAGCAAGTCGGCTTCGTCCATTACTTTGTTCAATTGTTCTGCGCTCAGGGCTTCAGTCATAATGAAAAGTCCAATTATTCCAATAACTTAGTATGCCTCCATCTTATGGCCAGCCTGTTCACATCGCAAGCCAGCAACAGCGAGATATAAGCCCAGCGCTTAGCCCTGTGATATGATTCACGCTTTTGAAACACTTGATTTGGCTCCATAGCCCGTAACGTTCAACCCATAATCATCAAACAAGAACAGGAACTATCATGACGCCCACTCTGCAATTGGCCAGTGACCTCATTGCCCGCCACTCAGTCACGCCAGAAGACGAAGGTTGCCAACCATTAATGATGGAACGCCTCGCTGCGCTTGGTTTCAATAACGAACCTCTACGCTTTGGGGAAGTCGATAATTTTTGGTCTCGCAAAGGCGACGCTAAACCCTTGATCTGTTTTGCTGGCCACACCGATGTCGTACCGACCGGCCCCGAAACTAACTGGGCCAACCCGCCATTTGAGCCCAAAATTATTGATGGCATGTTGCACGGCCGTGGCGCGGCTGACATGAAAGGCTCACTAGCCTCTATGATCATTGCGGTTGAGCGCTTCGTTGAAAAACACCCGGATCACAAAGGCTCTATTGCCTTTTTGATCACGGCTGACGAAGAAGGCCCTGCACACAACGGCACCGTAAAAGTCGTTGAAACACTGGAAGCCCGTAACGAAAAAATCGACATGTGTTTGGTTGGCGAACCGTCATCGACCACCCTCGTTGGTGACGTCATTAAAAATGGTCGTCGCGGTTCTTTGGGGTGTGTACTCACGGTTAAAGGTAAGCAAGGTCATGTGGCTTATCCTCATTTGGCCAATAATCCAGTGCACATGGTTGCTCCTGTCTCTTATACACATCTGACGCTGCCGACGAGCGATCTAGTGTAGAT
>OJAV01000905.1_pt1 | contig 9747 bp, 8 predicted proteins | sample 1590081 | NCBI WGS metagenome assembly OJAV01 (sample SAMN05416852, study PRJEB24817) | seawater metagenome | isolation source: Sea water | place: Canada:Atlantic | collected 2013-07
GGCTCGGAGATGTGTATAAGAGACAGCCTTTGTCTTGATGGTGCTTTTTGTTCAGCAAGGTGGTGGTGATAATTTACTGTATTTAATGGCCTTAATTGCCTTTGTTTTTGGTTGGCATTTAGTTGCGTCAATTGGCGGCGCCGATATGCCGGTGGTTGTTTCTATGCTTAATTCTTATTCTGGTTGGGCTGCTGCGGCTGCAGGTTTTATGCTGAGTAATGATTTGTTAATTGTTACGGGGGCGTTAGTAGGGTCTTCAGGTGCAATTCTTTCCTACATTATGTGTAAGGCGATGAACCGTTCTTTTATCAGCGTGATTGCCGGTGGTTTTGGTACTAATGTGGTGATCGATACGGATACCGACTATGGCGATCACGTTGAAATAAACGCAGAAGCTGTGGCTGATATGTTAAATGGCGCGAAGTCGGTGATCATTGCCCCAGGTTACGGCATGGCGGTAGCACAAGCTCAATACCCAGTTTATAAATTGACTCAAACCTTAAAAGATAAAGGCGTAGATGTACGTTTTGCTATTCATCCGGTAGCTGGTCGATTACCAGGTCACATGAACGTGTTATTAGCTGAAGCAAAAGTGCCTTATGATATTGTTTTAGGTATGGAAGAAATCAATGATGACTTCCCTGAAACTGATGTGGTGCTAGTTATTGGCGCTAACGATACGGTTAACCCCGCGGCGGCTGAAGATCCTACTAGCCCGATTGCGGGTATGCCGGTATTAGAAGTGTGGAAAGCAAAAAATGTTGTGGTGTTTAAACGCTCAATGGCAACAGGCTATGCTGGTGTGCAAAATCCCTTGTTTTTCAAAGACAACACACAAATGTTGTTTGGTGATGCTAAAGACTCTGTGGAAGCAATATTTAAAGCGCTCTAGTTTCTCACTTAAAACTTAAATAGTTAGACTTAAAATGCCGATAATCATTATCGGCATTTTTTTTATCATTAAATTAGTTTTAGCTAGCTAATACCAATACTGGCTTCTAAATTTCCACCTTGCTTTTTTGCACTTTTCCTTGCGGATTATTTATGACGGCTTACGTAGTTGCTGGTTTTATTTTATCTGGCGGTGATAAAGTTATTTATCTAGTAAGCAATTTTGTTAAGCTATTCAAAATAAAAATTAATTAGTTAACCTCAGCTTGGATCATAAAAGTATTTTTTAGCTTGAAAAGTTATATCTGCCGGCAAGGTTTATACGGCTTTATATAGCTTCTTTAACTTCTTAAATTACGCTCAACATTCAAACCGGTTATTTAATGCAGTCACTAGGGTGATTTTTGCCATGCGTAAATCTTGGTAGCAGGTTTAATCACCCTAAAAATATGCTGAGTTATAACTAACAACTAATCCTTCGGAGAATAACGTGGTAGAACCAAGTGTAATTGAACCCAGTTTCATTGAGTTGTGGGTAGGAACTATTAACGGTTATTTATGGGGCAGTATTTTAATTTATCTGCTCAGTGCTTGTGGTATATGGTTCACTATTCGTTTGAAGGGGCTGCAAATTAGACGCTTCTTTCATATGTTTACGATTTTAAAGTCGAGCCGAAAAAGTTCGACTCATGGTATTTCTTCTTTTCAAGCTTTATGTACGTCGTTGGCAGCCCGTGTTGGTACAGGAAACTTGATGGGGGTGGCGGTTGCTATTTCGCTAGGCGGCGCGGGTGCTGTTTTTTGGATGTGGGCAATTGCCTTAATAGGCATGGCAACAGCATTTGCTGAAAGTGCCTTAGGCCAACTTTATAAAGAACGTGACAGCAACGGAAATTTCCGTGGTGGTCCCGCTTATTACATGAGTAAAGGCTTAAATAATAAAAAATTAGCGATAACATTCTCGCTATGTTTGTTTTTTGGTTATGGCTTTGTATTTAGTGCCGTTCAGGCAAACTCCATCACTAGCGCATTTAGTGGCTCATACGGTTTTGAACCATTCTATACCGGTATTGCAATTACGTTTGCTGCGGCTTTTATTGTTATGGGGGGGTTAAAAAATATAGCTCGTTTTGCTGAGTTAACCGTACCTTTTATGGGTTTGCTTTACATACTGGTTTGTTTAGGGGTTATTTGGCTAAATATTGAAAAAGTGCCAGCGGTTATTAATGATATATTTGCCTCGGCGTTTGGCATAAAAGAGGCCGGCAGTGGCTTGGTTGGTGCGGCTATTGTGCAAGGAGTTAAACGTGGTTTGTACTCTAATGAGGCGGGTATGGGTAGTTCACCTAATGCCGCCGCAGCTGCTGAACCGTTTCCTCCGCATCCTGTATCTCAAGGTTACATTCAAATGTTGGCGGTGTTTTTTGATACTATTGTTATCTGTTCTTGCACCGCTATTTTGATTTTACTTTTTAAAGAGACCGGTAGCCAAGCACAAGGTATTCAATTAACCCAACAAGCACTTGCTTATCAAGTCGGTGCTTGGGGCAGTGACTTTATTTCTATCGCTATATTATTATTTGCCTTTACCTCAATTGTGGCAAATTATGCCTATGCAGATAACAATTTAAAATACTTGAAAATGGATAACATGCAAGGGCGATGGTTTCTGCGTATTGGTTTTTTATTAATGTTGGTCTTTGGCTCAATAGCGACGTTACCTGAAGTGATAGCTTTAGCCGATTTATCGACAGGATTAATGACGATAGTTAATGTTAGCGCCTTATTTATGCTCTCTGGTGTGGTGGTGAAAATAACCAAGGATTACCATCAACAGCAAGACAAAGGTTTACTGCCCACTTATCAGCCGGATGAGCAAGAGCAAAAAGACTTTAATTTGACTAAAGATATTTGGCATAAAAAGTAAGGTTTTTGCTGTATCGTTATTATCACTAGCCTGTTGTTATTGTTGTGGAAAAATAACTTAACAGGCTTAGTAATTACTACGATGTTACGTTATTTATTAAATCGCTAATAGGTGCTAAGTCACAATTAATTGAACAGCATTAGTCTGAATATTTAATAGCAACAACTTGCAACAAAGCTGCTATAATGCGCGCCTTAATATTTTGGCGCATAGCGATTTAGCTAACTGCGTCGTTTACGATAATACAGAAATGGTGATGTGATGAGTGTGGATGCAATAGGTTTATCGGCTAATTTACTAAAAGCGGTAAAAGCATGCGGTTATAAAAATTTAACACCGATTCAGCAACAAGCTATTCCTGTTATTCGTACAGGCGTTGATGTTTTAGCAAGTGCGCAAACAGGCACGGGAAAAACGGCAGCATTTACCTTGCCAATTCTTGATGGTTTAGCGAAAAAAGTAAAAGCTAATGCAGATGGTTTTGATACCACAAGTACAGTTAAAGCGTTAATTTTAACGCCAACACGTGAATTAGCTGCGCAAGTTGAAAAAAACGTGAAAGCTTATAGTGAGTTTTTGCCGTTGCGCTCGGGTGTTATTTTTGGTGGTGTAAATATGCCACCACAAACTAAAATGCTTAAAAGTGGTGTTGATGTACTCGTGGCAACACCGGGTCGTTTAATTGAACATCTTGAACAGCGTAATGTCGACCTATCACAAGTGCAATACCTGGTACTAGATGAAGCCGATCGCATGCTTGATATGGGCTTTTATAACGATATTGAACGCATTGTTGCTATGATTAAGGCGAAACACCAAACCTTAATGTTTTCTGCTACATTCTCAAATAAAGTTAAAACTTTAGCGAAGAAAATACTTAAAACGCCAAAAACAATTGAAGTAGCACGTCAAAACTCTACCTCAGGTAAAGTAAAGCAATCCGTTTACTGGGTGTCTGAAACGCGCAAAGCAGAGTTACTGTCTGAGCTTATTGGCGTGAATAATTGGCAACAAGTACTGGTGTTTGCCGGCACTAAAGAAAGCGCTAATATTTTAGCCAAAGAGTTAAAACTCGATGGTATAAAAACCGCTTTATGTCATGGCGATAAAACGCAAGGTGCTCGTAATAAAGCCCTTGAGCAATTTGTTGACGGTAGTGTTCGAGTTTTAGTGGCTACCGATGTTGCGGCCCGCGGACTTGATATTGCTAACTTACCTTATGTGGTTAACTTTCATTTGCCATTTCTTGCTGAAGACTATGTTCATCGTATTGGACGTACTGGCCGTGCTGGTAAGTCAGGAACAGCGATATCATTGGTAAGCCCAAAAGATGAGCAATTTCTTGATAACATTGAAGCGTTAATAGAGCGCAAATTTGAGCGTATTATTGTCCCTGGTTATGAGTTGGATCGAGCGTTGCCTGGCCAATATGACGCGAAAGAAGATGCACCACTGAAGAAAAGCCGTTATAAAGCGACGCAAGAAAAAAATCAAATGCTAGCCCGTAAAAAAGAAAGTGAGACACCGGCAGCAAAACGTCGAGCCAAATCACAAAAACAAAAAACTAAAACTGCTGGAAAGAGACGCTAATTAGCGCCTATTTCTTTTGAGTAAAGATTAATAAAATAATGCACAATGTCTGAACATGATAGTTTTGTAGAAATACCGTTTGAAAATAGGCATCAGTGCTGGTTTTGTGCAGAGCCAGCCGCTAGCTATTTTTCCTTTCCGCATCAGCAGCACCTAATTTTAGACTGCCAACATCCTACATTAACAGTACCCAGCTGCAGTGAGTGTGCAAATGCCGCACTTAAAGCCAAAGTTAGAAATATTTGGCAAGTAGAGCAGCAGGTCAAAAAGTTTCTGATGCAAAAATACAAAAAAGATTTAGCCATTGGACTAAATTGGACACGTGAAGAACTCGCTAACTCGGGTTTTGAGGGCGGCAGTTTTTCAGGTTTTCAACGCAGTGCATGGTTTATGTATGAAGTGGCAAAAGATCGGGTGAATTTTTCTGGTTGGCCGCTTGTGCTTGACGGTGTTGAAATTGAAAAAGACAATATCAGTGATAGTTTTACCTTTGACGGTGTTTGTTACCCGAGCATTGAAGAGGCTATTGAGTCTTACAGTGAAAACTTTCGTCTAGACGCAATGTTTTTACGTCAAATTTTGGCAAAAATTGGTCCAGAAAAATTTGCCCAAGCGGTAAGGTATTGCCGCTTATACATTGGTGCCACGCCGTTAGAGAAATCACGCGCATTGCGTGATCTCTAAAACACACGCTTTAGCTGGTTTGCTGTGTCACTACGCTTAATTTGCAAGGAATGTTCATTTTTTGTGAATATAGCGCAGCATCCGCTCGTTGGAAAAAACTGATCGGATTGTCAGCTTTATTCATAAATGCCAAGCCTAAGCTACTGGTAACATTATATTTTGCTAATAATGCATCTTGGGCTATTGCTTGGTAAATTCTTTGTTCTATCACCGCTAATGATTGTTCAGACGCATCAGCGACAATAATAGCGAATTCGTCGCCACCAAAACGAAAAATGCATTCTGTATCTCTAACACTCTGGCGCAGGGCTTGAGCAAAGTTCACTAGGACGTTGTCACCTATAGTGTGACCAAAAGAATCATTAATTGCCTTAAACTTGTTTAAATCACAAAGAATTAAACCGACTCTAGCGTGCCTACGTGTTGCTTGTGCCATAGTGCGTTTTATTTGTTCGTCAAAACTTCGACGGTTGCCCAACTGCGTTAAGCCATCTTGCATCGCCAATTGCATGGCTTGATGATAGCGAACTGCGTTGTTTAGTGGGTTGATCAGTAAGCAATGCAACTCACTTAGTATCTTATAATTACCTAGACTTATTGGTGAGTTGACTGCATAGGTGATTATGCCAAAAAACTCGCCATTCAGTTTCAATTCAAATTGACGTTCAGCTTTTGCCTGTCGGCTACCACGAGCGGTGGCACTGATTTCTGCATGTTTAAAGTAAATCCCTGTAAAATCAAGATACTTTGCCACTTCAATTGCGAAAATATTGATCAGCTGTTTTACATCCAATGTCGTTTGTAGTTGTTCGAGCAATGCTAAATTTCGTTGGCTTTGCTGCTCATTATGTTGAAATAATGTAAAGGCATTAAATTTGGAATTAGGATGGTTAACAACGTTGACTGTTCGCATATTTTCTCCTAGCTAATTTTGACGTTTAAGCTTTGTTAAAATAACTAAAGCAAAAATCATACCCAGTCTTTAGTCTGTGTGGAATTTGATCGAAAATTTAAGAAGAATAAGGCAGCTGTGTTATTGTTAACTATATATGGTTATGAACACCGCTAATTAATAGCGCATTGAAGCTACAAGTTAAGTGTCAGTTTTTATAGATATTTTTTATTAATTCAAGAAAATAATTTAGACAAATTTAACTGTACAAGGCATAGTTATAATAGTTACCTCTGTTGGTATTTAGCGCTTTGATTAGTTAAATTTTGTAATTTTCCCTTTTATCATCTTGTAAGGAATGCATGTGACAAGCCACCTTGAATTACTCGCAATATTATCCAGTGCCGTTTTAATCGTTTGGCTTTTTCGCCGCTTGCAGTTACCGGCTATTCTGGCTTATTTAGTGGCGGGCGTTTTAGTGGGTGAGCATGGCTTAGCTTTAGCTCAAGAACATGTCGACTATGAACACTTTGCTGAACTTGGTATTGTGTTTTTGCTTTTCACCCTAGGGCTGGAGTTTTCATTACCTAAGCTCATGGCAATGCGACACTTAGTGGTTACCGTTGGCAGTTTACAAGTGGTAATTTCACTGCTGCTATTTATGTTGGTTGCGATGTTCTTTGGGCAAAGTTTTGCCGCAGCGATAACCATTGGTGGCATATTAGCACTTTCTTCTACCGCAATTGTTATTCGGCAATTAAGTGAAAGTGGTGGCATGAAGAAAAAGTCAGGGCAGCTTTCTGTTGCGGTGTTGCTTTTTCAAGATGTTGCTGTAGTACCCTTATTGATTGTTATTCCGCTCTTAGCACAAGGTGGAGACTCTTCTTTTCTATTGGCGCTATTATTTGCACTGGTAAAAGGTGTTTTTGTTGTTTCACTTTTACTACTGGCCGGTAAATGGTTATTGCCAAGACTATTTAATTTGGTGGCGCAAGTTCGAACTGATGAACTGTTTGTTTTAACAACGTTGTTGGTCACTTTAGTTGCATCGGCATTGACTCAATGGTTTGGTCTTTCGATGGCGTTAGGCGCATTTTTAGCGGGGATGATGTTAGGGGAAAGCCAATATAAACACCAGCTTGAAGCAGACATACGGCCTTATCGCGATATTCTGTTAGGGCTATTTTTTGTTACTGTTGGTATGAAGCTAAATATTAATGTTGTGTTTTCATCGCCTGGGATTATTATTTCTCTGTTGATCTGTTTTATGGTAATTAAAGTATTGGTGGTTCGCTTGTTAGCCAAGCGTGCTGGTGAGTCATCTAAAGACGCTTGGGCTGCGGGCATTATGTTAGCGCAAATGGGTGAATTTGGTTTTGTGCTTATAGCATTAGCAAGTCAGGTAGAAGTTTTACCGCCGACAACAGCCTCTATTTTATTGGGTACAGGTGTGCTGAGTATGGCAATAACACCTTATATGATTAGCCATGCTCGCACCTGGGGATTGTGGCTTAGCCAAGAAGAAAGCATAGACACCCAAGGACTAGATCAGTTACCCAATAGTGAATCGTTAAGTGAACACGTGATTATTTGCGGCTTTGGCAGGATTGGCCAAACCGTGAGTCGATTCTTAAAACAAGAGTCAATAGACTTTGTTGCTATTGATATCGACCCATTACGCACCACCAAAGCGCGCGAAGCGGGGGAGAATGTGCTGTTTGGCTCGTCTCGTCAGGCTGAATTACTGCACGCAGCCCAATTGTCAAAAGCAAAGCTAGTAGTTATTGCTTTTGGTGACGACAAACAATCACTTGATGTTATTCAAAAGGTTCGCTCATTAGCCCCTGATGTACCCATTTTAGTGCGTACACGTAATGATGATCAGTTAGATGAATTACATGCTGCGGGCGCCAATGAGGTGGTGCCAGAAAGCTTAGAGGGCAGTTTGATGTTGGTTTCACAAGTTTTGTCGTTGACAGGTGTGCCCTTTTCTAGAATTGTTCGCCGTGTGCAAAAAGAACGTAAGAATCATTACAATCACTTACACGGTTTCTTTCAAGGTGAACATACAGATATGAGCCCCGATGCCATTGATCGTATTGAATTTGCGCACGCGATTATATTATCAGATGATTCTTATGCTAATGGTCTTACTATTGGTTCACTAAAACTCGATGAACGTAGAGTAATTGTGGTGGCATTAAGACGCGATGATATAGAAACGGAAGAACCTAACGTAGACACCGTGCTACAGCCACAAGATACTTTAATTGTCCGCGGCAAGCCTAGGCGTGTAGAGCGTGCAGAACGCTTTGTACAAGAGGGGCATTAACATCTAGATGCTCACAAGCATATTTTTTATATCAAAGATTGAGAGCATAGCAGTGTGTTAATTGATTTTTTTACTGAAATCAGTTAGATATTAAGGAATTGTCGGATTTTATTTTCTTGCTCAAGAGCGTCATTAAAACCGAGTGTTATTAACTCTTTACAATAATTTTTTTCAAACAATAAATAGCTAAGTAAGCTCGATTCTGCATCATTGTTAATACCTATACTACGCAGTAATAATCGAATTGGTAGTGGTAAGTTATCATAATATTTCACCGCAATACTATTAAAGTTATGACTTGGGTTTAACAGGTAGGATTCGATATTTTTTAAACCTGTGGTGCCCTTTTTATTTTCATCAGGAATTAACGACAAGGTGTGGTTAACTCGTTCCATGCGCTCAATATCACTTTGTAAGGTATCAGAGAATACCGAATCCAGTAAATGGCCAGCAATAGACGCTGTTGTTGGCGGATGAGGGTTGTTTTCTTCTGCATGAATAGGATCTTTAGGTTGCTCAACACCGACAATAAATATTTTCTCTGCTCCTAAATGAATGGCCGGACTTAGCGGTGATAACTGATGAACTGAGCCATCACCTAAATGGTTATGTCGTATTTTTACCGATGGAAATACTAGCGGGATAGCCGCTGATGCCATTAAATGCTGACTATTTAGTTGTGTTGGCTCACCACGGCGCTTAGCTCTAAACCAAGGAGAGATAGAGTCTTCGGACTGGAAGAAACTAATAGAGTTGCCGCTAGTGTAGCTTGATGCGGTTACGGATACTGCAGATAGATAACCGCGACGAATATTGGTATCAATACGACTAAAATCGACAACGGTCTCTAATAGTTGCTTGAGTGGCGCATTGTTTAATAAGCTTCTTGGATTTTTGTTAGCGTAATCTGCTTGAAAACCACCGAGCAAGCCTGCAATAAGGTGACTCGAAACACGCATAGCATCACTATGATAAATGCGCCCAGGATCTAGGTTTTTCCACACCCACTCTAATTTTTTCACCGCTAATTGAAAACACGAGGCATAACACGCTAATGCGGTTGAATTAATAGCGCCAGCTGAAGTACCACAAATAATAGGAAAGGGCACACCATGGTTACGCGGCATAAATTTAGCTATCGCAGATAAAACCCCGACTTGGTAAGCCGCACGCGCGCCGCCTCCGGTTAATACTAGGGCATTATTACTGTCGATGTAGCTACGTTTATTTGTCATTAATTGAACCAAGTTGCATAAAGTATCGTCTTTGGGCGTGATTTTAATCAGTTTTCGATAGGGTAGCTAGCGCAAATGAAAAGTTTTTTAGCGCGAGAGGAAGTTGAAATAAAAAAAGGCCAGCTAATGCTGGCCTTTTTAATGACATAAGAATTATTGACTAGTAAAACATTGAACATACATTACGTATTAACGC
>OJAV01000913.1_pt1 | contig 9688 bp, 6 predicted proteins | sample 1590081 | NCBI WGS metagenome assembly OJAV01 (sample SAMN05416852, study PRJEB24817) | seawater metagenome | isolation source: Sea water | place: Canada:Atlantic | collected 2013-07
CCTGAGTCTACAGTTTTGGAAAAGGGTGAAAGTGTAGACCTGAGTCTACAGTTTTTGGAAAAGGGCGAAAGTGTAGACCTGAGTCTACAGTTTTGTAAGGACCACAGGTGCTGGCCTAACATGAATATTAGAATACAGTATTTACCATGGCAATCCTTCTTCTAAAATCAGTATGGTACAGGTTAGGTAAATAACTACTTTAATAGTCAATCACAAGAGTTTGTGTGTCTTTAGTAGTTATGGAATTTGGTCGTCGTGATCACAAATTGGTAAACGCAACACTGCCTTAATGTCGATTTTGAAGTTATTTCTAGAGAACCATTGGCAGGTTGAAAGTGTAGACTCAGGTCTACACTTTTCGGAAGGGTTGCATGTACTGGCCGGATAAGAACATTAGTTTACAGTATTTACCATGGCAACCATGCTTCTATAACCTAGCATGGCACAGGTTGGGGAAATAACTACTTAAATACTCAACTACAAGTCTCTGTGTGCTTTGAGAAGTAAGGGTGGGGCGTCGTGATCGCGCAATGGTAAACGCAACACTGCCTTAATGTCGATTTTGAGGTTTATCCCTAGAGAACCATTGGCAGGTTGAAAGTGTAGACTCAGGTCTACACTTTTGGGGAGGTTTTAAAGTGCTGGCCTGGCAGTAAGATCCAATCCCCGTGTTCATGATAATAACCAGGTTGCTAGAACATGATATAGGTTATTATTATAAATCCTTTTATCTGACAATTATTTCTTGAGTCCTGCTGGTATAGGCTGACATTCGACATGAATACACGATGATAATTTCGAAACTGAATTGATGCCTTTCAAAATTACCTATAGAGAGCCATTGGCAGGTTGAAAGTGTATATCTGAGTCTACAGTTTTTGGGAGAGGGCAAAAGTCTAGACCTGAGTCTACAGTTTTTAGAAGAGGGCGAAAGTGTAGACCTGAGTCTACAGTTTTTGGAAGAGGGTGAAAGTGTAGACCTGAGTCTACATTATCTAAACAGTCAGAACGATCTGAGTTAGCGATATTGTATTGAATCAATTAGTTCTATTATAGGTATTGATGAAAATATTATTGTTTTAAAACAATTTTAATCAAATGTATTGATCGTAAATACAAATGAAACTAATCTATCTGCGGCGAACAAAAAAAGGATAAATAAATGACTACACGCGCTAAGATAATACCTATCGGAATTCCTAAAGGTGGAACAGGTAAAAGCACCTTCTGTGAATTACTTTCTGTAGAAGCTGCACACCGTGGCTCTAAAGTTCTTCTTATTGATTGTGATTCAGAAACAGAGAATACAACTATTTTTGTAGAAAACCGAGCTGAGCTAAACGAAACTTTAGCAAAAGAAGGGAAGGGTGGGGTGCCTGAACTGGATTGTATTTCATGTGGATTTGATCAGGAAAGTATAGTTTCCGACATTCTGAGAACTCACGCGAAAGACTATGATTATATATTCATTGATAATCACCCTAAAGCCGATAGAGTTTTTAGGCGCCTCTGCACCATATCAGACCTTCTAATTCTTCCAATAGAGTATACTGATAAATCTTTCGATACGTTACCGAAAGTGGTTAGCATGCTAGAAGACATAGATGCATCCATAAAGGCAAACGATCCTAATGTACCCGATGATTATCAAATACCGACACTAATGGTATTGAATAAAGTACTAACTGTCCGCGCAAAGGCAATAGAGGAAGCTAAAAGCCTTATAAAAGGCTTTGATGAAAGACTTCTCATCGCTAAAACCATTTTGCCGTCAAGAACCATATATCAGCAAACAAGTCGTGGGTTGACAGTAAGCGACACATTGGAACATAAAAAAGCAGCGCTTGAGGTTAAAGCTTTATTTACAGAAATAGTAAAGCTACTGGCTGAATAGGGGGAAGACATGGCTTCAAATCTGAAAGCTGTAGCTAGTGCAGCTGACCGCGTAAAAAAATTACAAGCACGGAAACTGAAGGAACAAGATAAGGAACCTTCAGTAGAAAGCATTTCAAATCCTAATGCAGAAAGCAAAAGGGTTAAGCATGATAAGTTTGCAATGCTTGAAGCGACGACCGATGTATCATCTGACGCCCCAATTGAAAGTGGCAAAGCCGCTGAGCCATCGACAGAAATAGGGGCTGTTGAACTTACTGACTCGCTTGGTGGAATCAAAGAGGCTGAGGCTATTAACGCTGACCAACTCACATCAAGTTTGAAGCTGGGTGTAGAAAGCAACATGGTCACGTTGAGAAGCGGGGCGCGTTCACGCTGCTATATTATACAAATTGTCAATCCCGCTGAGGAAACAACGGTCTTTGAGTATAACCTTAGACCAGAGTTGGATTTAGAAGACACAAGCGATATAGATGATTCAATAGTTGCGCATGGCACAAATGCCACACCTGTTGTTGCAAGAAATAACAAGGGTAAAGTCGAAGTTATATGTGGTTCACGTCGGCGTGCTTCTACAATTAAGGGTAATAAACCGCTTACAGCACTAGTAATTGAAGATGTAAGTGACAATGATGCTAAATACATTGCTGTATCAGAAAATCAGGGGAGAAAGGGGTTCGATATTTTCACCCAGGTTGCAGAGTGGGAGATGCTTTTAGAAGGCCCCAACCCAGCATTCAAAAGTGTACAGCAGCTAGCAACGATATATGAAAAAAAGGACAGAACATACATTAGTAGAAACCGCATTATTAAAAATATCCCTAAAGAGGTATATCTTAACTTTACGGACAGGCAAAATGTTAAAATGAAACATGCCTTCGATGCGGCAACGATGCTGGACAAGTTACCCTTGAATAGAAAGGGTGCTCTAATAGAAATTTATAGCGGTGATAATAAGGAAACAACATTCACTGATTTTGCAGCGGATGTTAAAAAAGCCTACGAAGAAGATATAAGTCAAAACGTGGGGGAAAATGAGACAAAAACTAAGGTTCAGGCAAAAAAATTAGGCACCACCACTGTGGTTGAACAGTATGAACGTGCTTATCTTACGTCGAACCGTTCACAAAAGGCTGTTGTGTTCGCACTGCCTGATAATGTGGATTTCAACAGTGTTGATATAAAAGAAGTGAACGACAAATTGGAAGCATTATTTGCCGCTCACTTATCACAGTGATTGTTAAAGGCGTTGCAGCTTTAGGCTGCAACGCTTTCTCTTGAATCCAGATCGTATTTTATTGATTGCACCTTATCCATTCCTTCGAATAATTCCCCAGCACTTAAGAAATCATCGACCCATGTGACAGCTTTCTTATAGCACACAGGCACGGTTTCGTAATTTACACCAACAAGATCAGCTGCTCGCTTAGTTTCGTAGTATCCGCCTGCTTCTTGACACTCAGCCAACTTAAGAATGTTACGTAATAACAAAGTTTCTTTACTAAGTTCACTTTTTTCACCAAGTAACGCTAACTGAATATCTTTCGCTACATTGATTTTTTTAAGTACCATGGCCAGAGGAACATCTAGAATAGCATCCATCTGACTTAACAGACCAACAAAGAATGATTGCTCATTGTTAGCGGTAGTGCGCTCAGCAACAAGCTCTGACATTTTAGCTCTTGTAATGGACGACACGACTAATCCCTGAGGCTTGTCCTCACCAGCAGAGCAGGTTAACAACAAGGCGGTGAATTTCTTCATTCTTTCTAAGCCAATATAGTTAATTGCGTTTCGAACACTTTTTATCGGCGAAGACTGCCCAAAAATACCACTATTTATATAGCGGAGTAACTTATAGAGTAACGCGGTGTCTTGACTAACTAATGTCACCACTTCATCAACAGAAGGGGCGTCGCTAAGCAGCACTTGGTAGATATTTAATACGTTATGTATCTGTGGAGCTATGGTATTGAGCTTTTGAATCTTAGGCTTCCCAAAGTAATAACCTTGGAAGAAATTAAAACCTAATTCCATGGCCTCTTCGTATTCTTCTAACGTTTCAACTTTTTCAGCCAACAGACGAACTTTGGGAAGGTTCTTTTTCATATTTAAAATGAAACTTTTCATTGTGGACAGAGGAGATTTTTGAACATCTATTTTTAGAATTGATGCTAGCTTTACAAATCTAAGCCACTCTCTCGAATAAACGAAATCATCTAAGGCAATAAGATAACCTTTACTATGAAGTTCTTTAACGGCGTCATAGACAGCATCTGAGGGCGGTACCGACTCCAAAATCTCGACAATAACTTCTTTTGGATTAAGCAAAAGAGGAAGGCGCTGCAATAACGCTTCTTCACTAAAGTTTATTAGTGCGATGTGATTATGCGTTAGTTGACTAATACCAAGCGTCAAATGCGTATTATTAATAAGCTTCGCTGTTGACTCTAAAGGCGTTACGCCAGCAGGGTAGGCGTTTGTCATACCGTCTCTATAAAACAACTCATATCCAACCAGCTTCTCTGAGCGGTTGTACAACGGCTGTCTTGCTACAAATGCTTCCATATTTATACCACTTCATGTTGTACTAAACTTGCCTTGCTTCTTGCAAGACAACTACGTCTTCAAACTCATATAAGCAGCAAAATATTTACCTGCAAATATTAACTAACATTCACATTCATCACTGTTTAAATGTGGAACGTTAATTTCATGGTTAGATTATACACATATCCAGCGCCACTGCAACTCATTCTCAAACAACATAATACACAAATGTAAATCTATAATGACTTGGATGGGAATTGGTGTTATTGTAATAGCAACCAACAGGAGGGTTTATGAGTCTAGAGTATAAGAATTTAAGAGATAAAATCAGCGGTTCAGCCAGGTCTAATGCTGAACTTGAACAGTACTACCTTAATACAAGTGAAGAGTACCGTAAGCATGTAGACCTCTCTGTTTTTCAACATCACTTTTCTCAAAACTCTCCGTCATCTTTTTTATGGCATGATTATGAGGGTGGGGGTATACACGCAACTATCTCACCATCAACACAATTCGCTGCTGTAAGGACAGATGAAAACTTGAATGTGGTTGATATTCCAATAGATGTACTCTGCAAACCACCGTTGGATAATCTCATACATCCAGAGGCTGCACTCCTGACTGGGTTATCTCCAATGCGACTGTTGAGGGATGGTCTGCAAGAACACGACTTCTTTCGTATAATTTACAACGAAATGATAATCCCCAACACGTGCTCGGCGGGGTATAATTCTCTTTCATACGATGATGAAATGACTAGGGCAGGGTTCTTCCGCAACCTATTTCCTATGTATAAGCGAGAGTTCAGCAACGGCAATTCTAGATGGGACATCTTCCCTGTTCTCATGGCATATTTCGCCACTCGACCTGCTGGCATTACGTTTCCTCTAAATGATAGCGGTGAGCCTAGCCTTAAACTAGAAGATTTAGCGAAAGCCAATGGCATTCTTCAGGAAAGTGCTCACAATGCTCTTGATGATGTTTACGCTTTAATTGGCTTATGCAAGCTACTCAAGTCATCAAACAAGAAACTATGGGATCATCTTTATTACCGAAGAACTAAGAAGCCGGTCATCGAAGATGTAAATAAAGCGATGGCAAAGGGGCAACCAATGCTCCATATTTCTGGCTATGCTGGTAAAAGCAACTACTGCATGCAATTGATTAAACCTATCGGATTTTCTCAAGCTAAAGGCGGGAATAACACATTAATTGCCATTAAGCTTGATGATACCCTTCCATCCTGGACAGCGCTGTCGCTCATCGAAGCTGAATCATTATTATATGCTGAAAAAGAGGAAGTTAACGCACTTGGCAAGTCACGCCCAGGTATTGTAAGTATAAAAGTAAATAAGTGTCCTATATTATTACCAGCGTCGATAACAAACGACTCTGAGGTGCACAAAAAAATAGGCTTCAACAAGTCGGTGCCAGATAAATTGAGAGAGTGGCAACCTTTCATAGATCCTGCAAGCACGCTAGCTCGTGCTATATTGAATAAGGAAGCGGATTTAAAAGTACCTCCTTATATTGATACTGCACTCTACAGTTACGGGTTCCCAAGTGACAGTGATGACTGGGCGATGGTTGAAAATACCAGTTTGACATCCGAAGAGTATATGGATAAAAATTGCCAATACAGTGCTCCTCACTTGCAGCAACTGCATATAAAGAAGCTTATCGCATTGGGCAGTAACGCTGTTGATGAAAGTACTCTAAATAAACATAAAGAACTGTCTAGAGAACGAATACTTGAACCCAAAGACAAAAGGGCATCGTTATCTGATGTATTGGATAGCCTTGAAGGTTTGGTTGCCGAGAATGACAAACAACAATCGATTTTAGATGATTATGATGATTATCTTTCTCATATTGATAAAAGGCTAAATCTGACAACGTGATATATTGGTTGTAATACCACGCAATCAAGGACACAGCAATGAGTGTTGCAGAGCAAAACAAGACTGTGTACGCATTAAGCCATGCGGCACCTAACTCGCTAGCTTCATCTGGCGATTTTTTCTTAAACGAGCTGGACGCTCACGCTGCCAAATCACGCCATCGCATGGGGTTGGAAGTCTTCGCCTTTGACGCCCCTCAAGATGATATTAATGAAGCAAGAGTGAATGGTAGTCTTTACGACAACGTCTTGCATCTTGAAATCTCAGAACGCATCTCATTGCTTAAGAATACGCTTGGCGACGATCATCAGCGCGTAATGGCGAGAGCTGAACTTGATTTTGCGACAGAAATTGAAGAGCAACCAGCAAACAAACGAATCTTAGCTGACGCATTAACATCTGCATTGCCACCTAAACAGGCCGCAAGAGCGATGATTAACTATACCCCTTCGCTGTCACGTAAGTTAATTGCTGAACACACTAAAGCTCGCAGTGACATTAATAAATTTGATGCGTACTACAAGCCGGAAGCAATAATGGCCCGCAGTCTTGATGTCCGTTCTCAAAGCTTCAATGACAAAGCTAAACAGTCGATACCAAACACCGAAGCTGCACGAAACGCCTTTGAAAATGGCAGAGCGGCCTATTATCAAAGCATATTAGCGCAAAGCACGGAATGCAAAAACAAGCTAATGACATCAGCTTCTATTGGTGGAAAAGAGTACACCGTTAATGTTGAGTTTGACTACAACAACATGAGCCAAGAACCGAATAGTGTAAATGGTATTGAAGTTGGCTACATGTCACTTACCGGCCCTATCGAATATGGCGAAGATGGCATGCTCGATATTATTGAACATCCTGATTTGGCAACGTATCAGGTGCATGACCGTGATGCCAAAAAGCTACTTGCTTCAATGGACAGTTCTCAAGATAACCCTACACTCGTTGCTGAAATGGTCAATTACGCGAGAGCAATGAACAAGCCGACACCAGAACGCGAAGTTGCATTAGACTTAGATAACGAAATTAAAATGGGGCGAATCTAAATACCCCTAAAACTAAAAAGGCGCTATTAACAGCGCCTTTTTTGCATTCAGGTATCTTCCAAATTATTTCTATGGGCGCATACGCAGGACAGATCCAACATCATTACTATGCTCATGTTCTACATCGCTAGTAATACTGTTAACAACCTCGACACCATCATAACTTGCGGCAACAACCTCTTCAGTATAAGCATATTCGGGGATGTCATTTTCAGCTATACCCATACCTATATCCCAATAGTAATTAAAAGCTGTCTTTCCTTTCCTGTCATGACTTTCTATCTCTAGCGCTATTTCATCACCAACAGATAATGCATGTTTGAAAGAATGCACTCTCTCCAATCCGACACCAGTACGCTCCAATTCGTATAAGTAATTCAGGAATTTATCCATCATACCAGCATCCATATGATCGGTTTTAGACCTACCATCTCGCTCGACGGACTCCTTCATACGAAATTTCTTAACCTTCTTAGTCATCGCTACGACCTGGCTTATCGACAGTTCATATTTCGTATTGAGAACAATAAGGGCAGGGATGTCTGAGTTAGTCTCTCTAATGTTATTAGATATCGAATTGTCGTAATTCATATCGGACAAGTGAAACAGTTCGTGCAAAAAGAAAAACTCATCAAGATTAAGGATAGTATCACCGCCCCGGTTAAGCATTCGCCTGGCATCATTACGAATCCCTTCGCCTGTAAACTTCATGACTTGAGCAAGGCGCCCATCAGATAATGGGTATTTCACCACTGCCATATCATCACGGTCGTTAAAACCTTGCGTCATCATTGCATCAACAATCATTCTAGCCGCTTCTGGGTCTGCAGCAGAGTCTACTATCTGTTTATAAAACTCAGGTTGTTCTGGTGAATTAAAGGATATAGGCACACAGTCTGAATTTAAAGGATTGCCGTAAACCCCCGAAACTTTATTGTTTAACACGTCCTTATAATCATCTATGGTTATTTCTTTATCACATTGCGAAAAAGCAAAACTTCTGAAAAATTGATTAATAGGGGTCAGGTTGGATTTAACTTCATGCTCGACATCACTACCATTTGACGCGCAGCCCGCAGCTATAGCTGGGGCAATCATTGCCACTATAAATGACTTCTTAAATGAATTCATATTTCCTCCATAAAAAAAGCCTGCAAAAGCAGGCCTCCATATTTAATCCACCGGATAGACGGTTTCAGTAACCTCAATAGATTGGGTTTTGTAGTCGTATCGAATTGGATAGTAAGTGCCGTTAGAATAAAGAGCATTAACCGTATATCGGGCACGTTGTGGTTGCTCACAAGTACGTGTTTTCTTACCTGATTTAAAGGTAACCCAGGCGCTACAGTTTTCTACAGAACCATAATTCTCCCAATCTTGATAATCAGTATTCTTAATCGTACTGCTAGCTGAAGCTGACTGAGAAACGCTCGCAGTTTGACTTATCACTCGCGTATGAATGGTCGACGAACCAACCTTATGGGTGTAAGTGTAATTCTGGTCTTGCTTACAAGAGCGAGTCGCATCATTAGAGGTTAATGACTGGTGACTCCAGCTACCACAACCATAGACACTACCATCGTTAATCCAACCACTCTTACTTATTGTTACACTGCGCGATTGGGCGCTATCAGAGTAAGTTGTCTTCGTATGCGAACCGCCAATACTAAACGAGTAATTTGTCGATGTGGTTGTTCTAACAGTTCGAGATTGAGTATAGTTACTGGTTTGAGTTCCGGCAGCAGGACTCCAACTTGGGTTGTTTGCAGAACTCGACGCTGAACCGGCACTTACAGTCACGGTGCGAGATTGGCTTTGTGTAACGACTCTGCTTTCGTCCGTGGTTTTGTTGACCGTTTCTTTACCACTCCACCATTTATCATAGTAAGTCCGTGTACGATCTTGATTTCTACTACAACTACGTGTCTGCGTGAAATTGCTAGTTTGTGTACTTGCAGAAGGGGAATAGCTTCCACAGTTATATAAGCTACCGTTGTTTACATACGTAGTTACTTCCGAGCGATATGCAGAGTCAGTAATATAATCTTTAGTCCCTGTAGCAGAACGGGTGTTATTCTCATCTATTGTGCGGCTTTCAGTGGCCGTTTCACCGCTTGAATAGGTGCGCGTACGAGTTTGGTTCTGCTTGCATGAGCGAGTTTGTGTAAATGTCTGCCCACCATTAACCGTACTTTCACTTGGCGAGTAACTTCCGCAGCTATACACACTTCCACTATCAACCCAGCCACTCCAGCTCACTGTTACAGAGCGAGTTTGAGTAGATGCCACACCACG
>OJAV01000921.1_pt1 | contig 9610 bp, 7 predicted proteins | sample 1590081 | NCBI WGS metagenome assembly OJAV01 (sample SAMN05416852, study PRJEB24817) | seawater metagenome | isolation source: Sea water | place: Canada:Atlantic | collected 2013-07
GCAGAAATCTCGTATGCCGTCTTCTGCTTGAAAAAAAAAAAATAGAACTATTTCCCGCTGCAAGCTACCAGTACGTGCTTTATGGAATGGGCTTCTCACCTGATTTCTCACTGCAGTCGCATTTCTATACCGAACGGGACTTAGCTGACAAAGTCATGAAGCAGAATCAACTAATAACACAGCAAAAACTGAGTAGCTTACCGAATCATAGAGATTATATAGAGCAGTGGTTAGCTAGCTAAAAGAGAATAAGAATGCCAAATTTTGAAGTTTTAACTGCTGATAAACACAGCGATGTTCGTGTCGACGAAGGCAAGCTAGCCAAGACATTTGCTAACTTTCACTTAGTCAATGTAGAAATTAAAGAAGCCGTCCAAGCTTCCAGTGAATACCCACTTTTTTTCAGTAAAGTGAGTAATCAGCAGCGCTGGACTATTTCGGCACTTTGCGGCTTTGCGCCGAAAGAAAACGTTTTTGAAACTCAAGGCACATGGCTTGCGCATGTTACACCGCTAAGTTTGCGTACCTTGCCCTTTACCTTGAGTTTTGAAAGCGACCCCACTACCCCCGAAACCTTGTTGGATATGGATTCACCGGCAGTGGCAAAAAGCAATACTGGAAAAGACAGTGGAGACGCCTTGTTCTTATCAAGTGGTCGTCCAACTGCTTATTTAGATAATAAACAAAAATTGCTTAAAGAGCGCGTTGATGCAATGCAGCAAACTGCATCCTTGTTAGGCGAACTTGCTGAGCTAGCGCTTATTCAACCTACCGACTTACTGATTGAATATGCAGATAAAACTCAGCAGCGCGTTGGCGGCCTAGCCATGCTTAACGAAGAACGGCTTCAACAGCTCTCACCAGAAACGCTCTCTGCTCTCAATAAGAAAGGGGTGCTCTCAGTCCTATTTAATATTCTGGGCTCAGTGTTTCAAATAAACCGTGTTATTAGGCTCCACAACACAAAATTCCCTACTCGCCTCATAAGCAATGTGAAGTTCGAGATTAGCAAACCGTAATTTTTCTAGGAGTACGTGAATGTTTTCCAGCACGATTCAAGTGTCTGTTTTTGTGTTCGTTACCGCGCTAATTGGTTTTTTAACGTATTTGAGTTGTCGCGGACAAAATAGAAATGCGCAAAACCAAAACCGTGAGTTCTTTCTTGCCGGTGGCGGCTTAGCTTGGTATTTCATAGCGGGCAGTATTACGTTAACAAACTTAAGTACCGATCAACTTGTTGGTATGAACGGAAACCAAATGGCGCTTCTCTCGCTGTGGGAGTTTTCTGCGGTGGTGGGTTTATTTGTACTGGCAAAAGTGTTTCTTCCTGTTTACTACAAGTTTAAATGCACTACGACTACCGAATTGCTAGAGCTTCGCTATAACGATAAGCACATTCGAGCAGTGATCAGCGTATTATTTTTTGCCGGCAGCGCACTTATCTTTTGTCCAGCGGTCATTTATTCTGGCTCTCTGTTTATGCAATCAATGTTTAATGTAGAGCTACCATTGATGTATATCGCGGTTATCTTTGTGGTTGTTGGCGCACTGTATGCCATCTTTGGCGGCCTTAGAGCTGTTGCCGTTTCAGATACTTATTCCGGTGTTCTGCTGCTTACCATGGCGGTAATTGTTTTAATCCTCGCGTTACAAGCCATTGATTACAACTTCGACGGTATTCCACAAGAGCGCCTTACGCTTATCGGCGACAACGACTCCCCTATTCCGTGGCACACCCTGCTAACAGGCATGATTTTTATTCAGATGTTTTACTGGGGTACGAATCAGGTAATTACGCAACGAGCGATGGCCGCGCCATCGTTAAAAGAGGCGCAAAAAGGTGTATTTGCCGCAGCAGGCATTCGTTTATTAATTGTTCCTGCAATCATCGTGATTCCTGGCATAGTATCTTACAAGTTGTTCGGCGACATTGGCGATAGTGCCTACGGCAAGATTGTAGCAACCGTGTTGCCAGACTGGTTATCCGGCGTATTTGCTGCGGCAATGGCGGCGGCAGTACTGACTACCTTTAACAGTAACCTGAACTCAGCCACTGCGCTTTATGTGTGCGATATTCATGAGAGTTACGTTAACAAAACGCCTAACGTACCTAAATTAAGCGGTTACGTTACTGTATTACTGTGTTTAATTTCATTAGCGCTGATCCCTGTTTATCAGCAGGCCGACAGTATTATCAATCTAGTACAGAAACTTTATGGTCTATTAAGTATGCCAATCCTTTCTGTGTTCATTGTTGGTCTCTTGTTCAGAAACGTTCATGCGTTTGCTGCTATTGGTGCTGTGACCTTTGGCGTTTCTTTTTATGCCTTTGTCAGTTTTGAAGCATCGCCCTTTTATGCACCATTTGGCTTGCATTACATTCACCTTATGTTTGCAACGCTTGTAGGCTGCGTGTCATTCGCACTCATTGTGAACAGGGTCATCTTTAAACAGAAAGCAGAATTTTCACTGGCGCTAAACAGCGATAGCCCTTTTGAAGAAGAAGGCACTGTTGAAAACAAAAACGCCTAGCTTTTCTGTAAGTATCTTTTAAGAGGGTACGCTGCGTACCCTCTTTTGTTTATCAAGCGATGCATTAACTATGCTTTGTTGTTGCTAGAGACCTTTTGCGCTGGCTTGACGTTACTGCCACGTACTATTTCGCTCTCTTTTTCGCACAATGAATAGCTAATCCGCCAGCATCTGTGTTCAACCTATTTTTAACGCCGAGGTTTATATGTCGTCTTCACCTTCATTCGTAAGATTATGTAATGAGTTCACAACGCTCATCTTTGACTGCCAAGGCCGTATGCCAAAAGTCATCTATTACGGCGCCCCACTCAGCGATTCCACAACGCCTGAAATGCTCAGTATTTTAAACACCCGTCAAGAAGCCAAGTGTGCACCGGTTATCGAGCCTCCTATCAGCTTGGTGCCTACTCATGGTGAAGGATGGACCGGACAACCAGGCCTTGAAGTGTCTGGCGATAAAGACCAATGGTCTGCCGGCTTTAGCCTTGTAGAAACAAAACAAAGCGGCACGTCAGTAGAGTTTGTTGGCGAAGACCAACACAGAGGCATGCGACTAATTACCACGGTGAGTTTAGACGCCAATACTACCGTAGCGTCCTTTTGCTCGCGTGTTGAGAATACGGGGCAAACAGCGCTTCATCTTAGCTATTTAAATGCTGCAAGCCTGCCGCTTCCCACAACGGTGGATAAAATTAAAACCTTTGAAGGTAGATGGTCAGCAGAATTTCAAACTAGCGATCACGACCTCTTTTTTGGCAGTTACGTGAGAGAAAACCGCCGCGGTAAAACCTCCCACGACACCTTCCCAGGTTTAATTGCCTACCCTCAAGGCACGGGGGAATTGCAGGGTGAATGCTACGGCTACCACTTAGGTGCATCAGCCAATCACAAATTGCGTGCAGAACTTATGGCTGATGGTAGAAGCTATGTGCAGTTTGGCGAATTATTGTTCCCAGGTGAAGTCGTACTTGGTGAAGGTGAAAGCTATACCACCCCTGTTTTGTACACCGGCTTTGGCAGTGATGGTTTCTCCTCTCTTTCGCAGCAATTTCATCAATATATACGTAGCAACATTTTGCAGCACAGCGCTGAGTCTAAGCCTCGCCCTGTGCATTACAACACGTGGGAAGGCATTTATTTCGACCACGACGAAGCAACCCTAAAGGCCCTTGCTGACAAGGTGGCGCCGTTAGGGATTGAGCGTTTTGTGCTTGATGACGGCTGGTTCAAGGGGCGACGTCATGATAAAGCAGGCCTTGGCGACTGGTTTGTGGATGAAGAGATTTATCCAGAAGGGCTCGACGGGTTAATAGACCACGTAACGGGGTTGGGAATGGAGTTTGGTATTTGGTTTGAACCTGAAATGGTGAACCCAGATAGTGACCTGTATCGCAATCATCCTGAATGGGCACTGCAAAGTGAAAACAATCCTCACGTACCGTTTAGAAATCAGTATGTACTCGACCTGACCAACAAGGACGTTGTTGAATATCTGTATAAGGTGATAACCGACATACTCGCCGCCTACCCTAAAATTAGCTACATTAAATGGGATATGAACCGCGACGTTAATCATCCTGGCAACCTGCACGGCAAGCCTGCCATGCATGGCCAAATGACAGCGTTATATTCGCTTATCGACCGCGTAAAGGGCGCACACCCAGGGCTTGAAATTGAGAGCTGCTGCTCGGGCGGTGGACGTATCGACTTAGGCATACTTCCTCATACTGACCGCTTTTGGACCTCTGATTCAAACGACGCCTTAGACCGACTTTACATTCAGCGTGGCTGCTCATTCTTTTTCCCCTCAGAGGTAATGGGTGCCCATGTAGGCCCACGTGACTGCCATATTACAGGTAGAAACTTACCCATTGAAATTCGTTCTGCTGTGGCGATGTTTGGTCATATGGGTATTGAAATGGACCCTCGTGAACTGACTGAACACGAAGAAAGCGTACTTACCGACGCCATTTCACTCTATAAGCGCATACGTCCCCTCACACATAGCGGCGACTTGTTCCGCATGGATGATGATGGCCTAAACGTTAAGTTTGGTTATGTGTCTAAGAATAAAGAGGAGGGTGTTTTTGCTTATAACAGTGTGCAAGAAACCCGACGTACTACCCCTACTCGCTTCTTCTTTGCTGGGCTAGATGCCAATAAGCAATATACGGTGGAACGAGTGTGGCCTAGGGTACTTAAAGAGTACACCCCCTCTATTTTACAACAGCTAGAAGGAAAGGTTTTTACCGGTGAGGTGCTGATGAAGTACGGCATGCAGTTACCCGTGCTCTTCCCAGAAACAGCGCTTATCTATTCAGTAAAAGCGGTGTAAATCGAAAAAACAAACAGCCTGAACGTGCTAGTTACTGCGTTCAGGCTGTTTTTATAAAACGGCTTCAAGCCCGCTTTTTAATCTTCTTTTTTAACGCTTTCAGAATTTTTGAAAAACGTTCGCCCTCGCTTCCATTGATAAGCGCCAGCGTAGTTTTCGCTTTCTCAATGTCATTGGCATTTAAGCGCAGCTCTGCGAGTCGTAGTTGAGCCCAATTTACACTTGGCAGGCCTGCTGTATCGATATTCGTTGTATTGAAGCCATCAATATACTGCTCTAATGCAGCAATGCCCGTATTGGTAAATTTGTCGCTGTTTAACGCTACTTGGCCAAGGCGGTATTTGCCGTACAGCAAATTGCTTTCGCGCTGTTCGTATTCATCCCATTGCGCCGAATCTTTGCTTTCTACCGTTGCTACCGACATGTCCATTAGTGGCGACAGCGCTTCAAAAGCGTGGCTGTATTTTTCAGAAGATAAATAATGACTGCCTAATTCAAAGTTAGCTCGTAAGGCCGAGACCTCATTCTGTGCAAGCGCGTCGTAAATAGCGCGTGCTTGGTCTTCATTATCGTCTTTAAGATAGAAGCTAGCCAAAGCAAATTGGCCTTCTACGCTATCAATTGTGGCGATCTTTTCTGCCAACTTTTTCGCTTCATCCATATCACCACCGGCAATGGAAGGAGCCACTAAATGAAATTGCATTAGAGCGCGATAAACCGCAATCTCGTCAGGCGCAATAACAATTGCTTGCTCTAAGCTGCTTTTGGCTTTTTTTGCATAACCCAAAGCTGAAAAGATACTGTTTGACGCCTGCGCTCCCATTACGTTGGCATGAGTATGAAAGGCACGATAATCTTTGCTGTAGCTTGCCATAAACTCTTCAGCTACTTCTTCGGCATCGTCTAAATCTGTATTCATGAGTGCTGAAATCAGCAAATTATATTGCTCTGGACTTTTTCCTTTCACGTCCTCCAGCTTATCAATAACACGCTCCCACTCTCCTTGGCGGGCATACATTTCTAGCTTGGTAAGCTCTGCCCTTTTCTCAGACGACGTTGATACTGAGCTATCAGCTGCGAATGATGTGCTCAATGGGGTGATTGATAGCATGGTTGTTAAAAGGGCAGCGCGTGCTAGTTGCGATGCAGGATAATTCAATTTCATAGCAATTCCTTTTGGGGAAATAATGGTGTCGAGACACTGTCACACCATGGTTACTGCACACTAAACTTAATGCATTGTGTGCTAGATATGAGGTTGATGCTTACGCTTATATTGGCTCTGTTTACATTAACCTATGCTGAACAATATTCCAGCAATTAGTTGTAACAATAGTTATACCAGTCCGCGATTACGAACATTTTAAGCCTCGCTGATTTGGGAATTATCTATGCGCACTGGTGTTACCGTTTCGCAAGAGAAATAAACGAACAAGAAACGCATAAAAAAGGGGCTCATAGTCGAGCCCCTTCGCGGGTAACAAATAAACTCTCTAACAAAGAGATTTTAAAACAGAATTACTTTCCGTCTTTTCCTTCCATAAGCAACCCTAACGCCCAGCGATTATCGAAACCTTTCCAAGGCGCAGGCGTTTCACCGCCGCTTGGTACCTGGTCACTACTGCCCGTTACCTCTAAAAAGGCACAGTAATCTGGCATGGCTTTTACATGGCAGTTCATGAGCGCTAAAGCAAAGTGTTCGTTAATGGCATTAAGCTTTTGCTCTTCCCATGCGGGCTCTATATAGCTACCCAAGTCAAACTCACTGCCATAGGCTTCTTTAGGCGCCGGGTGAGGTGCGACATTATGACGTGCGTTTTTAATGGTCAGTAACTTTGTATCTTTATGCGCTGTGTTGTCAAACAACCAACGAATACCATCGTAGCCTGAAATATCGTCGTTATCACCAGCAACAAACAGCACAGGTACGTCGATATTAGATAGGGACTTTGTATCAAACAACTGCTGTTGCCCGCCCCAAGGCGCTAGCGATAAGGCAGCTTTCCATGCGGGTAATGTGTCATCACTTGAAGGCTTGCCACCTGCGCACGTATTTAAGGCCGCTTTTACCAACTGAACTGTTGCAGGGTCTTGTGTACCGGTAAAAGTGGCAGCTGTGGTGTCGTTAAATGCGTAACACCCCCCAACAGTGCTCATTGCGCCATACCCACCCATAGAGTAACCGATTACTCCTGCGCGAGTCTCGTCAACGTCGTCGGCAAAAAAGCTGTGTTGAGCCACCGCGTTAAGCGTGAACACCTGATCTCGTGAGCGATTTAACAGCGTGCTTGGAAACCCACTGTAAGGACTTTCTGCAAAATTAACGTCTTTGTTTGTTGAGTCTGTATGGTCAATGGCAGCAACCACATATCCATGAGAAGCTAAGTGTTCGCCAAGATAATGCATCAGTGTACGGTAGCCGGTATAACCGTGAGAGATAACTACGATAGGATAGTTTTCGTCCGTCGCCATAATGGGCGCATCGCGATAGGCATCAGCTTGAATTTCAAAAGACTTACCGCTGCGTGTTTCATCGCTATATACGGCTAATTTTGACTCTGCTAAATCAGTTGATTGAGATGCGGGGTACCAAACCTCTAGGGTTAACTCACGTTTTACCATCTCTCCTGACATTGTCATTGCCGCTTCGGGATAAGCAACTTCAATTGTTTTTACCCCTACCGACAGCTCACCACTTTCGCTAAGTTCGGGCATCACTTCAGCAGGGAAATCTTTATAAACAGTTTGCGCAGAAAGTGCAGTCGCAGAGAATGTAGTAGTAACAAGCATAACGCTTGTGCTGCAAAGTAGGGATAACGTTTTCATGGTTTGCTAATAGCTTGTTAATTAGTAGGCATAGTCATATTACTTAATTGGTAGCAACAAGCAAGCAGGGCGCTATTTTTTACATTAATTGTTACAACTAAGTTATTTTTATTAACTACAATGAGCGACTCAAGAAGGTAAACCTATAACCTTTTCCAGTCTTATTGGAGCGAAGCTAAAGACAGTCAGTCACTCATCAGTTACAAGATGGTTTAGCGTTTTATCAGGGTTTGAAAGTTTAGTTCCAATTACCTCTTTGATCCTATTAACCAGATCTTTCGATGTCCACTTTTCAGCATGAGATAAAAATATTTCACTTCTTTTTACATCGCTTTTTTCGGCCTGCCTACGAAAGTCTACCCATAAAGAGTAAATATCTTTTTTACCTTTTTCTCGCAATTTTAAGTCGATAGCCTGATGAATGAGTAAGCCACAAGTGTAATATAAGTCAAAGCGGCCTTTATCAGCCGCCTCAACAAGAGGGAAGTTGTCTAAGCCTATTGCGCAGTGAGTTCTAAATCTATTGATTTTATTGGCTACATATTCACTTGTTTCAGGATATAATTCCAATAAGGCTAGAGTAGCCGACCAATCTGCATGTCCTTCATGAAGCCAAGATTCATGTCTTTCCCCGTAGGTTTCACCTTGACTACTTCTTTGATATAAGTGAGCAACTTCATGAGCAAAAAACCAAATCGTATTATTTAGAAACTTATTATCTGTCACTTTTTCGTTAAGATTATTTAGATTCCAGTGCATAAATATTTGATTAGATAACGTACCGCCTTGAGATGAGTGCCCATCAATATTTGCATAAGAAGCAAATAATGTCGGCTTTACTCCTTCAAGTTCTCCCAGCCTCTGCTCAAAGTAATTCATCAAGTTAGGAATATCAGAATCTAATGACAGCTTTATTTTTTCAGGCAAACCACTGTCAATTACTGCTATAACATTCTGCGTAACAATAGGTTGTTGAGAGCCTACATAAATGTTCATACCGTCATCACTGTCTATCCAACTAGCCTCTCCTTTATAGACATTACCAGCTACAATTATATGCTCGCCTTCAGGTACTTGCATAAAAAGGCGCCATGAGTTGACCTCATCAAGGCATTGATTAATACAGGCAAATAAACGTCCGGTGTAAATTAGTACACCACCGTCTGAATATGGTGAGAATGGAGCATAGTCTTTCGAAAGATGCTTATATGTCGGCGTTAAATGTAAACTGACTTGTGCAAAACTAGAGCCATCCTTTTTAATCAAATATTCTTGATTTTCAATAGAGACAATCTCAAAGTCTGAAATTGTAGGCTTCCAGCGTTCAATCCGAGAATCGTCAGGGTTTCTAACAAAACTCAACCGGAATACAGGCTTCTGCGTTTGATACGTTAATGTCCATTTCCCATCTTTGGATTTTACGACAGAAATATCTACCATTGACTCATCAGTAGCCCATGTAGGAAAGCTCAGAGAGAACAACAAGATAAATTTTACGATTTTCAAAATTAATTCCTTTTTTATTATATTAATATCTCACGAAAACAAAAAAGCCCTCAAAAAGAGGGCTTAAATGAATCTATTTACAAATTGTTCTCAGGTAAACGCTAGAACGGAATATCGTCGTCAAAGTCAAAGTCTGGCTCTGCCATTGGCGGGGTTTTAGGCTGAGGCTGATTACCACCTTGAGGAGCAGCTTGATTGAAACCGCCGCCTTGGTTTTGGTTGTAACCGCCTTGCTGCTGACCGCCCTGAGCTGGTGCTTGATTATAGCCACCGCCCTGGTTCTGGTATCCGCCACCTTGGTTATTTTGTTGACGTTGGTAACCGCCGTTACCACCACCAGCTTCACCGCCACGACCGCCAAGCATTTGCATTTGGTCCTGTCTCTTATACACATCTGACGCTGCCGACGAG
>OJAV01000929.1_pt1 | contig 9540 bp, 8 predicted proteins | sample 1590081 | NCBI WGS metagenome assembly OJAV01 (sample SAMN05416852, study PRJEB24817) | seawater metagenome | isolation source: Sea water | place: Canada:Atlantic | collected 2013-07
CATGCCTAGTCTCGTGGGCTCGGAGATGTGTATAAGAGACAGGAAAAGTCGGCGTTAGCACCTGTTTTTTCACTTACAAGCATTCCCGACGCTTTAAATATGAATAGTGCTGCTACTGAGAAAAGTAGAATAACGGCGGTAGACATAAAAGTTGCTTTCCAATACGCCTTCGGCGAAACCCAGTGTATTGCACCTGCTACGAGCACACATAAAATAGTAAGGATGTACGGAACCACAATAACTCCTAATTGATATTCTTGTTGATGTTGATGCTGAAACTAAACAATAGCTGCTGTGTATTTCTCTTGCGCAGTTTACTAGCCGACAGACTACAAAGGATTTGAGCGATAAGAAATTAATTAAGGACAAGCAGCTAATTTTGCCCGATACGATGCCACGTCATAGCGGTTGTGTCAGCTTTTATGTCAGATTGTCAGATCTTAAATTAGCGTTTGGGTCGATTCTTTCGGCTGCCTTAACAAATAATATCGCCAGCATGTCCAAAGTTTGGTCTAGCCCTATCATTAGCAAATAAGCTTTCAATACGTATCAACACGCCTGCATGGTTAACATTCTATTAAAAGATTTTAAGCTGTAATGGTGATAGAATCGCCAACAATTCTCCAGTAAGCCCTTTTAGCCAATGGGGCTTTTTGTTTAACACGCTTTATATTCTGAGAAAACATGTTCGATTTAATAACCAGTAAAGATAGCAACGTAAAAAATGACGTGCTTTCAGGAATTACGGTCGCCTTAGCGCTAGTTCCAGAAGCCGTAGCCTTTGCATTTGTTGCAGGTGTAGAACCTATGATTGGTCTATACGCTGCATTTATGATGGGCTTAATTACTTCTGCCATTGGCGGTCGCCCAGGCATGATTTCAGGTGCAACAGGGGCCATGGCCGTTGTGATGGTGGCACTTGTGGCGCAGCATGGGGTGCAATACCTGTTTGCGGCCGTCATCTTAGCGGGACTGCTGCAAATACTCTGCGGCGTGTTTAAGCTCGGTAAGTTTATCCGTTTGGTGCCATACCCGGTTATGCTAGGTTTCGTAAACGGGCTTGCTATCGTTATATTCTTAGCGCAGCTAGGGCAGTTTAAAATAGTCAATTCACTTGGCGAGCTGCAGTGGATGCAGGGGTCAATGCTGTACTGGATGCTAGGTCTTGTGGGTCTTACCATGGCAATTATCTATTTACTGCCAAAGCTTACCAAGGCGGTGCCTGCATCGTTGGTCGCTATTGTAACGGTTACCGCTTTAGTACACGGATTAGATTTAGAAGCGCGCACGGTTATCGACTTTGTAAGAGACTTACTACCGGCTGATCAAAAAGACAGCGCCACCTTGGCGGGTGAGTTGCCAACCTTTGCTATTCCAATGGTGCCTTTCACTTGGGAAACGGTAATGATTGTGCTGCCAACGTCCATTATTTTATGCTTGGTTGGCCTTATTGAATCGCTGCTTACCCTATCGCTTATTGACGAAATGACCGATACCCGTGGTCGCGGCAATAAAGAGTGTGTTGGACAAGGTGTTGCCAACACCGTCAACGGCTTCTTTGGCGGTATGGGCGGTTGCGCCATGATTGGTCAGAGTATGATCAATATCAATTCTGGCGGCCGTGGTCGTCTATCAGGAATAAGCGCTGCACTTGTACTGCTTGGCTTCATTCTTTTTGCAGCACCACTTATAGAAATGATTCCATTAGCAGCGCTGGTTGGCGTTATGTTCGTGGTGGTTATTGCTACGTTTGAATGGGCATCGTTCCGCATTGTGCGTGGTGTTAACAAAGAAGATGCGTTTGTACTCTTCTTGGTAACTGGCGTTACTGTTATTGCCGACCTAGCCATTGCCGTTGTTGTTGGTGTTATCGTATCGGCCCTTGTATTCGCTTGGAAGCACGCTCGCCATATCGACGTGAAATCGCATATCGACGATGACAACTGGAAGGTCTATGAGTTAGAAGGGCCGCTGTTCTTTGGCTCGGTAACTCATTTTAGAGACTTGTTTGATATTGCCAACGATCCAGAAGATGTAGTTATCGACTTTAAAGAGTCTCGTATTTGGGATTCGTCGGGTATTGACGCGCTAGATACGCTTGCAGATAAGTACCTTGAGCAGGGCAAAAAACTGCATATACGTCATATCAGCGACGAGTGTCGCAGCTTGCTGCGCAAAGCCGATAAGTTTGTAGAAATTAACGTTAACGAAGACCCTCGTTATCGCGTTGCTACCGATAAGCTTGCCTAAGGCTTCTTATTAGAACTGTCGCCTAGTGTCTTAGCGCAAGGTGTTTGCGCAGACAGAGACTTAAGAGCGACATGAAAAAAACAAAACCGCACCAGTGCATAACTAGTGCGGTTTTTTATTAAATATTCCTCACTGAGCTATTTCTCACTGAGCTTTATCGTAACGCCCGCCGTAGGTTTTATCACACAGTACATTTCAAATTACTTTTAACCTACTTTTAACCTACTTTTTGGGAAAGCTTGATGATTAATTACGTAACCTTGGGTGTGAGCGATATAGAAAAATCAGCCTCTTTCTACGAATCACTACTAGAAGATTTTGGCGTTAAGCGGTTAGTGAATATGGACCGGATTAAATACATTGGTAAATCGATGAAAGAGCCAATGATTGCCGTGTGTATTCCGTGGGATGAGAAAGAGCCTTCACCGGGCAACGGCAATATGTTTTCTATTGCACCAGGAAATAAGCAGAAAGTGGATAAAATGCATGAAAAAGCACTGTCTCTTGGGGCAACATGCGATGGCGCGCCAGGACAACGAGTACCCGGAAAGTTTTATGCGGCTTACGTAAGAGACTTTGACGGTAACAAGATATGCTTCAACTTCTTCGGCTAGGTTTTCTTCTTATCCATTGCGGTTAACAATAACCTAATTACTCAAATAACTAAGTACTCAAATAACTAAGTACTCAAATAAACGTGCCAGCGAGCAATACGCTGGCACGTTGACGTGAGCGCTTTATTTGGTAGTGCGAAACAATACTTCAGGGTTAGTCATCGTTTTCATTTCAAGTACATTGCCGTTAGGATCTTCAATGAAAAACGTTTCTTGTTCGAACTCTGTATCTTTAAAGCGGCGGTAGGGTTTATCTAAATAGGGTAAGCCTGCCGATTCAACACGCTTCTTCAACGCTTGAAACTCATCTTCGCTCATATGGACACCAAAATGCGGTACTGAAACCGTACCCATGTCTACTTCATGACGTACTGAAGGTAACCGTTCGGTACTTTCATGCAAAGTGAGTTCATTGCCCCAAAAATCTATGTCAATCCAGTGCCCGTCCTCACTGTTACCCGTTTTACAGCCCAATACGTCACAATAAAATACCTTGGCTTTTTCTAAGTCGCCTGCAGGGATAGCAAGATGTAAGCAATTAGACATCACAAATTCCTTATTTTTGTTTTTATACCAGTAATGATTAGGAAAATTTTCTACCGCTGAATCATCCAACAATGGGGGTAAAAGGCAAGAGCGTGGCAAGCTTCTTATAGTTAGCAATGTAAACGTATCTATGCAAACACACTTTTGCAGGTGTGAATATAATGAATTACTGAACGCAGGTTTATTTCCCCTTATTTTTTTAAAAATGATAGAGTAAACAGTATTAATGACTTAATAAAAAGCGTTCCTAACACACCATGCAGCTTCCATTTAGTGACTACATAAAAATTATTGGAAAAGGCCAGCGGGGCGGTCGAAGCCTAACGCGCGAAGAGGCGTACCAGGCCATGAAAATGGTGCTTGCCAATAAGGTTACCGGCGATCAACGTGGTGCTTTTTTAATGTTGCTACGTACCCGAGAAGAAACGCCCGAAGAAGTAATAGGCTTTGTGGATGCTTGTCGAGAGCTCATTGAGCCTGAGGTGCAAACACTGGCCCCTGTGCTAGATATTGGTTGCTATGCAGGAAAGCGGCGACAACTTCCATGGTATTTACTCGCCGTGGCAGTGCTCGTAAAAAACGGTACGCGAGTTATGTTGCACGGCGCCCATGAGCCTGGTTCTGGTCGGTTATATGCAAGCGCAGTTTTACCGACGCTTGGTTTGCCAGCGGTGAATACGGTGACACTAGCTAAATCCCAGATGGATGAACATTTGGTGACTTACCTCGACCTATCGTGTCTGCTGCCCGCGCTAGACCATATTATTAAACTGCGAGAGGTATTTGGATTGCGCTCATGTGCCAATACGCTGGCTCGGTTGTTAAACCCCACTGGCGCGAAGTATTGTGTGCAAGGGGTGTATCACATGCACCTCGACCATAAACATTGTCGAGTAAACGAAAACTACGAAAACATAGATGCACTGTGTTTTCGTGGTGACGGCGGCGATCCTGAGGTAAATGGCGAGCGGGAAACAGAGTTATTTGTTACCCGTGGTGGTAAGACAGATGAATATGTTCTCCCTGTTATTGCCAAGCGCTGGGCGCTAAAAGATAAGACCATGGCCGTGGGCGATATGCTAGAGGTGTGGCATGGCAAAGCAGAAAGCGATTACGGTGAGCAGGCTATTATTAGCTCACTGGCAAGTTACCTCGTTTTGCTACGCAGTAGTGAGGTAAACGACGCCATAGAAGAAGCCAAATTACTTTGGCAGCAGCGTGATAAAGCTAGCCTACCTTTTAGCAATTAGTTAAGGCGTTAATCTAACAACCATTTATTTGCCACGGCAATGTCTAGCTGTCTGCTTACGTAATCCCAAAGTGCCGGCGCACAGATTTTAAGGTGTGCGTTGCGCTTTTCTATCTGCTGTCGAGTAATTTTATGAGTCGCCCAGCTTCCGCCTTGATTTTTCATGTTTTGAAATACGGGAAGTACTCTATCCATCGCCTTAGCAAATTCGGCATCAGGTGTTGCCGCGTCCTCAAATTCTAGCCACAGCTTCAGCATCGTTTCATTGAGCGGTGACGGAAGAAGACCAAAAATTCGTTTGGCCGCTGTTATTTCTTTTTCAGCCTGAGCCGCGTGGTCTTGCTGCGTATTAAAGGCAAACATATCGCCCGCATCAATTTCTACCACATCGTGAATGAGGATCATTTGTATCACTCGCTGGATGTTGATAGGTTTTGCAGCATATTGGCTTAGCATTGAGGCCATAAGCGCTACATGCCAGCTATGCTCGGCAGAATTTTCTTCGCGATCACTATCGGCCGGTAGCGTTATTTTTCGCTTAACAGCCTTTAGCTTATCAAGTTCACATATAAAGTCTGCAAACGAATCTACTGGAGTCATAAGGTTCCCCTAGAAACTGGTTCAATAAAAAACTGGGCTTAATAAAAATGGGCGCTTTCAAAGCGCCCATTTTCGATGGTCGTATTTTGCCTAGTGCCTTGTTCAGCAATAGCTACTGGGCAGGCCTATTATAGGTTTATTTTGCTCAGACCTATTTTTGTTCAGACAGCCATACAATTAAATCTGCAATATCATCATAAGACATGTCAGATGTGAAAGTAGGTTGATACTTTCCATTTATAATGAAGCTTGGTACGCCGGTTAATAACTCGCGGTTAGCATCGATTTGCTGCTGGTTTTTACGCAGCATGCTGTTAACACCGAAGCTTTTGGCAAGCTTGTCGAATTCCTCGCCGTCAGCGCCGTTTACGACGAAGATGTTGCGCAAGTCTTTCAAATTAGTAATAGAAGCTTTTTGCTTGTGAATGTAGTTGAAAATTGCGCCATTCATCGCATTTTCTTGCTTCATTGCACGGCCAATAAGCATCGCTTTTGTCGCTGCATCCTGCACGTCTGGGCCGGTAAAGCGCATAAAGTTTACGTGTACTTTGTTAAACGCAGTACCGTCACTTTTCTTCTGCTTTATTTGTTCAACAATTGGTTCAAACTGAAAGCAGTGTGGGCACCAAAACGAGAAGTATTCAGTAATTACTGGCTTATCAGTAGCCTCTTCATTAACCACTTTATAATGAGTACCTTCTTTCCATTTTGCGCCTGACTCTTGAGCACAAGCCGCTAATGGCAAAAGCATTGCCATGACAAACATTACTGCAAACTTTTTCATGGAATAAGTTCCTTTGTATTTAAGATTTTTATCGGCAAAAGATTATCACAGGCTTTGAGCGTTAACTAGGGCGTGCCCTAATTTCAGCGACCAGCAAGCTAAAAAACACAATGAAATGATACAGTAGAAAGCTTAATCCCCGCTGAACATTACAGAAATTACGCACCACAGGAGTTGAGCACCACGAAAGTTGAGCGCCACGTAAATTGAATAACAGGCAAGGTAAATAAAGTAGCACCAACATGGTTAACCCTGTTGGTGCATATAGGTACTACTTCTTATTTGCGCTATTCAATGAGCTTTTCTGACACACGCGTAGTTAAACGTGTGTCTTGTTGTGTGTAACACCATGTCTGCTATCTATCGCGTGTAACTGACTGAAAGCAGGGCGCGTCGTTCTTGCCCCACATACCCAATGATATCTTCGTATTCTTTGTCAAACAGGTTATTTACTTTAAGTGACATTCGCCATTGATTGCTAAGCTGGTAGCTCACATTAACGCTTGTCAGTGTGTAAGCAGATAGCGCAAGGGTTTCTGAAGGCGCAGGAAATGGAGGGAAAAACGTATCAAAGCGTGTGCCGGTATAGGCAAGCTTTGTGTAAAAGCTAAATTTCTCAAGGCCAAAATCTGACGTTACCGTAATAGCACCTTGATGCCGAGCACGTCTAAGCTCAATGGCGCTTTGTGCATTACTGGTTTGCTGGGCATCAAGGTAGCTATAAGAGCCAGTAATATCCGCAAAGTCGCCGCGCCAGCTAAATTCTGCGTCTACACCGTCTCGCTGGCTTTCACCATCTACATTACCCGCGGTAAATGCGCCGCTTTGCGCATCGAATACAAAGCCATTTATTTCATCTTGTAGCTGAGTACTGTAAACACTGACTTGTGCCGTCACGGTTTGCCAACGACCTTTAACGCCTACCTCAACTTCTTCACTTTTTTCCGGAATAAGGTCAGGGTTGCCGATAAAGCTGGCTGGGATAAATCCGAAGCGTTCTGTAAACGTGGGGGTTTTAACTGCTTTTCCGTAGCTGGTGAATAAAGCGATATGACGGTCAAGCTGCCATGTGAGTCCGGCGCGATAGCTAGATGCATTGTCGAATTCGCTGTTATTATCGAAGCGTGCGCTAAGTGAGGTGAAAACCCTGTCACTTACTTCTCCAGTAACCTCGGCGAAAACGCTGTAGGTATCATCTCGTTGGTCTTGGTTAGGGTCGCCGAAAACCACAGGACCACGCTGTGAAAACAAACGTTGAAGGTATTCAGTTCCTGCGGCTAATTGCCAATCATTTACACTGTAGAAATTAGTCCAATTTAGCTCAATACGTTCACCCGTAGTGCCGCCTGCGTCTGCGCCTGACGTGGTGTTGTCATTTTCATCTTTTCTGTATTGTGCAGTAAGCGCTGAGCGATAATCACTGTTATTAGCTTGGTAATCCCACTTGAGTTTCGAGCTAATTTGAACCCCTTTTGTAACGTTGTCTGCATCTGTGGGCAATCCCGTGGTAGCAAAGTCTATAGCGTCGTACTCATTCTCGTAATCTACGGTACGCAGGTAGGCAGAAAACGTATGCTCATCATTGGCGTCAAAGCGAAGGTTCAGTCCAGCAGTAAGGTTGTCATAACCATCGTCTTCACTCCCTATTCTTGAAATATTATCGCCATCGGTTTGCATGTAGCTCGCGTAAGCCGATACACCGAGGTTGTCGTGTTGTGATGATGTGTTTACGCTTCCTCTGTAGGTGTTTTGCGTACCCACTCCTGCCGACATGCTTAGCTGAGGGGTGACGTCACCCAGAGCACCGGCCTTTGTGGTAATACTTAATACACCACCAATAGCGCCGCTGCCCCAACGTGCGCTTTGTGGGCCTTTCAATAACTCGATGCGTGTTATATTTGCAGCGGTTAAATGGGCTAAATCAATCAAGCTTCCCTGGCCGATATCATTAGCAATAACGCCATCGATAAGTACCAAAAGATGATTAGTTTCACTGCCTCGCACTCTTACCTCGGTGAGACCACCTGGGCTGCCTGATTGAGATAAGCTGACGCCAGGAAGTCCGCGTATAAGTTCGGTAAGTTGCAACGCGCCTGAGGCTTTTATGTCGCTCTCGGTTAATACCGATACCGCACCCGGTAGCTTTGTAAGCGTTATCGGTAGGCGAGTGCCTGTTACGGTGAGGGTTTCTACGTCGTCGGTGTCTTTAGAACGTTCTTGAGAAAAAACAGAAGTTGAAGTGATACACGTTAGGATTGCAGCGGCCGTTGCAGTTTTCGTAAATGCAGCCTGTAGTAAAGATAATTCCATAATCAATAATAGTCTCTTATGTGCTCCGCCCGAGCACAAGGTTAAGCGAAAGCACCGCACACTCATTGATAGTGCAGGGGCCGTGAAGCACAGGCCGGTATCCGGGCTCTCTCGTCATCTGCTCATTGTTTATCAGCGTATAGCTATGAGACTGACACTCTTTTGCCTTCCCATCGAATAAGTCAACGATCACATTGGCTTAGCGACAGTGGCGTGTAAAAAAGAAGTACTGATGTAGCACTGATATAGCACTTATATAGTACTGAGATTACCGTTGCGGGGGCAGCATCAGCATTTAACTGATTTCCCGTTTAACACAATTATCGGCATTGCTTTTTATTGCCCTCTATTTTCTAGCTTTGTCTCGCCTTTTTATTGGCTAAAGTGGGCTAGTATGAGCTAGCAAGGCCGATTCATTGCGCACCTACGCGGGGGCGAGTATATAGGCTTTCACGGCGACTTACGACAGTCGCGTCAGTATTGATGGATGTCGCTAGTAGAATAATGTGACAAAACTACATGCCCAATTTTAGCGCGGGCTCTTGCAGTGCAGACATTTGTTCTTTGAGCGCTAAAATTTGTCCTTCCCAGTATTTGTCCTCAGCAAACCAAGGAAATGCACGAGGGAAAGCAGGGTCTGACCAACGACGGGAAAGCCACGCCATATAATGTACCATTCGCATGGCTCTTAACGGTTCTATTAATGCAAGCTCCGCTTTATTAAACGGCTGAAACTCTTCGTAGGCTTCTACCAATGTGTCTAGCTGAAGTAATTGCTGCTGCCTGTCTCCGCTTAACATCATCCACAAGTCTTGAATGGCAGGCCCCATTCTGCAATCGTCTAAGTCAACAAACGTAGGCCCATCGCGCCATAAGATATTGCCAGGGTGGCAGTCGCCGTGCAGACGAATAGGGGAAGACACGTTCTTGTACGCTTTTTGTGTAGCTTCAATAACGGGGTTTAAAATAGCGAAAAATGCCGTTTTAAGGCCTTCAGGCAATAGCTCACTTTGCTCTAAAACCCGTTGAGGTTCTAATAAATAACTTTCGACATCAATTGCAGGGCGAGAAGAAAATGCAGACGCTTGCGCCGTAAGGTGAATGCGACCGATAAACCGTCCCATCCATTCTAACTGGTCTAAATTGTCGTTTTCAAATTGACGACCGCCCACCGAGGGGAATAAGGC
>OJAV01000930.1_pt1 | contig 9534 bp, 7 predicted proteins | sample 1590081 | NCBI WGS metagenome assembly OJAV01 (sample SAMN05416852, study PRJEB24817) | seawater metagenome | isolation source: Sea water | place: Canada:Atlantic | collected 2013-07
GGCAGCGTCAGATGTGTATAAGAGACAGATGCTATAGCGAGCAGCCGTAACATTGAATTTTTATTAAGCATGGTGCTTTTATTTAACATCGAAATTTTATTGAACATGGAATTTACTCCAGTAGCTAACTGCTTATAACGCATAAGTCATCCCCAAAAAGAATTGACGCCCAAAATATTGAATGGTGCCGGTTTGAGCTTTAACACCAAAATAACTTTTGGTGGGTTCATCGGTCACGTTATTGATCTGAAATACCACGTTAAAGTGGTCATTAAATTGATACGACGCCTGATAATCAATAATGGTTTCACCATCATAATTTACCGTTTGGGCTTCAACCGCTACTTGCTCAGAAACAAACTCATCACGATATCGAATACTGGCGCGAGTTTCGAAGCCTTGGTATTCCCAAAACAGCGTGGTTTGAAAAACATTCTCTGATAAGCCCGGTAACGATATCGACAAATCTTGTTGACCTAGTTTCGATATTTGTTGAATTTCACTTTCGGTGTAGGAATAACTAGCTTGTAAACCTAGGCCTGACCATATTTCAGGTAAGAACGAAAATATTTGCGTATAAGTAAATTCAAGTCCTCTTATATAGCCCCCTTCTTGGTCATTAAAAGCGGTTTCAAAGTTACCATTACGAATACTTAATGGCACACCACTAACCGGATCAATCATTTGATCTGGCACTGCTAAACCATTGGCTGCAAAGTCATATTCACTAATGGTTTGGGTAACAATACCGGTCGATTCAATATCTTTATAAAAAACCGCAGCAATCAATGAACCATTGCCATCTTCGAAATATTTTTCATAAGACAAGTCATATTGATTGGCATAAAAAGGTTTCAGATGAGGGCTGTTTTTTGCTTGGCCACTGATCTCAAAATAGCTTTCACTCTCGGTTGAAACTTTGTTTAAGGTGATACTGCTATTTGACGCTAAACGGTCAATATTGGGACGACTCATCACCTTAGCGGCGGCAAAACGTATTTGATCGCTATCCGTTAATCTAAAGTTTAAATTCATTTGCGGTAGATAATCGGTATAACTATTACTGATTTTTGTTGGAAAATAACGATCGCTCACTAAGCCAACATCATCGGTAATATATTGTGCACCCAGTGCAACATCGCCACCAACATCTTGTAAAGAAGTCGCCGCTTGCTTAGTGTCGATTATACGCACACCTATATTACCCGTTACTGGCATACCACCAATTTCCGTATCGATATTCGCCATAATATAAGCGGCAAATATATCTTCAAACACTTGACCACTTTCTTTTAGCGTCCAATCGTAGTTGTTTAAATAGGGGTTTTCGCCGTTAATCGCCTGACCGGAGAAGCCCCAAGTTTGCACCGGTTGAGGCACACCATTAGGAAACCAAGCATTAAGCACTGCATCTTGGTCAAGTGCTAAATAACTGGGAAAATAGGAGAAATCGCCAGACCAATTAACCACTGTTGCCATATCGTCGGTAATATTAAGCGGCGCCTCTGGCGAATTAAAACTGCTATCACTGCCGTATTCAAAAACCGAGCGTTGATTGTCATATTTTCGTTCAGAATAGCGTGCGCCAAATTCAATCGATGAAACATAGTCATTATCAAGTTGGTAAGTAAAATCAAGGCGAACAGCACTGACTTCATCTTTATTTTCGTAAGGGTAAATGCCGTATTTAGTGACCATAACACGGTCTAAGTCAGTAAACGCATCAGCCTGGCTCAAACCAACATCAGGTAAGTTAAGGCCATTTAAACCATAATTAATCGCGACATTATTATCAAACTCTGGCTCCACAGCATTTGCATCAAGAGCAACCAAGGCCCAAATAAGACCATTTCTAAAGTCGCGTTCTGCAGATGAATAGGAAAGATCAATATTCATCTTTAAGCGATCGGTGATTGTCCAATCGGCATTTAAGCCTAAACTTTTTACTTCATTGTGCTCAGTATTATCATCATTAACGATTTCAATACGCGTCGCACTTTTAGAGGTGCGACTAAAGGTGCCACCAATAACTGAATTTTCATGATAAATAGGATTACTTATGGCGGCTTGACTGCCTTCAAGTTTCACACGATAGCCACGGGCAAACTCGTCAGAGTCAAACTTTGAATAAAAACCGTCAAATTTTAAGTTGAAATTATCCGTAGGTTGCCATTCAATTGTGGTAACAAAACCATTACGAGTTTCTTCACCACCTTTATGCTGTAGCTCAAAGCCTTCACTGATAAACTCACATTCAGGGCAACTTAAGGTGCCACCAGTATCGCCATCAAGTTGGTCAACATCTCTAGCTTTATCATACGCTAAGCCAATAAACTGTTGCGTTGCGCTGGGTTGAAATAAACGCGCATAACCTAAGGCAATACCAACAGTTTCATCAAGAAATTTACCTTGGTAAGAAAGACTAAAGCGGTGACCATCTGACGTTGCGTCAGGAATATCACTGGCTAAATCGTTATACATGCCACGGGCATTAACAGTAAACTTATGATCTTGATCATTTTTTAATGGCGAGGCGGTGGTCATTTCAACAGAGCCTGCAACACCACCTTCAATCATCGAGACTTTTGGCGATTTGTAAACCGCGGCATTTGAAATTAGTTCTGAAGGATATTGGTCAAATTCGACGCTACGTTGGCCACTGGTAGACACTTGTTCACGACCATTTAATGTCGTTGAAATAAAACCACCTGACATGCCTCGAATGTTAATTTCTGCGGCTTGGCCACCGGTTCTCACCGCAGAAATACCCGGTAAGCGTGTTAGCGCATCAGCCATTGAAACATCAGGTAAAGCCCCTAAATCATCAGCGGTAATTTGTTCGGATACGGTATCGGCAAAGCGCTTTTGATTGATAGAATCAATCAGTGAGCGCCGAAAGCCCGTCACTTCAATAACTTCGATTTGTTCTTCTACGCTTTCTGCTTCTTTTTCATCAACTTCCTGAGCATATATTGCGCCTGGAAAAGTTAACAAACCACAAGAAATCATTGCTAGCGTAAGCTTACTAGGCTTGAATTTAAACATCATTGATTTTCCCCTTATTTCATCCCTGAATTTTTATTTTTTATTTTTTATTAATTCATCACTATGAATTCATAGCGGATTAAATATAGAAGCCTTATATAGGTATGCACAGGCTGTGCATACGTATTCAGCTATTAGCAGGTATAGGGTTGAAACGAGTTCAAGGGGAATATTTTTGCTAGTTAAGTAACGCTTCACGCTCTAGAGCACTGAGTTTACTTTAGGCTTAAGGTTTTATAGGTAATTAAAATTAGCCATTATTTATCACCCAGGCAAAAGTTGAATACGTATGCAGTGTAGAGATAAAAACCAAAAAAGCTCATTGCAAGGCAACAAGCTTTTTCAATTCTTCATTTTTATAAACGAGTAATAAATTAACGCTACGACGCTATTGAACACTAAAATTTATAGTGTCTGTTTGACACTGATAAATACTCATTGGCATATCATTTTCAATCACTTGCAGCGTTTTTTTGTTTAGTTGTAATTTATAACTACCGGGGATTAGATCATACACTGAACTCAAATCTAACAAAGTAGCCACATTGCCTTTTGCTCTTATCAGCTGATAATCAATTGCAGTTGGCCCAGTGCGCTTGATCATAGGCCCATGATAAACTAATCGCTCATCATACTGGTCTGTGATGATAAAAAGGTTAGAATGAAAACCTTCTAGTGGTGTGTTCCATGTCAACACTGACAGATCATTATCACTTTGATTTAATAAAATAAAGTCGATAAAAATACCGTTAACTATGTGTTGTTCTGTGGTGATATTTAGCTTACAGCTAATGACTGGCTGTTCTATTTCAAAAACGTCTTGGCTAGTTTCACTCGACATAGCTCCTTCCATAATTCAGTGCTCCTTGCTACAACTAAATTAACAACTTGACCTTACTCGCCAGAAAACAAAACCTGCTTATTACAGCTTTTTGTAACGAGTGTTACTCACGATAATTTATAAGCCTATTGGTAAATTCCATTTACCTTTTAAGTAAAGCATCAATTTCAATAAACAGCACAATTAATTATTATTTAAATTAGGGCCTGTTGATCTTTCGCGGATAAATTCAATGAATCATCTCGCTAATTCAGCTTTTCGCGCTCTAAATTACAAGCAGCCGATAATTATATCTTTATAAGTCAAACCTACTAGTAAACATCCGCCATTTTTTACTAAATTCACGACAATACAACGGAAAAAAGCTAATAAAAATAACGTCTTCGCAAGTATTTAAAATAACTATTTTTCTTTAATTTAAAGTATGGACTTTCTCAGTTAATCACGGCTAAATAACGCTTATGATAATTTTATCGAGACCTAACATTGCATTACTAAAGAATAATTATCATTATTCCAAAGCCATATTTTACCTATTACTATTTAGCACTTTTCTAGCCCAAGCAAAAACACATCACTCAGTGCCAACGGAACATATCGTTTATGCCGGCACCGAACGTGAAAGTTACAGTATAAAACTGCTTAAACATGTTCTAAGTTATGACGAAAAAACTCACTATCAATTATCGGCTTTTGGTAAGTATTTACCCAAAATGCGAGAGTTTAATTTATTGGGTAAACGCAATGGCATTGATGTGGTTATTGGCGGTGCAACAATTGAGCGTGAACAATTAGCGCTACCTATTCACTTCCCTATTTTGCAAGGCTTATATGGCTGGCGTATTGCCTTAGTTCATAAAGAGAATAAAAACATTTTACGCGACATCAATAATTTAAGTGACTTTAAAAAGCTCAGAGCCTTACAATTCCATACTTGGTCTGACAGCGAAACTCTGAGATTAAACAATATAAAGTTAGTCAAGGGTACTGATATTAAAGGCCTCTATTTGATGTTAGATAATAAACGCGCGGACTACTTCCTTCGTTCGGTTTTGGAAATTGATGGGGATCTAGCTCGCCATCGCCATTTGGCTATCGAAAAAGAAGCAAGCACCTTAGTTTGGTATCCAAAAGCAGTTTATTTCTATGTTGGGAATAATCAGCCATCACTGGCAAAAAGCATTAAAACGGGTCTTGAACTTGCCCTGAAAGATGGTAGCTTCAAAAAATTATTCATGAGTTATTACGGTGAAATTATTTCAACGCTGCAAAAAGAGCATCGACAAGTATTTAAGTTAACCAATCCACTACTTTCTCCGTTAACACCACTCGATCGACCTGAACTTTGGTTAGACCTATCGCCCGCCAACAAAGTAAATAACTGATTGGTATCTAAAGCTTCAATAGCATGGCCAAGATTTAGAGTTGTAATTAAATCCCCCTGCTATGCCGCTACAACATTAACGTACGAGGAAATAACATACGCAGTTTTCATTGACAAAATTCAGCTTCAAGCACTGGTATAATTACTTTATACTCAGTATTGCACCGCATTAAGGCAAATGTGTTTAGGAACATAGCATTCAATAATTGCAAAAGGATAAATTGTGAGAAAGTCTGTAAAATACCGTCTGTTATTTTTATTTATCGCGATCACCTCGTACGCGTTAGGTTTTAACTTTATACCTGACACCACCACTTCGACGTTCGGTCTCTATCCGGTAATTTTGGCAAGCGTAATTTACTTTGCCGTGCTGCCGATACTTTATTGGTTTATGATCATAAAAGCGGGTAAACAAAAAGCATGGAAATTACTCATTATCCTCAGCCTTTCTAGCGCTATTGCCCGTTACAGTTATCCAGAAGATATTGCACAATACTTCGACTTTATCCTCTGGCTACGCTACCCCATTATTGCGGTTTTGCTGATCATTGAGTTTTACTTAATGTTTATTATTGTCAAAGGATTATGGCAAGCACGTAACCTATCGGGTGACCCACGCATTGGCGCAATAGAAAAGTATGATGATGATAAAAAGCAAGGCTTAGCGTTAACCTTTGCCACCGAGCCTGCCAGTTGGTATTACGCCATTCCTCGCTTATCCAAGCACCATATTAAGTCATTAGGTAAAGTCACCTTGCTATCAGGTAAAGCATGGCACTTCTTAATGATCATCATGTCATTATTTAGTATTGCCGCAATAAGTTATCAATTGCTGGTTGATTGGAGCGAAATCGCGGCATTAATGGCGACAACCTTTATTTTATACGGCTTAATATTAATGACCGCAAACTACCGTTTATCTCGTCATCATTCACTTTATCTTCAAGACAATAAACTCATTATTAACAACAGTATTTTTAATTTTATGGTGATACCGCTTAGCGCAATTGACTCGATAACCATAGAGCCGAGCAAAAACAAGGTAGATAATGAGCAGCTAGAGGTTGGCCGTTCTCAAGCACAAAATATAAAAATAGTCTTTAATCAGCCGATAAAGTATTGGGGTATGATGGGTGCTTTTGTTGAATCATTCGAACAGGTTTTAATCAACGTTGAACAACCATTAGAGGTCATTAACGCTTTGGAACAAATTAATTCACCACATCAACAAGTTGCTTGATAGAATGTCGACAATTTATTGGCAAACTAAGATTAGCCAAATTCCAATATTCGCAATATTAAGGGTGATGCTTTGCAACATTTAGTTTGGGATCTCGATCCCGTATTTTTCTCCGTGGGTCCATTAACTGTCCATTGGTATGGTGTACTATTCGCTACCGCTATATTATCGGGCTTACAAGTGATGAAGTGGATTTTTCAGACCGAAAAACAAGATATCAATGCCCTCGATAACCTACTAGTTTATATTGTTATTGGTGTTATCGTCGGCGCACGTTTAGGCCACTGTTTCTTTTATGACCCAAGTTACTACTTTGCTAATCCGATGAAAATACTAGCGATTTGGGAAGGCGGGCTCGCAAGTCATGGTGGTGGCTTAGGCGCTATCATTGCTGCTGGTATTTATAGCAAAAAACATCAAATGAACTTTATTTGGTTACTCGACAGACTGGCAATATGTACGGCGTTATTTGGCTTTTTCGTACGTAGCGCAAACTTTGTTAACTCTGAAATTTTGGGTACCGCCAGTAATGTTCCTTGGGCGGTAATCTTTTCCCGTATTGATAACGTTGCCCGCCACCCTTCACAGCTTTATGAAGCCTTCGCTTATTTAGCTATATTTTTTATCTTAATGATTTTTTATAAGCAGAAAAAAGCGCAAACACCGCACGGTGCTATTTTAGGTATTTTCTTAATTTTAATTTTCAGTGCGCGTTTTCTTATTGAAATGTTAAAAGAAAAACAAGCCGCTTATGCCGCAGACATCACGTTAACAGCGGGACAAATGCTGAGTATTCCATTTTTTATTGCCGGTATCGTATTAGTTATTTGGTCGATTAAAAATAACAAACAAGTAAAATAACATCCGCTTTATGACTATTTAAATTGACACATAAGATGATTAAAAATTTATGACTAAAAAATATTACGTGGTGTGGAAAGGTGCAAAAACCGGCGTGTTTGAACATTGGAATGATGTAAAAAGCCATACCCAAGGACGAGCAGACGCACAATATATGGGTTTTGCATCAAAGGCAGAAGCCGAACTTGCTTTTCAATCAAGCTACACTAAAGCGTTAACAAAGCGCTCGATGAGCAAAGGTACGGCAACTAAACCTACAACTTACGTTAAAGGCAGCAATGTAGCAGCTAACAGTTCAACAGCGCCAGCACAGCAAACGGCTGATATTAATATTTATTGTGATGGTGCTTGCTCACCTAACCCAGGAAAATCAGGTACCGGCATGGCGGTATATCAACAACAGCAATTAATTGAGTTGTGGTACGGTTTATATGAGCCAATGGGCACTAATAATACTGCGGAGCTTAATGGCATGCTTGAAGCCTTTAAATATGCCCAAGTGCACATTCAACAAGGTAAAACAGTACAAGTGCTGTCTGATTCTAAATATTCAATTGACTGTATTACCAAGTGGGCAAAGGGTTGGCAAGCCAAAGGCTGGACACGCGGTAAAGGTGAAGAAATCAAAAACCTTGAAGTGATCAAACAATCTTTTGCACTCTATCAAAGCTTAAAAAGCCATTTAATTATTAACCATGTCAAAGGCCACGCGAACATCGAAGGTAACGAACTTTCCGATAGAATGGCAGTATTAGCACGTATGAAACGCACCGAAGGTTTTGTTCAATACCAAGAAACCCTCGATATTAAAACCATATTAGCCATGGCCTCAGGCTAAACTTGTGTGACTAAGTATAATTTTTAGATATCCATCACTACATGAGATGGGTATCTAATGTTCACTTTTGCTACAAACCTGACATGATCCACTAATCAAAACATCCCTGTTTTATGTTCACTTTGATACGATAGCTGACATTAATGAATTAAAGAGTAAAGACTCCTCCGTGCGCATTGGAGACGTCAACTATAGTTTGTTCTTTAGGTCACTGATTAGCCAATTGCGGACATTAAGACTTAATTTGAAAGGATAACTACTGCCACAAAGAAGATATTAAGAAGTAGTATAAAAACACAGATACGGATTAGTTTTTTTAACGATAACGCCTCATTAAGAGGCTAAAAATAGTTGGTTAAAATAAGCGAGGCACGAGCAAAAACCAACTGTTTTTTGTCCTGCTTTAATGACTTGTTATATGCAATTACTCTGCATCTCTTTGTTTTATATGCTCTTTAGTATCATCTGGAATTAGATCACTATATAGGAAGTCTAGTTCTTTAGGTTTAGTAATCATTTCTTCTGAAATAAAATTTAAAATATGAAACAATTTGAGTGCTACATCCTTATTATCATCTAAATCAATTTGACCAGGATGCACAGCATTATTTCCAATGACCCTTAAAAGATCTAAAGCTTGCTGAATTTTAGGACTTAATCCCTCTGAAACTAACTCCTTGATATCATTGTTTATATTTTTACCCTTTTTGCCTATTTGTTTAAGCAATTTTTGTAAAGCGAGTCTTAAAATTGCCGTTGAACCTTTAGGCGAATCTGTAAAAATAGTTGCAGCTTCTAGGTATAAAGCCTTTATATCTTCATCCATATCATCGTTTGGCGGATCCACTGGTGTTTTACGAGGATATATCATTTCTGCGTCCACCCAGACAGATATATCATTACAAGATTGACATGTTGAGATGGCAAATTTAGAAGGGATAAATTGACGGATCTGGCGGTCATTCGCTATTTCGACATGTTCTATGAATGATTTAATTGCATCTTGAGTGTAATCTCTTACGCTTGAACGATATTCGTAAAAAACATTATCAATAATGCTGTTAGCAGCTTTACTAGAAAGTTGACTGTCAAACCATCTTTGCTGTGACACAACTTTACAGTTTGGACACTTAAATTTTTTACTTTTGAATTCAGGAATCATTTCCAGCAGATACTCCAGTTTGATTTTGCATATAACGCCCCAATAAGGGGCTAAAAATTGTTTGCTAAAATGTTGAGGAACGAAAACAGCAAACTGTTTTTAGTCCTGCTTAATTGGCTTGTTAGTTGCCAACTGCACCTATAGCCATGTTTTCTTCTTGTTT
>OJAV01000931.1_pt1 | contig 9531 bp, 16 predicted proteins | sample 1590081 | NCBI WGS metagenome assembly OJAV01 (sample SAMN05416852, study PRJEB24817) | seawater metagenome | isolation source: Sea water | place: Canada:Atlantic | collected 2013-07
TCTACACTAGATCGCTCGTCGGCAGCGTCAGATGTGTATAAGAGACAGTTCCAGCGCAACATTAAACACATATTGCCACTGAGATTCAGATAAGCGTCTGACTTCCTTAACTTGTGCGTCTTTTATGAAATGACGGCAGTCTGGCTTGGCTATTTGAGCTGGATTTCCATAAAGATACTCTTCGTTCATCAGGTACTTGTAGAACGCAATAATGGCAGTGAACGTTGCCATGAGCGTTTGCTGAGAGGGCTTGTACTTCTTTTTGTCCGGAAGCTGTTCTTCCAGCGTTTTTTTGGGTAGCTGGAGCTTGAATGGCGCCCATAAAGGATTCTGCGTGTAATGCCCGTTGCGAAAAACAAATTTTTCGTGATTCGCATTACAAATCCAGGCCACCGGCGGCTGCCAGCAAAAATCAGCGTATTCCAATATGTCGGCTTTACGCAATTGCTCCATAGGCTTGGTCTTAAACAGAAAAACCCACAGTAAAAAACGTTCGGTTTCATTTCTGAACCGTGTAAACGTGTGTGCGGATTTGTTGCGCCCAACATAACTGAGGAATTCACGGCCCCAAACCCAATGGTTTTGCCACCAGGACTCGCCAGACTCCAGAAACTGCTTGAGGTCTATATATTCGCCAAAATCCAAAGATTTGAGTTCAGAGAAAGCGGGATATAAAGCAATAGGTTTGGTTTGTGGGATGGCCATAGTAAAACCTGCGATCTTAAGGAGGTACTAGTTTACAGGCTTATATACGCTATATCGAATACTTACAAGTATGTGAATTAGTAAAGGGGGTCTAGCATACCCTGCTTTTTATTGGGCTCACAAAAACATTGTTCAGAGGCCTATGCAGTGCGTTTTAAGGCTACTAACAGTCCATGGCTATCCATGGGCACAGTTGCATGCTCAGAAGGCTCCCACGTTTCGGGTGATTCCGTTTGCCTACCGTGCAAATCAAGATGCTGACGAAAATAGCCTTCACGACTTACCAAAGTCACTCCTACCATTGGCAAATCCAAGTCGGCTGCGGACAACATGGAGTCGCCAGCAAGCACGCCTAATCCCCCGGAATACGTCGGCAAATTTTCATGCAACGCGATTTCCATGGAGAAATAGGCAACACGAGATTTATTGATAAAGTCGTTTAACATATTTTCGTCCTATCACCGCAATTATTATTTTTTTCGCTTTGTAGGTTGACTTGCACTGCCATGGCAACTCCAAGGCTCTGTCTTTGCATTCTCCTGGATATTTTGATCAACAAAGCGGTAGTAGCCTTCTTTGAAATGCGTCCACCAGTCGTGACTGACTTCAATTTCATGTCCTTTGAGGATCTCTTCCAGCCCGTCAATACAGGTTCTGGTCGCGTCGTACGCGAGGTTGAGCACGTGAGACTTTTCATCAAACGATACTGCGTCAATTCCATAAACCTGATCAATTTCAGCTAATGCCTGTTCCAACGTTTCTTTCGTAGTTGTTTCAAGCTTCAAATGACGCACTACCAAGCTTACTTCTGAAACGCCTAATCGATGTTCTGTGTTTGTCATGAGAATTTTCCTTTACTAGTGTGAATGTGTTGGTTCTTTTGCGACATTCCACGCGGGAATCCATGCAGGCGTACGGTCTTGATAAGCCCGATATTCGTCACCAAATTCGGCCAAGGCCATGGCCTCTTCACGCCTGGCCAAACGGATATATACCCAGACCAATATCGGAAACATGACGACGGTAGGAATGGTTGGCCACTGCAATAAAAATCCAAACATAATTAGAATAAAAGCAATATATTGAGGGTGTCGGCAGCGCGCATACCAGCCAGAGGTTGCGAGCGATCGCGTTTGCTGAGCTTTATGCAAAACCGCCCAGGCGGAGGACAATAGAATAAACCCAAGGAAAATGAGTAGATTGCTCGCGATATGCAAGGGATCGAAATGTGCGTTCCCCTCAAATCCGAATAAGGTATGCAGCAAGTGGCCGTTTTCATGTACTAAAAAATCGACACCCGGATATTTTTCCGCCAACCAGCCAGATAAAAAATAGATCGTCAGTGGAAAGCCATACATTTCTGTAAACAACGCGACAATAAAAGCGGAAAAGGCGGTAAGGCTTCGCCAATCCGTTTTCGTTTTCGGTTTAACAAAACTAAATGCGAAAAAAATAAAAATGGCGGAATTTAAAATCACCAAAGTCCACAAACCGTATGAAGATTCGCCGTGCATAATACGCCTCCTTAATGTGAGTTATGTTTATGAGTTTGTTTGCGACCCTCTTCCAGGCCACGCTTATAGGCTTCGGACTCATTACCTGAACCCTCACCCTGTTCATCGTGCTCAGCATGATCATCGTGCCCTCCATGACCTCCGTGCATAAAAATGTGCATTAGTGGGCAGAGTAAAATAATAATAAAAGGCAAATACAGAAACAGATGCTGCCGATGTTCCATCAGCAAAAAGTACGTCACCGATGCAATAAGTCCCATAGATGCAAAGCCCTTAGGGCTCATCCAAAACGATTGTTTTTGGTTACTCATGAGAAGCTCCTCAGAGAATATTGATAGAGAGTAACAATGCACCACACTGTTACCCATGAAAAAAAAGACCAGGCCAACAGCCCGACTACGAATGTATCCATCCCCATTTCCCAATCCCATTGAGAAAGATCAAGATGCATCATGGCGCCGGAGATATAGCGCAACGTATCTGGCGCAATTACGACTGCTATTGAACAAAGTACCCAAACACCAGCAACGTAACCTGCGGTAACTGTGGCGATTTTTATTGAATTAATGTTCATTGCGAGACTCCTTAAACGAAAAATCACTCGCTCGCGCCGGTCTCTTATCATGAATCCAGCTCAGTGCCTGCACAGGAACAACGGATACAAGACCTTCACTTTCAGAACCGCTGTAAGCTACCTCTGAAATTAAGCGACAAAGGTCATTAGCCTGTTCATTGGCTGCGTAGATTTCCATCTGAATATGTTTAATCAAATGGTTTTCGTTAAAGCTATCAAAGTAGCGACCACGACCCCTAACGGGATGTAAGGTAAAACCATGAACGCCGTGTTTGATTAATTCATTTTCTACATTTTCCAAACGAAACTCATCAAAAATAGCGACGACTTTACATAGACTCATGCTGTACCCCCTTCCACTTTTATGGAGCCTTTGTACATTTGCATTTGGCAGTGAAATGCGTACTCACCAATACTTAAATTTGGAATATGAATTTTAATCGGCTTATTGAGTGGTAACGTTTCACTGATGTCCAATTCAGGAATCAATAGAGTTTCTGAACAAGGGGATGCATCTTTTCTAAGAAAGGTGATGTCGTGAGAAGTACTCCCATCCAATAAAATATGAGAGGGCTTATACACACCATTTTCGACAACCACGACTACGTCATTTCCACCCAATATTTCCGCTTTAGGCTTGTACAACCAAAACCACCACACGATGAGTGCAATTAAAATTAGTCCACCTATATTTACAATTAACATACTATTTACCCTCAGTGTTCTTTAGCTTTAAATAGACGTAGACGATTTGCGTTAGTCACGACCGTCAATGATGAGAAAGCCATCGCGGCACCAGCGATGACAGGGTTCATCAATATCCCTAGCACGGGATAAAGAATACCGGCAGCCACAGGAACACCCGCCATGTTGTAAACAAAGGCTCCGAATAGATTTTGTTTAATATTGCGCAATGTGGCTTTACTTACGGCAATGGCATCGGCTAGGCCGTGCAGCGAACCGCGCATAAGTGTGATGTCCGCACTTTCAATGGCTACGTCTGTTCCGGTACCGATCGCAAACCCGACATTAGCCAATGCCAACGCAGGCGCGTCGTTGATACCGTCGCCTGTCATCCCGACAATTTCACCGGCCATTTGCAATTCTTGTACTTTTTTTGCTTTATCCTCTGGGAGAACTTCGGCTATAAATTCCGAAATTCCGACTTTTTCTGCCACCGCTTTGGCGGTATCTCGGTTGTCGCCGGTGAGCATGACGACGCGAATCCCATTTTTTTGCAGACGTTGTATCGCTGAAATGGAGTCTTCTTTAATGGGGTCCGCGACTGCAATAATGCCGGCGAACTGACCATCAATGGCAAAGTACATGGGTGTCTTTGCTTCGGCCGCTAGCAATTGGGCTTTTTCGACAAAATTAACTCCCTCTATGACCAACGAAATATTACGTTCATGCATGAGCTTTTCATTGCCAAACAGCACCTCATGCCCGTCAACGTTTGCTTCGACTCCCCTAGCGGTAATGGCGTTGAAGGAAGAGGCTTTACTTAATTCGATAGACTTTTCTTGCGCTGTTTCGATAATGGCGATCGCTAAGGGGTGCTCGGAACCTGCTTCAACACTTGCCGCCAACTGCAACACCTCCTCTTCGGTGCGGCCAGGGGCTACAACAATATCGGTAACTTTGGGTGATCCCAGAGTTATCGTGCCGGTTTTATCGAGGATCATTGCGGTAATTTTGGAAGCCGTTTGCAGCGCTTCGCCATTGCGGATAAGCACACCAGCTTCAGCAGCCTTACCTACCCCAACCATCACCGACATCGGTGTAGCGAGGCCCAAAGCACAAGGACAGGCAATAATCAGAACCGTCGTGGCGGATACAATGGCAAATGCTATCGCGGGTGCCGGCCCAAAATTGAGCCATGCTAAAGCGCTTATGACAGAGACAATCATGACAACAGGGACAAAATACGCAGAGATAAGGTCTGCCAAGCGTCCTATTGGCGGTTTCGAATTTTGCGCGCGTTTCACCATATTGATAATTTGCGCCAGCGCCGTGTCCTTGCCAACACGGGTTGCCCTAAAAACGATGCTACCGGTCTTGTTTAGCGTACCTGCGGCCACCTTGTCACCTTCCGCTTTTTCGACTGGCATGGGTTCACCGGTTAGCATGGATTCATCGATCGCCGTGTGTCCGTCCGTTACCGTACCGTCCACCGGAACTTTTTCACCGGGACGGGCTCGTACCAAATCACCCAATAAAACCTGTTCAATGGGTAGATCGATCTCTTTGTCGTCTCGAATCACGCGTGCAGTTTTAGCTTGTAATCCAATTAAACGTTTTATGGCTTCACTGGTACGACCTCGTGCCTTGATTTCAAGCGCCAAGCCCAAGTCAATGAGGCCAATAATGATCGCCGTCGCCTCAAAATAGACGTGTCGCGCTTGGGCTGGTACAGCCTCTGGGAAAAACACCACTACCATGGAATACAGCCAGGCAGTACCGGTTCCTAGCGCTATTAGCGTGTCCATATTGGCAGAGTGATTGAGGAAAGATTTCCAGGCACCCACATAAAAATGACGTCCAGACGCAAGCAGTACCCCGAGGGTGAGGATCCCAATAATCAACCATACAATTCGTTCCGTTGTCGTATTAACGCTCATCTCACCAGTAATTAGCGCATAAGCCATTAGTGGTGCGCCCAAGGCTAACGCTATCCACGTCTCACGCATTAATTTTTTGTAGTACGCCAGATCTGCTTGTTCTTTTTCATCCAATGCGTCTGGATCCGAGCCGGATGAACCGACTTTAGCGTTGTACCCTACACTTTCCACGGCGTGAATTAACGCTTCTGGATCTGCCGTCCCTGAGACACTTACGGTACGCTGCGCAAAATTCATTTCCGCGTGCTCAACACCCGATACCGCTTTCAGTGCACCTTCAATTTTACCTACGCAACTGGCGCAACCCGCTCCTTCAATAATTAATTCAGTCATCAGCGACGACGTTGATGTCACTGCGGAAGATTCGGCTTGCTCAGAATGGCAATGGCCTTTGGTTTCACTCATCGTTTAATCCTCGCGTGTTATTAGGTGAAAAAATTTCGATTAAGTGGCAAATCATATGCCCCGTGGGTTCGGCATCAGGTAGTCCGTTCCATTCACGCACCGCGTGGCGCATTCGATCCCGCAATTTCTTGGTTTCCGAAAATTGTGCCTCAGTTTCCAATAAACGCTGCTCGATCAACAACCTCACAACAGGACACGGCGTGCTCTTTTTGTCCGCCACCGCTAAAATTTCACCAATATCTGCCACCGTAAACCCAAGTGCCCTCGCACTGAGAATAAAACGCATGCGAGCCTGGTCTCTCGCACCATATTCCTTATAGCCATTACCGGGACTCTTAGTGGGTGACAAGTAGCCTTTACGGGTATAAAACCTAACGGTTTCTGCACTGACGCAAAGCTCTTTGGCTAACTCTTTGACTCGCATAATGTGGCTCTCTCAATCACAGTAAAAAGAAATTCCTAGGTTTTAATCCTATGTTTAATCTTTTTTTGCACTCTAAACCTGCGTGCAAGACACAGGTCAAGTAGTTTATGGGTTATGTTTTTCTCCTTTCATCGTGGCTTTATAATGCTTATGTGTTTTAGCCTGCTCTAAATCATCTTTAGTCTTTTCTTCCTCCTTTTTATCTTTCGATTGGTCGGTATGGGCTTGATGAGACTCACCTGGCATGGTGGCCTTGTAATGCTTATGGTGTGTCTTTTTCGACTCCTCAGTCGAAACATCTTGCTTACTTTGCTCTGCGTTTTTATCCACATATTCCTGATGCGATTTTTCTGGCATGGTTGCCTTGTAATGTTTATGTTGCTCATTTTCGTCCGCCAAAACGACGACAGAAAAACCAAACACCACTGAAATAATTGAAGCTGTAGTAATTCTTGCAAATTGAGTTTTCATTGTTTAGTACCTTTAGTATTTAGTTAAGTTATAGGTTTTTTAGATAATCCAACAACGCATCGATTTCTGCGCCATTCAACGGCATTTTTGGCATGGGCGACGAAGGATTATTGAATTGGGGGTTTTTGAGTTTTTGGATAAAAAATTCCTCACTCTTGCTGCCAACAATTGAATCTAAAGCTGGACCAACGCTACCGCCTTTACCTTTTATACTGTGATAACCCTGACAACTGTATTTTGTAAATAATGCTTTCCCGCTTAAGGTTGGTTGGTTGTTTTGAAAGGTATTACTTTCGCCAATATCATTTTTAACCAATGCAACAAACTGCATCACGGCATCCGTTTCTTTACCCGTTAAATGTGCCTTTTCACGCATGTGCGGCATGATCACGGCCCACTCTTCGAGAGAAAACTCATCCAGTGAACGCGCATTGTGGCAACGCGTGCAGTTGTTGTTGAACACCTCCGCACCGTTTATGGGCTGTGATTCTGCGTTCGCCCACGCTACGTTAAACGCCAGCCACACGAATCCAGAAATGTATAGTGGTGATTTTTGTAATATTTTTGAAAATGATTTCATGGTTAAATTCTCCTAGAAGCCGTAACTTAATTGAATGGCAAGGCGCTGATCATCTTCACCCTCTTCCACATCGGTGTCGTCATAAGCGATCTTGATAACCGCGCGGGCATCTAACCAATAATTAACGCCCACCATCCATCGGCTGGCTTCTGCCAATTTATTGGTTTCTGCGTATTCGAGAACCAATTCAGTTCCCGCTAACGATGACCAAATCTTTCCTGTTTGCAGAGTACTTTGTAGATACCAACCATCTCGTTTAAAGGTGTGGATCTCAGTCTCGCCTTCCTCTTCCTCAAGACCATCCGTTTGAGTTTCGATATACTCACCACGCACCAAATAATGTGATCCAATCAGATTTACATCAAATCCTTGGGCCGTAAAATCTAAGATTTCATCGTCATCATACGTGGCGCTGTAATAGGAAGTGCCGACCTCAATACCCGGCAACATGGCATAAGCCACGCGTCCACCAAACGCCTTATTTTTATTGTTGTCACCACTACCAGCTTCGAACGCAAGCTCTGGAAGCTCTGCATGTCCATCTTCTTCCGTAGCTTCTTCTGCGAGATCTTCCTCATGCTCATCCGCTTCTATTCCTGGACCATTGGTGCTGTATAAATCGACAAAGATTTTTTGATGATTACCTATAACAAAGGTTTGCTGAATGGCAACCCCAACATCACTCAAAATGGGCAGCAATGCTTCCATTGCCTGGCTACTACCGTGAGAGCCATAAATTCCTGGCGTCCAAGGGGAACGATTGATCCAACTGGGGTGAATGTTTGGCCCGAATTGACCAAAAGGAACCAAAAACTTACCGGCCGTAAGCGTGGTGGTATCAGTAAGAAAATAATGCAAATCGGCGTATTCCAGTTCAACTTCGGTTTCGCCTTCTGCATTTAGACTGATCTCCGTTTCAGCTTCGACATGAATCTTGTCACTTAGACTAAATAAAAATATCGGCACGAAACGTGCGCTATAAGCACTACTGTCCTGAAGCTCGCTGGTTTCGCGTATTTCACGTCACCGTAACCGCTAAGTACGAATCGCGCGCTATCAATTTCACTAGCATTTGCAGCTGATAACGAAGACGCAGCGACGGTTATCGCCGCCAAATATTTAACAGGCATTGAATATCTCCCCTTACATGCCGGCGCAATATTGCACATGCACAAAAAAATGAAAAAAATGAAAAAAATAATATTGGTATAAAGAGGGAGGGTAAAAATGTTGTCGCTTCAGCTTCACATGCCGCGGTAGACACATGCACGGGAAGAGGATTTATTTTCCAGATAACAAATTTGGAAACGACAGACGGATTTGCCCTAGGTTAGGCAAAAATGGGAGGACGAATAAGAGACTGATCGTGTGCAGCCAATACATAAGTGTAATGAACTGTAGGTTCAAAGTCAGAAAAGCTTTTAAGCATTACCCCGAGCCCCATGTGCGTTACGGCATGGCACTGACAATGGCTCATATCTCCATTTAAACAGGGGCCGCAGTCATGCGTGGACATCACTTTTGTAGCAGCATGATGGTCATGCGCTGACGTTTCGTGAGTGTCAATACTATGATGCTTTTCTTGCACCATTTGGCCTAGGTTGTTCTCAATGGAAGCATGATCATGAGAACTATGATCATGTGAATCGCTTGCAGGTGAACAAGCAAACGCAAGCGATAGTAGGGGCTGGCTGAGCAGCACCCAGACTAACACTATCGCTTTAAATCGCTTGCTTGTCATAGTCTCACCTAGAATATTAGCTTTCGCTATTGTAAAGGGTATTATCTCAGTTTTGAGCTTTCATTATATTGATTTAAGTCAATCAGATTAGACCTAGGAGTTATTTTTTGTCTTGCATAGAGCCAACGAAAACATGTGTTTTAAAATCAACCGTCATTCAACTCGGCAGAAACGGAACCCACAAAATATCTCAAACCTTTTTGGCACACCAATAAACCTAAGCGAATGAACATTGAAGATGTATTACTCTATACGCGAATAGTTTCTCCGTATAGGAAAGCAACGATATTCTCCCCAGTATAATTATCAGTGCGAATGACCGCCATGACCGCCATGACCGCCATGACCGCCATGACCGCCACTATCTCTTGGCGTATAACCTGTCGTTTCACAAGCGCTCAATGTACCTATAACCCCTAAAACCATAAGCCCGAATAAAAGATGTTTTTTCATCGTATATTCTCAATTGATTAATAATGTGATCGCGACATTGCAC
>OJAV01000934.1_pt1 | contig 9478 bp, 6 predicted proteins | sample 1590081 | NCBI WGS metagenome assembly OJAV01 (sample SAMN05416852, study PRJEB24817) | seawater metagenome | isolation source: Sea water | place: Canada:Atlantic | collected 2013-07
GCAATGATGAGAACTTACTTGAAGACTTGTTAGACAATGACAATAGTAACGATGTTGACCTTGATGAACTTGGTTCAGCTGGCGTTGTACTTGGGCCCGACAATCAAACAGTCGTTCTTGATACTATTGAAACAACGTTAAATACCGGCGTTTTAGGTATTCCACTTGGTACGGTCGGTACGCAAGTAAGGGGAGTATTAGAAATACTTCTAGATACAACCACAGTAATTGGCGCAGGTCAGCTTGTTAATTTGCTTACCGCGCCTCTTGATGCAATTGGTTTAACCGGCTTTCTTGATGACATTTTAAGCGTCATTGCCGATGCATTGCTCAGCAATACATTAACCTTATTGCAAGACACTGACATCACCACCACGTTAACAGAATACACCTATACGGGTGATTTAGTAGCCCAAGGCAACCTAATCGACGGTGATATTAGTGGTGTAGGTGCCGACACTATTTTAGACGGTGCCCAAGTAACGCTTGTTACCAACGCCTCTGGTGATAGTGTGGCTGTGCCTGCTACCGGTACCGTTACTATTCAAGGTAACTATGGCGTGCTGGAAATTGCTGCAGACGGTACGTACACCTATACCGCCGATGGTGACCGCAGTGCAATTGGTCAGGACGAAGTGTTTAATTACACCCTATCAGATGGCGAAACATCAGACATCGCGGCACTTACCATCACCATATCTGGCAGCGACTTCCCGCCGGTAGTAGCCCAAACCGATAACAATGACATGGAGCTAGGTGCACAAACGGCCATTGTGAATGCTCCAGTTAGCGACAGTGACTTCCAAGTGCTGGGCTTAGCCGAAGGCTCACCAGCAGCAGGCTCGCCAGAGGCTAGCACAACGCTTACCGTTGACGCTGGCTTCTTTGGTGAAGTGGTAGTTGAGGTCAGCCAAACAGCGTTAGTCGCAGTCGCTGATGCGTATCGTGTTGATATTATTGATGCAGATGGCAACGTGGTCGCCACAGCAATGACGCCAGATAACCCCTTAATAGGTGATGTGGCAGGTATAAACCTTATCGGAGTAACTGGCGACGACACGCTAGTGGCGAAATTCTCAGGGCTACCTGCGGGTGATTACACCGTAGTGGTTCGCAACGACGAAAGCGCTCTTGAAACCTTATTCGATCAAGACAACGATGGCTCAGTTACCCTAACGGAATTAGGCGATGGTGGCGTCGTTCTTGGCGAGGAGAATCAAGACGTTGTTTTGACTGCTGTAGAAGATGCACTAAACGGCACTAATGCCAGCGTATTAAGCGGGCTTGGTTTAGGTACGGTTGTACGTAACTTCATTCTAGAACCCGCTTTAGGCGCAGCTGATACCATAGGCGCAGGCGACTTGGTAAGCACTATAACTAACGGACTAAACGCTCTTGGATTGGGCCTTCTAGCTGATAGTGTGTTAGATGCTGTCGCAGCTGCACTGCTAAGTAATACACTCACATTGCTACAGTCTACGGATGTGACTTCAACGCTTACTGAATACGCTTTTGAGGGAAGCACTACTACCTCTGGTAATGTTATTGATGCAGCCAACAGTGGTGACGTAGCAGATAGCATTGCTGAGGGCGGCGTAGTTACGCAAGTTACTCACTCCAATGGTGAGTCTGTTACCGTATTAGGTACTGGTTTATCTGGCATTACCATTGAGGGTGACTATGGCGACTTAACTATCTTTGAAGACGGCAGCTACACCTATGTAGCCAACGGCGTGCGCGACGGCTTGGGTAGTACGGATAGCTTCAGCTACACCATTTCAGATGGCACTAACACCTCTACCGCAAACTTAAACTTTAATCTATCAGGGCAAGGGATATCTGCGGACTCAGCGCGGGCAGAGCTAACCTATGATTTTGCCAGTAGCGCAGGTTACGCTGAAGCCGAAGCACTTGAATACACTTGGCTGATTGGCGCCCTTGGTATTGTTATTCCTACCACTGATGATACCCAAAGTAACTCGTTTACAGTAGCAACTGATACCACTATGGATCTTACCTTAACAGTGGATGGCGGCGATCTATTATCATTGGGTTCAGGACTGGACCTATTCATAGAGAGAAACAATAACGGCACGTGGGAAGTTGTTGAAACCTTCTCCAGTGACCAGTTGATAGGCCTGCTTGGCCTTGATGGAAATGGTAGCTTTACTTCATTTGGTCTTACAGCAGGTGAATACCGAGTTACCATGGACGTGGATACAGGCTTAGCCAGTGCTTTTGGCGGCGTCAGTGTTGATTTGAGCTCTACTATTCATTTCCTAGACCAATTTGTGGTTGACGAAGTACAAACTGCCACTGGCAATCTTTTCGAAAACGATGTGCTGTTTGGTCCAACGTACGACGTAACCGTCTCTACTGATGGAACAACCTTCCAAGATGCTACAGGCGGCATTACGTTAGTGGGTGATTACGGCACGCTGCAGATTAACGAAACTGGCGCGTACACTTATACCCCAGACAACACGCAGGCCGTATTTAGCGGCACGTTAACGGATACCTTTACTTACCGTATTGAATATCCAGACGGTACTGTCGAGCAAGCAGAATTTAATGTATTTGTGACAGCATCCGGAGAAGGTGTATCAACAGTACAAGCTATTAATACGTCCGAGTCTGTAAGTACTTCGGGAATTGTGGAGGCTGCGGTGATGGAGACTGCGTGGGTGGAAGACACAGTGACTACCGAGCCTTTCCCCCTCAATGAGATGGCTTTCATTGCAATAACGCCTGAGATGCTCATACCGGAAGATACAATTACGCTTCCAAAAGATGAGCAGTTAGCAACAGTGGGGCGTGTAACAGAAGTCAATGACGAGGTGGTAACCATCGATTTGCCGCGGGATACAGCAGTTTCACTATCGACTATTCCTACGATGGAAGATAAGGCTGATATTTTAGCTAATGTAAACGAGCCCTTATCCCCGCTTAGTTCAAAAGCATTAAGCCCAGAGATACTTATACCGGAGGATACAATTACGCTTCCGGAGGATGAGCAGCTAACAGCAGTGGGGCCTGTTACAGAAGTCAAAGACGACGTGGTCAATATTGATTTGCCCAAGGATACTGTCGTTTCACTATCGACTATCCCTACGTTGGAAGATAAGGCTGATATTTTAGCTAATGTAAACGAGCCCTTATCTCCGCTTAGTTCAAAAGCATTAAGCCCTGAGATACTTATACCGGAAGATACAATTACGCTTCCGGAGGAAGAGCAGCTAATGGCGGTGGGACGTGAACCAGAAATGACTGACGAACCGGTATACATTGATTTGCCAGAGGATAACTCAGTAGCAATGTCGACTATTCCTGCATCGGAGAATAATGCTGATGCGTTAGCTGATCTTAATGAGACCATAATTCCGCTTAGCTCAAAGGCATTATCCCCCGAGATACTTATACCGGAAGATACAATTACTCTACCGGACGAGGAGCAGCTAACAGCAGCGGGGCCTGTTACAGAAGTTGAAAGCGACGTGGTAAACATTGATTTGCCGCAGGATGACTTAATTTTACCGTCAACGTCGTTTGAAGCAGCAGAAATGGACGGCAATAGTGAATCGAACGCTATATCAGGTGAGCCTGTTCATACTGTGCCTAATGAGAGTACTAGCGATATTGGAGTCGCCTCTCAAGTAGAGTCTGAAATATTAAGGACGGCAATTGATAAACTTCCGCCTACCGATATTTAGAGAAGAAGTCATAAAAAGGCGATTACTAACAACCAGTAGTATTGCTCTCAATATGTTCAAGCACTGACGCTAAAACCTGTTGAGGGCTTTCTATTTGAGGGTAATGACCAATGTTTTCTAATTCAACAATACTGGGGGGCGGCATCAGCTCCCTATATCGGGCGGCCATATGAGCACCTGAAATAGGATCTGCTGCTCCAATCGTTAAACGAATAGGAACGGTGGCATTTTGAAGTGCCGTTACCCAGCGCTCTCTGTGCTTTTTGCGTTGATTCATGTAATCCAGCAGTAGGTGCATATATTTATGACCGTTGTTGGTGCTGATCAACGTCCAAAAATCATCAATGTCTTGTTCAGTTGGGGGTGTGTTTTCGCCAAATATACCCCGCATACTTTTTCTCACCGCGTTTTTATTTAAGAGGTGAATTAGCACCCCACCTAAAGGTGACACAACAAAGAGTACGGACATTTTAAACTCGCCCTTCGGGAAGGTCTGGCAAGCTTCCTAGCTTCATTCTGGGAATTTGAAAGGGAACAGCCATTCCTGCATTCCCACGCTTTGCTAGGAAACTTGCCAGCGCCTTCTGAGGGGGTAATTATCTATGCGGAATGGTATAATCGTTCAGTCGTGCTTATGATGCTTGCCTTTTTCATGTACGGTGGAATGACGATGAGCATATTTCCCCGCCAAGAGGGTATTTCGTTCGAATATCATTTATTCGGTGCTTTGGCCGGTGTTCTTTGTGCCTGTTTATGGCATTCGCTCGATCCCAAACCGACAGTTAAAGCATATTCTTGGGAAGTAGACCCTAAATCGGAAGACCCTATTATCGGTGATCAGTGGCGTCTTGATGGACAAGCTGAAGACAATGAGGGGAATATAAAAACTGTGCCGAATGAAAAGGAAAACATGAATGACCAACGTTAAACCCAATGCATTTGAATTACTGCTAAGAGTTCGATACGCCGAATGCGACCCTCAAAACGTTGTATTTAACGCACGATATGCTGACTACGCAGATTTAGCCGCCACTGAATTTATGCGAGCGCTAATAGGTGGTTACCAAGCACTAACAAACCAAGGCTTAGATAATCAAGTCGTCAATCTCAATATATCATGGCAAAACTCAGCGAAATTCGACGACATTTTGTGCTTGTCGGTGCATGTGAGCAAAGTTGGCAATACATCTTTTACGATGCAAATTGACATGCTGAATTGGCAAACTAAAGACGCTGTAGCATCAGCTGAAATTGTCTATGTGATGGTCGATTCACTGACATTTGAAAAGAAACCCGTACCCCATGAATTTAAAGCAACATTATTGAAAGGGGCCCCAGGAAAAACGATGAACCTAGCAGGCATTGCGCTTTAGTTTTGACGCTTCAACACTCGCTTATCTCACAGCTTACTAAAGCGACAGCCAGTAAAGGGCCTGGACGGGGAATGACTTATCAAAATACCATCCTTGTTTTTCATACCCTAATTTCGTTAGCAGCGCCTGAGAGCGAGTATTATCTGGGTGCGTCATTCCCGTAAGAAAGCGATAACCTTGACTTCTTGCCCAGTGAATCACGAGTTCACAGGCTTCTTGGCAAATGCCTCGTCCTCGCGCTTCTGGCAGCAGGGCAAAACCTAAATCCGGGCAGGTGAATGCAAAGCGATTAAACAGCCCGCACACCCCTAATGGAAGCCCAGTCTCACTGTCCTCAATAGCAAGCAGTCCGTAGCCCCATTCTTTGCATTGGGCATTGGTACGGGCAATATAGTCGCAGGCATCTTCAAGTGAATTGACTCCTCGACTTCCAATGAATTTTACCCACTGAGGGTCTTGCTGCAGTGCTAACACCCACTCTTTGTCGTCAAAGCTGAGCGTCCGCAGCCGAATTCGTGTTCCCTGAAACCCTATATTCACCTTAATGACGCCCTAACCGTTTATTGTAGGAAAGAAGTTAAGATAGTAGATTATTCGATAAGATGGTGTCTATTTTGTCTTGTATGGTCTTATCCACGCTGGCAGCCCGTGGATATTTGGGCAACGCTCTGTCATTGACTCGTGGGTGATCCCACAGTGAGGTATGCGTCACAAAATCCGTAGCCGCCTTTTCGCCTGCGTGCTCTAAACATCCGGCTAAACACGTATCCACATAGGTTTGGCTTACCGGAAACTCATCATTCGCAGGGCTACAATGCAATGTCTCACATACCCATAGTATTCGACCGCTAAGGGCTTCATAAAGGGCTGTTTCGCTATTTATGTCCATTGTAGCGTCGAAGGCAATTTGCTCTGGCGACACTTGCGTAAATCGATAATCTTTTTCTCGTTCTTGCAGCGCAGGATTGAGCTGAGCGGGGATCAGTTGCGCATTCAGCTTTTTAGCGGCGTTTTTGATTGCCCCAACGTAGGTTTGCTGCTCTTGAATACTTCTTGTTACCCAGGCACGCTCGAACCCATCTACCATTACCGGAATGCCGTAGGTTTTTATACCCGAGAAGCGCTCTCGGCTGTCGCGGCTTAATAAACTTCCATAGCCAAGAACGATATGAGACTCATTGAGCCCGTTTAAGTAATTAACAATGTCTTGTGCAGAGGGTGCATCAGCGTTGTTCACACTATCTCCTGTATGGTTTTATGGTATGGCTATTAATGACAGAACTTCCTCGTTCGCACTATAAGTTTACAGCCTCATAGCCCAACATGCTTGTTCTGATTCATTAAGACGAGTCCATAAAAAAAGGCGGTACGTTTTGAGTTTATCTTAATGCGATAACCTCAAAAAGTACCGCCTTTACAGCGTTTACCTTATGGCATGTTGCTGTCATCTAGCAATAAGCTAAAGACAGTCCATCATTAAATGATTAGAACAAGGCTCTTACACCCACGCTTATATTTCTTCCTGGCAGCGGCGCTTGATCTTTAAGGAAAGACGTGTGCACTCTCGCTTCTTCATCGGTCAAGTTATCACCACGAGCAAACACAACCCAATCGATGCCTTGACTCGCAAATTCATACTGAACGCTGGCGTTTAACAGGGTGTATCCGTCTGTAGCCGTTTCAAAAGACGCGGTGTCAGTTTGGTCGTCAACCCAAGTAAAACCAGCATCTGCGCTAAGCCCGCCGTTAACGTAACTTAGCTCACCACCAATTCGCATTGGCGGAGTACGTGGCAAATTATCGTCTTCTATTTCTGCGCGAATATAATCGGTAAACACGGTCAAACGGAACGCGTCATTAAGGTCGAAGTACGCTTGCGCTTCAAGCCCCCAAATGTCGGCGTCGGCTTGCTGGAAGTAGTAAACAGGCAAGCCTTCGTCGCTATGCGACTCATGACCGTCTTCATGTTCACCTTCGTGCTCACCTTCAAGTTCTCCGCCGTGATCATCATCATGCTCTTCGTCGTGTTCATCGCCATGCTCTTCGTGCTCAGATAACGCAATCAAGCCCGTGTTAGTTTGGAAAACATAGTTGTCGGCTTGGTTATAAAACAAAGAAACGCTATAGCCCCAATCGCCAGTAAACTTACGGAAGGTCACATCTAAATTAGTGCTAACTTCTTCAGTCACCCCTTTTAAGTTTTCTTCAATATGGCCTTCTTCGTCTAGGTCGAATACTAATCCAACTTCATAACTTTCTGTTGCCAAATGCTGACCGGCAGAAAATAGCTCCTGCTGACTCGGAGCACGTTCGCTTCTAGAAAGCGTAATCGCTACTGATTGGCCGTCGGTATACTCCCAGTTCGCACCTGCAGAAAGGGATACCGCTGTGAAGTCATATTCTGGGAACGTAAACTCTGTGCCGTGAGCTTCATGTTCCTCACCTTCGTGTTCTTCGCCTTCATGTTCTTCACCCTCATGCTCTTCGTAATGATACACATCAAGCTCAATGTCAGTGTCGGCAACATCAATAGAGATTGATTCTAAACGACCACCAATTTCAAATGTCACGTCGCCTACTTTCTTTTGCTCAATGAGGTACAGCGAGAAACTGTCTGTCACGTTAGCTGGCGTAAACGCCTCTTCACCCACAGCGGTGTAATCGCTTGATGTAAACTGCAAACCAAACACACCGTGCCAGCCTGCCACTTCTTCATGATAAGCCGATAGGCGAATATCAGTAGACTCATTGGTAAACACAGTTCCCGGCATGCCGTCCTCAATTTCAGCGTGCTCGTAATCGGTGTAGGCAGCGGCGAATTTAAGGTTAGTTAGCCCTTTAATTGGCGAGTGCCACTCACCTGCGGCTTGGTATCGAGTCATATCGACATCGAGCAGCACACCTTCTTCTTCGTGCATGTGCTCTTCGTCGTGATCTTCATCGTGAGAATCATCTAAGCCTTCATCATGGTCTTCGTCGTGTTCGTCGCCATGCTCATCACCGTGACTATGGCCTGGAACACCATATTCGTTATCGAGCTTTTCAACGGCGAAACCGAAATAGCCTTCTTCTGCAACGTAAGAAAGCCCAGCAACAATGTTAGTTGTCTCCATGGCACTGCTTTCTAATTCGCCGCTTTCCTCGTCATCATCTGGCTCAAGAGATGCAAAACCCGGAATGTCTGCGTTTTCTGTATCACGGATAAAACCGTCAACATGCCAAACAAAGTTACCTTGCCCACCAGTTACGTCACCGCGGGTATACTTACCTTCGTTTACGGTGCTGTAGCTTGCTTCGACTTCACCCTCAACACCGTCTACTTGATATTGCGGTATGCGCTTATCAACAACGTTAACTACACCGCCAATTGCACCACTTCCATATTGAAGTGTTGCCGGACCGCGAAGCACTTCAACCTGAGTGGCACTTGCCAACGTAGTGGCCACATTATGATCTGGACCCACGCGAGACACGTCAGAGACATCTAAGCCGTTTTGTACAATTTTTACGCGCGGGCCATCGTTGCCGCGAATGATAGGGCTGCTTGAAACAGGACCAAAATAGGTACTGTGCACCCCTGGGGTATTCTTAAGCGTTTCACCAAGAGTAGGCGCTTCAATTTTGCGAAGTTTTTCAGCACCAATAACAGTAACAGGCGTTACTGACTCAAGTACAGATGACTGCAGCGCTGTTGCCGTAACTACAATGTTTTCTATCGACGCAGGCTGTAACACAAAGTCAGCTTTCTGATCGCTACTCACATCACCAAGGTCGTTATCACCATGAATGTAGTTGCTTGAATATACATGTAAATGGATATGCGGTTGCTTTACATCGTTAAAACGATAGATGCCGTTTTCATCGGTAATTGCTATGCGGCGCGTGCCTTCAATTTTAACTTCTGCGCCTTCTACTGGCTTACCTGAAGTATCAGTGACAGTTCCCGTCACTGTGGTTGCTAAAACCGGAGCGCTGAGTAATCCCGCTATCGCAATGCTTAGTAACGAACGCATTTTCATTATTTTCCTCTACTGAGTGTCTTTAGCTGTGATTTTACCGTTTTTACGGCATTGCCAGTGAGTGCGCCTGACAAAATGTGATGTTATAACATTTTTAAGCATGCGAGTTATAAAGTCAACAGCAAATAATCGCAGCGAAGCAGCCATTAGCCGATGAAGCGTGTTGAAGTGTTTACGCATAGGCGAGTTTTCCTAGTAGTGATTTCGAAAGAAGCAGCAATAGAGGCGTCAGTGTCGGCGGCAATGGACGCGATAAGGAGAGCACTCAACAAGACCAACTTATGCTTGAGTGGGAGATTGAATGGCCAGAGGATTAGGGCGTGTTGATCTTTGTTGTACGAGTTTTGGGCTAAATGGAAGCATTTTAATCGCGAAA
>OJAV01000935.1_pt1 | contig 9466 bp, 9 predicted proteins | sample 1590081 | NCBI WGS metagenome assembly OJAV01 (sample SAMN05416852, study PRJEB24817) | seawater metagenome | isolation source: Sea water | place: Canada:Atlantic | collected 2013-07
ACGAGATCATGCCTAGTCTCGTGGGCTCGGAGATGTGTATAAGAGACAGGCCAAATACAATTACCTGATTAACGCCTGCCAATTGTTTAATAAACATTTCGATGGTGTCATTGGCAATGCGATAACCACTAACTTTATGAGCAGCAGTCGTTTGAGAAACTAACCAAATATAATCTTGGTCAATAGTTGATACGTCGTATTTATTAGTATTATTTTCATCTGGAAAATAGCACCAATCTCCATCCCTTGACTGCAACCAAGATAATTGTGCTTGTTGGCCACTGTGTATCGGCAAGTTTGGCATATCACTCTCTAAGTCATCACTTTGAACGATTTTCAATCAAAGTTATTTATTATATTGCTAACACTAGAGAGTAAGGAGGAATTTATAAATTAGACCTAAGTCTAAAATAGCCACCAAATAAGGTAGACTTTAGTCTAGATAACAATAAATTAAGCTAATTATCGCAGTCATTTAACTACTGGTCGATAATTGTGAGAGCTGAGGCTTAGTAGATGATAGAATACTAAAAACACTAATTTTATAACTAAAAAATACAAGGTTATTCATGGTTTCCAAAATAAATATTATATCGTCAACTCTGGTATTCACATGTCTATTCAGTATGGTTTTTGATGCCAACGCCGAATCATTAAATGTTGAGCAATATCAGCAGGCTGAGCGTCAACTTGGCAAACATACCGAAAAATTAGTGACGGGAACGTTAAACAAACCTAGTTGGACTGACAATAACCAGCTTACATATAGCAGTAATACCGAGCAGGGCGAGCAATTTTTTATTTTTGATGTTGCGACAAAAGAAAAGGATTTGGCGTTCGATCATCAAAAACTTGCAACGGCGCTATCTACCAGCACCAAACAAGAAGCTAAAGCTGAAAAACTGCCTTTTACATCTTTTGAGTTAATCAATAACCAAACTATTTCGATAAAAATAAAAGATGATTTATATCAGTGTAATATTGAGCGCTATTCATGTGATCAAGTAAAAAACACCGCTAAAGATAATGAATTAGTCGCGCCTAATGGCTTACATGCAGTTTATATTCAAGACCACAACTTATGGCTACGTAAGCTCAGTGATAATAGCAAAAAACAATTAACCACTGACGGTGTAAAAGACTTTGGTTATAGCACGAATAACGCTGGCTGGGTGCGTGATGAAAAGCCAGTGATTAAATGGTCGCCTGATTCGAAAAAACTAACCACCTTTAAACACGATGGCCGAAATGTGGGTAAAATGGGCATAGTATCGACAGCAGTAGGGCATCCAAAAATTGATGTCTGGAAATATCCATTACCTGGCGATAAAAATATTTTCAAAATTCATCGCGTTGTTATCGATGTTGAACAAGCTAAAGTAATACCGCTTGATATGCCAGCTGATGATCACCGTTCAACCATTACTGACCATGTTGCTGGCCGTGATGGCAGTTTATTAGATATCGATTGGGCAAGCGATAGCAGCCACTTCGCTTTTGTTTCCTCAACACGCGATCACAAAACCGCTACCTTAAAAATTGCCGATGCAACAAGCGGTAAGGTTCGCACGATTTTTACTGAAACAGCTGAAAGTTTCTTTGAGTCTGGGGTTAGCGGCATTAGCTGGAAGTACCTTGATAAAACTCATGAGTTTATTTGGTTTTCGCAACGCTCAAACTGGGGGCATTTATACCTTATTGATGCCGCAACAGGTAAAGTCAAAAATCAAATTACCCAAGGTGACTGGACTGTTTTAGAGCTACTTAATGTCAATCAACAAACCGGAAAATTACTTTTCACTGGAGCAGGAAAAGAGGGCGGTGATCCATACTTTCATTATCTGTACAGCATCAATAAAGATGGTTCAAACCTAACACTGTTAACCCCTGAGCAAAAACATCATCGTATTACTCTAAGTAACGATGCTAAGTATTTTTTAGATAGAGTTTCTACGCCAGACCAACCTGAAACTAGCTTTATTCGCAGTACCAGTAGTAAGTCTGGTTTTGTTGTAGAACAAATGGATATTAGCAAGCTAAGTGCTACCGGCTGGCAAGCACCAACGCCATTTATAGTTAAAGACCGAAATAACCAGCATGACATCTATGGCTTAATGTACAAACCTAGCGATTTTGACGCTAGCAAGTCTTACCCTGTGGTCAATTATTTATATCCTGGCCCACAAGTGGGTAGCATTAGGGGCCGCCACTTTAGAGCTGCTCGTGGTGACAACCAAGCTATTGCTGAACTTGGTTTTATTGTTATTGAAATTGATGCACTAGGAACACCGGGTCGTTCAAAGAGCTTTCATGAGTTTTATTATAAAAATATGGGCGACAGCGGTATTCCTGATCAAGTAGCGGCTATTAAACAATTGGCAAAAGACAATAGTTGGATTGATATTAATCGTGTTGGTATCTGGGGTCATTCAGGTGGCGGGTTTGCTTCAACTCGTGCTTTATTGACCTTCCCTAATTTTTATTCTGTCGCAGTATCACAAGCGGGTAATCATGATAACAGAAATTATGCCGACGAATGGGGCGAAAAATATCACGGGCTATTAGTGAAAAATGATGATGGCACAACGAACTATGACAGCCAAGCGAATCAACTAATCGTAGAAAAGCTCAAAGGTAAATTGTTAATTGCACATGGTACTACGGATACTAACGTGCCACCGTATAACACTCTAGTAGTGGTAGAGGCGCTCATTAAAGCCAATAAAGACTTTGATATGCTAATGCTACCTAATCATGGCCATGGCTTTGCTAGAAAGCCTTACATGATGCGCAAGCGCTGGGACTATTTTGTGCAACATTTAATGGGGTTAACACCACCGAAAGAGTTTACCTTTAGCGAGTAATTAAAGCAGAACTATAACAGTGCCAACCAAAACCGATATAGCGATAATATCGGTTTTTTTTAACCGTAAATAAATAACCAGCTTCTAATTTATAGGTTTATAGTCATTGATTGATCAATTCAGCATTTAGCAAAATAGAAACTTTATGGATGAAGGTTAATTGTTCCAAACTGAACCTAATCGCCGACAGCCATTTACGCAAGCTGCTGGCTGAAAACGCCAGCATGGATGATGATAGCAGAGCGAAGTTTCATGCTAGGGCCGAGCATAACTATATTTATCACATTGCGCTTTTGTTAAAATAACTAAGGGAACGCTAAGTTGATGGCTTCATTATTTCAATTGGTATTACCTACCAATAGTAGCCGAAACTTAACAGTGTTTCATTATTACTTAAGCCCAAGCGCAAATCTAAATAGTCATTGTTCAATCTATACCTATAGCGTGTTTCTGCTCGAAAGTTTAGTTTCGTTATTTGTTTGTTTTCTAGATATTTACGTGCCTCAAGATCAACGATAAAATTCCAATCATTATTAATTGCATGGTTTAGTGTCAAATTACTCGAAACATAAACTCTCCCTCGAGCTAAATAATTTTCTACAATTGCTCCTCCAATATATGCACCGACGGTAGTATCTACCCGTAACGGAATGGCTAAGCCTTTATTTGCCTTAAATGTAAAATCAGCACAACTAGTACATTCATCATCTTGCTTTTGTAAGCCTAAATATAATTTCCATGAATCATAACCATCTAAAGGAAGACCTGTTGCTTGGTTAGAAACACTAACCACTTCAAATATAGATAAACTCCTTATGGCAAAACTTGAATCAATATATTCAAGGTCAAGCTCCGCCATTTTTAATGCGCCATTACTTACATGACCGCTTTCAGCATCCAAAGCATCATAATAAGCCGGTCTTAGTTTAAAGCTAATACCATTACCATGTTGGCGATTATGAATAATACCTAATTGTGAATAACTTGATGGCCGTGCTAAATGAGGGGATTGAACTTTCTTGTTAACAAACTTAGCATTACCTGTAGGTAAATTATAACGATAAGATAATACTTTGTTATAAGACTGCAAATATAGTGCTTTATTTTCTTTATCAACCGCCATTAAATACTGGTAGTAATCTAACAAAGCACTGAGTATTTTTAGTTTTGTTTCTTCCGGCAAATCATCTGTGGATAATAAATTTAACTGTTCAGTATTAAGAGCAATTTTTTCAACGATTACTTGGGCGTGAATATCAAGTTGCCAATACTTATTATAAAAATTTGCCTGTCTTGATGGGATATAACTTATCTTTTTAACTAGTGGAGCATTTTTATAACTCGCTGAGTTAATTGCTCTTACAACTTCCTGTGGAATAATCCAAGGTGCTGTTATTTTTGGTAAATTTATATCTTCAAGTAATGTAAATAGCTCATACATTCTATAGACACAATTTTCATCAAAAAAATAATAAACATAATCTTGTTCAATTAACTCCCAGATATGTGCAACCAGAAAGTAGTAATCATCGTGAGATAAATTAAGCTGATATTCCCATAGATCTCGTAATTCATTTTCTAGATAATTTTGAGTATGAAAGTAAAACTTAGAATGGGTAAAACTTGCATCGTATCCCCCGACAACACCCTTGAGCATATAACTCATGGGGTCTTCATTTTCAGGTACGTTAGCACCAAAATTAACACTTGTTTCTAATAAATTAAGTTTTTCGCTTTTATTAGCATTTAATTTTAATAATGTGTGACCATAATAAGAGGCCGGATTCCCTAAATAACCCGTTGCAAAGATAAGACTTAGAGATTGTGTAGAAGACATCTTAGCCCAAGCTAAAAAATCGTCACAAACAACAGGGTTAACTGCTGATAAATCGAATTGTTTTTTTAACCAATGATATCTTGCAGGGAACCTACATTGTGGATTTTCTGTTGGATTTTTAGCATGCTTGTTTGACAGTAAAGCCGCTAAAGTTTTTGTTAATTCACTTTTTGCGGTAAGCGTTTGAATATCACTAAAATAGAAGCGTTGAGAGTGAATAGCAAAACTCCCCGCTTGTGGCTTACCCGCGGGCTCGAATTTAATTAATTTTTGCCATTTAGCAGAGTTTGAAATAGAGTTAATGAGTTCGGTTGAGAAGGGTAAAAAAATCGCTTTTTCAGCATAAATACTAAATGAAGACAGTAAGCTAATAAAGGCTAGTAATAAAATTCTTAATTGCATATATTTTTCGTCAGACATAAAAATAGCTACTTAATTAGCAGCTATTTATTGAGAGCAAAATTTAATTAAATTACAGCGCAGTTACCAATAACTGAAGAGTTATTTACCACATTATATAAAGCAGATGATTTTTGAACCAAACTTTGATCTTGATAATCAGAGTTATTAATAATTTGCACCATATCATTACGGATATTTGCTGTCATTTGAGTTTGTACGCTATTGTCACAACCCAATGCACCATACATAGAAACAAGGTGATCACCTGATCCTTCAGCTATTTCTTCAACGATATTATCATAGTTATCAATAATAAATTTAGCTGCAATGATGTTAGCGCCGGTACATGTTTCCGGACTAGCTGTTGCAGAAGTAACAGCAGTAGTACCTATATCCCAAATTACATTGGAAGTAACAGCCGCCCATTTAGTGTCTTTAAACAAAGCTGCGCCAATACCGCAATCAGAAAAAGGGTTAGGGCCAGAACCTGGGGCTTTAGTGAAAGCTGAGACATTCAAAGAAGTAGCACAAATTGCAAACGTTAAAGAACTCACTAATATTTTTATTTTATTCACTTTATATCCTTATTATATTTTATAAGAGGGTCGCACTTTTTAGTCGGATATAATAGGTATAAAGTGATAGTAAAGCAATTACAATGTTATAGACCAAGTAGAATAAGGCCTATATCAATTAACATTTAATTAACCTACGAGTTATTACAAAAATCTTTGCAGTCAGTATTGCTATTGCAAACCCCTAGAGTAGAGTTTAACCACCACCATTGATTTCAGCGCTGACCATGCAGTCAATCACTATTTTTTGTTTACTATCATGATTATTGTGCTGTTCTATTTTGCTAGCAATAAAATCAGCGGCTAACCCTCACCTTGATAGCTTTGGACATTTGTTTTAGCTGCTACACTTTTTGTAACCGCAATATCAATATTGTCGCTATGACCGGTTAACTACCTCGAATTTTGCTTATTTAATTTATTCCCAATTTAGAGGGCGAGTTTAAAAGGTTTACATATTGCGTTATTGACTTTGATAAGGCTATTAAAGGGATATGAGTCATTAGAACAACGCTAAAGCAGTTGTCGAGAATAACCATTGCCTGCAAGGATGCAGTTACTTATGTTTACCTGTGTCTCTAAGTATTTTAACTGTCGTTGAGTAGGAAATAACTTAATCAATTTGGTATTATTAGTACCAATAAATTTAGCGAGGCTTACCTTGCTAGGTATAAAAAAAGGGCTCTAAGCCCTTTAATTAAAATAAGTTTTATATTTTACTGGCGAATACCTTCAATGTGCAATATGAGATCAACTTTACCAAAGTCTTTCTTAAAGCCAAAATCGCCCATGGCAATACTTGCTGTACCACTAAAGCCTGCACGGTAACCTCCCCAAGGATCATCACCTTCACCTACTTTTACAGCATCGATTACTAATGGCTTGGTTACGCCATGCAATGTTAGATCGCCTGCTATCTCAAGCTTGCCTGCACCTTTCTCAGTAACCTTGTTACTAACAAATGTTGCTTGAGCATATTTACTGACATCTAAGAAATCATCAGAACGCACGTGTTTATCACGTTTATCGTGGTTTGAATCAAAACTTGCAGTGTTAATGGTTACGCTAATTTTTGAGGCAGCGATATTGTCTTTATCATAAGAAAAATTGCCTGAAAACTCGTTAAACCTTCCAGCAAGAACACTAAAACCAAGATGACTCGCTTCAAAATTAATTGAAGCATGTGCACCTTTAGTATCAATAACATAATCCGCTGCAAAAGCCGGTATTAATGCACTTGACGTTAACAGCGCGCTAGCAAGTAATATATTTTTCATCTTATTTCCTTTAATTATCTATCTAAATGGATGTAGTAAATTAATTTAACTTCGTCATGCGTTTAAGCGTGACATCTTTGTCAATGAAGTGATGTTTTAACGCGGCTAACGCATGCAATATTGCAAAACAAATCAAGCCGTAGGCTAAATAATAATGTATAGCACCGGCAATATCTTCTTGGTTTGCTATCGATAGCGCTAATGGCGTGACATTGAACCAATCAAATACAGCAATAGCTTTATCACTCGTGATCAAATATCCTGAAATCATTACCGATAATAGTACGATGTATAAAATTACCGTCATGACAGAAGAAGCCTTTCTCTCTAAGCCACTATGACTACTGATAACTTCAAGCTTGCCAGCTGTTTTCCGCCAAAATAACCGTAATAGTGTTGCAATAAATAACAATATGCCAATGCTTTCGTGCCAATGAGGTGCTAATTGGTACCATTCGCTATAGTAATTTAGCCCGACCATCCAATAGCCTAAACCAAAAAGACCAAAAACAGTTAATGCTGACAGCCAATGTAGTGCTTTGCTGACTACACCATACTGGTGTTGGCTATTTTTCCACAATAACTTATTACGAATCATTTTCTTTCTCACTTGCTACCGATTTATCCAGTTTAGCGATTCATAAACAATAAACCTAGTCATTTTGCCGCAAAATAGTGCACTTTGTCGTATTTGCTTGGCAGGGCCAAAAATATACGCTAGCTAAACCTATCATTGCGCTAGATCAAAGCAGTCACTGCTTAGCAGCATAGAATGAAATTAGACCAAGGAGATGAATGTTATGAACAACGTAATCTTAAATAATTTGTTTGAAAAGAAAGTTGAATTACAGCAACGAGTTGACGCCATTGAAGCAGACTTCAAAAAGGGACGTTCAGCAGACTTCTCCGAACAAATAACTGAAAACGAAAATAACGAAGTATTAAACGAAATACATCATGAAGCCAAATTAGAACTTGGTCTTATTAATCACGCTATCGCTCGTTTTGAAAATAATGAATATGGTATTTGTAGCCAATGTACAGAAGCTATTAATCCTGATCGCCTAAAAGTTTTACCTTATATAGATACTTGCATTAATTGCGCTAAATAGGAGCAACAAAAATGATAGAAAAACACGATTTACACCATGAGTTACCCGAGTTTGAACACGAAATTAGACAGCTAAAAATGTCTGATGCTCATTTTGCTCGTTTATTCAAAGAGTATCATGAGTTAGACCATGAGGTTCGTCGCATTGAAGAGGGAGTTGAGACAACATCTGATCACTATTTAGAAACTAAAAAAATAGCTCGTCTACGCCTAAAAGATGAACTATTTAACATGCTAAAGAAAGTTAAAGTTCAGGCATAACAACATAGTATTTTAGACAAATAAAAAAGCGACTAGTTACCGAAGTAAAAGTCGCTTTTTTTATCACTAAAACTTACTGTTAGCTAGTTTTTGCTTGACGCTTGTATAACACGTAATTGTGCAACAGCACGAGCTAATTCAGCTGCAGCTTCTGCATAATCAACATCGTTGCCGTGTTCATTCATATGCTTCTCTGCGCGTTCTTTAGCCTGTAGTGCAGCTTGTTCATCTAAATCACCGCCACGTACTGCGATATCCGCCAATACTGTAACGTTATTAGGTTGAACTTCTAACATACCGCCAGAAAGATAGATGATTTCTTCTTCACCACCTTTTTTAACGATTCGTGCCATACCAGGTTTTAGTGAGGTCAGCAAAGGTGCGTGACCAGGCATAATACCTAATTCACCTTCGCTACCTGTGATCTGTAATGATTCAATGCTACCAGAAAATAAGCTTTCTTCAGCACTTACGACATTAAGATTTACAGAAAGTATTGCCATGTGACCTCCTAATTGGTGATTAACATAGGTTAATCACCAAGCTTCATTACATGTTTTTAGCTTTTTCAGTTGCTTCTTCAATAGAACCAACCATGTAGAAAGCTTGCTCAGGTAAATCATCATACTCACCTGCAAGTAATCCTTTAAAGCCACTGATGGTGTCTTTAAGAGATACGTACTTACCAGGAGAACCTGTGAATACTTCAGCAACAAAGAACGGTTGAGATAAGAAACGTTGAATCTTACGTGCACGATTCACGGCTAACTTATCTTCTTCAGATAACTCATCCATACCTAAGATGGCGATGATATCTTTAAGTTCTTTGTAACGTTGTAACGTTGATTGCACGCCACGAGCTGTTTCATAATGTTCAGCACCAACAACTAATGGATCTAATTGACGTGATGTAGAGTCAAGTGGATCAATTGCTGGATAAATACCTTGTGATGCAATATCACGAGATAGTACAACTGTTGCATCTAAGTGAGCAAAAGTAGTTGCTGGAGATGGATCGGTCAAATCATCCGCTGGTACGTATACCGCTTGAATTGAAGTGATTGAACCTTTCTTCGTAGAGGTAATACGCTGTCTCTTATACACATCTCCGAGCCCACGAGACTAGGCATGATCTCGTA
>OJAV01000947.1_pt1 | contig 9404 bp, 8 predicted proteins | sample 1590081 | NCBI WGS metagenome assembly OJAV01 (sample SAMN05416852, study PRJEB24817) | seawater metagenome | isolation source: Sea water | place: Canada:Atlantic | collected 2013-07
ACGATATCGGGAAAATGATTTTGCAATTGGGTTAAGCCGGTAAAGCCATCGTTACCGGGCATATGTAAATCGAGAAATACAATTTCTAAGCTGTTGTTAGTGGTTACGGCTTTGAGTAAGTCGTGAAAGTTATCTACTTCTAAGGTTTCGTCATCATCGATACATTCCACTATGGCTTGTTTTAATGCGGTACGAAATAAGGGGTGATCGTCGGCGATGATCACTTTTGCTGTTGACATAGATAACTCCGATCTCATATCTAAATGAAAGAGAGCTGAGTAGTTCAGCTCTCTTTAGTGCTAAGGTTAAAACAATAACACAAGCAATTAAAATTGGTATCCGACGGTTAAAGATACTGTTCTTGGGTCACCGTAATAACCAATCAAAGTATTATCACCGCCTAATCCGGGAGCAAAGCCACCGTCTTCTAGTGGTGCAACGAACTGGTAGCCGCCGATCATATAATCTTCATCTGTTAAGTTTTTCACATGTAAGCCTGCATTCCAATTGCCGTCGTCACTGTACCAAACAACACTTACATTGGCTAAACCATAACCATCTTGTGTCAGTAAACTATTTTCTTCAAATAACACATAATCGTCACGATAGTAGTAACTAGCGTTAATAATAACGTCACCGACACTTGATTCAATGGTGTAATTCACCCCTAAGTTAAAGGTGTAATCAGGGGTATTTGAAATGGAGAATGAATCTGATTTATCAAACTGTTCACCGGTAACTGGATCAGTATCAAGGACATCTTTAAATTCAGAATCAATAAAGCCAAAACTCGCTGATAGTAGCAGATCTTCTGTGGCTAAATAAGTAAACTCCGCTTCAATACCGGTTGCGTCTGAGCTACCAATATTGCCTAAACGCTGGTTTAGCTCTGTAGCATCAGCACTTGGTAGTACTGAGATATATTGACGATTTTTATGATCAAGAGAGAAAAGTGTGATGTTGGCGCGTAGACGATTGTCTAACCATTCACTTTTCATTCCTATTTCAAACGAGTCAACGTCTTCAGGATTTGCTGCTGGCTCTGCGGTGGTTGCTCTGGGGTTAAATGTGCCAGATTTAAAACCTTGGGAAAAGCTAGTGAAGAACATTAAGTCATTGTTGGCTTGATATTCAACACCAATACGTGGGGTAAACTTGGACCAGTCATCTTCATCATCAAGGACAATCGGCACTAAATCACCTTCAGGACGAACATAACCGTCAATCCAACCTGATTCAGGATAAACTGTATCAAAGATTAACCCGTTACGTACTAAGGCCACTTTTTCATCTTTCGTGTAACGTGCTCCAGCCGTAACTGACCATTTTTCTGATAGATCATAACTTAGCTGTGCATAAATAGCCTTGCTCTTTGAGTTACTGCAACCGCTGACTTCACGCGTTAATCCAGGCGTACCAAACGCACTTTGCCCTAGCACTTCTAAAATCGCTTCAAACTGACCACATGACTCACCGTCATAATAATATAAGCCAGAAACAAACTTATAACTATCGCCAATGTTATTCAGCTGAAGTTCGTGGGTTTTTTGCTTATCGTCATAGATAGCAGGGACATCAAAAATTCTTAAAGATGTGTTGTCAAAGTCGATATTGGTCGGAGAGTAGCTGTCACGTGATGAAAAAACATATTTTAATGTTGTCGCATCACTAACATCCCATTTTGCACTAAAGCTAATACCTTCTAACTCAACTTCATTCCAGGTCGGTAAACTGGTGTATGAGTCAAAGGTACTGTCTGGCACTGGCGCATCAGTCAATAAACTGGGCAGTAAGCGATAGCCGCCTTTCGAATTAGAGTCATCTTTGGTTTTGTCCCAGTTGAAGCTAAAAAGCAAATCATCCGTGGCATGATATTCAAGGCTAATACGGCTAGCCATGACGTCTTTATTGTAATTTTCTTTATCTTGATTAGCTAAATCTGAGGTTAAAAATTCACCAAAGCCGTCACGTTGTAAATTAGCTAAACCAAAGCCGATGTAAAGTTTGTCTTGAATAAGCGGGTATTGCCCGGTGAGTTTAATGTCTTTTTGATTATACTGGCCGACAGTACCTTGAATTTTCAGCTCTGCATCGCCTGACATTTCTTTGGTAACATATTTTATCGCGCCACCTATGGTATTTTTACCATAAAGTGTGCCTTGTGGGCCACGCAACACTTCAACTCGCTCAATGTCGAGCAAATCGAGTACAGCACCTTGTGGTCTGGCAATGTAAACATCATCGATATAAATACCAACACCAGCTTCGTAACCCCATAATGGGTCTTGTTGGCCTACGCCACGAATAAATGCCGTAATAGTCGAGTTAGTACCACGGCTACGCTGTAAGGTCGTATTTGGAGAGAACTGTTGTACTTCGGTTATTATTTCAATGCCACGTTCAGCAAGCTCATCGGCGCTTAACGAGGTCATCGTTACTGGTACTTCCTGCAAATTCTCAACAGATTTTCGCGCGGTTACTTCAATGCGCTCTAAGCTTGGATCATCAGCGTTTTGTTCATTGGTTTGTGCCGCCATAACATTTTGACTAGCAAGTACTGCTGAAATTGCTATCGCTAGATAACTCAGCTTTCCCTTATAACGTTTCATAAATTTCCCCGTATTATTATTTCTAATAAATTGCTAATTTACGCACTTTATTGTTTTTTATTGGTGTGCATAAAACTCTATAGTAAATTTGCTAGAAGATAATCTGTACTATAGTAGTATGCTGACTTTATTAGTTATTAAGTGACTGTAATTAAAGCTTATATATTAAATTTATATTGTATTTTTTATATTTTCCATGCATCGAGTAAATATAAAACGGTGCTAATTGGCGCCTTAATTACAAATGCTGCTTCACTGCCGCCATTCTCTAATGTCGGCGCTACGGCAATACCGTGATCCATATTGTCAATCTCTATCAGCTCGACATTTATTCGTTTATTTATCCCTTGCCATTGGCTAATTTTATAACCAGAGTAATTACTAATAATTGGCTGCTGTGATGATTGACTTAATTGCGCCCAATGGATAGCAAGTTGTTGGGAATTTTTAGGGTTCACTACCAAATCTTGACTACCAGTCCATATTGATAGGGGCGGCCATTGAGTTTGTGCAGGGGTTATTTTTTTGACTAATTTTGTCAACTGAGCTGGCGCTTGTGAAGGACCGCTGCGCATGCAGGCAATTGCGGTGATGAGGTTATCAGCACAGGGGTAGGGTATGCCTGCGATAATAGCGCCAGCGGTAAAAAGCTCAGGGTAGTTAACCAGCATCGAACTGGCCATTGCGCCACCTGCCGATAGGCCGATGATGTAGATATTGCTAAAATTATGTTCCGCATTCACGGTACTGATCATATTTTTTATCGACAGACTCTCTCCTTGGTTTTTTTCTATGTCTTGTTGAGAAAACCAATTGAAACAGCCTTTAATATTGTTGTTTGTGCTTTGCTGTGGCATGAGTAATGAGAATTTTTTTTGCTTTGCTAATGCCAGTAAGCCACTTTGTTGTGCAAGTAACTCACCTTGCTGGACACAACCATGGAGCAATACAATCAGATTTTTGTTACCTTTAGCTCCTTGCACGTAACTTGCGGTCAATTCGCCAGGGTTACTGCCAAAGTCAGTTAACGCGGACTGTGCCGCTACGCTACTAACACTGACAAAGGGAATAAGGGTGATAAGCAACACTGTTAAATATTTATACATGATAAATTTCCGTGAAGTAAAGTCGCTATAAAGCGCCATTTTAGTAACCTATAGCATGGCGTATCTGCCAAACTTATTGAATGGTACTTTAGTTCCAGAAGTTTTGTTAACTGTTTATTTTAAAAGATAAAATCAGTAGTTTTAATCTTTATGTTTTAGAGGTAATAGCATGACACTAAAAAACTTGGCGCAACGATTATTTATTTTGAAACCCATATTAAATTTTATATTTATTATGGGTTTGTTTGTGATAGTTTTGCTATTTATCAAGGGCTCTATTGAACAGCAAAATAGTTATGCGCTTGCTAGTTTATTATTAGCCACCTGGAGTTTACTGTTAAGCGCGTTAATTGGTTTGCTGGTTAATACGCCAAGCCATGAACATACAACCAAAGGTTGGTTTTCAGGTCTCAAGCATCGTTTAGCAAAGAGCATATTTCGTTTAGTGGCGAGTGCGTTTGTTGTTATCAGTTTAGCGCTATTATATGCGACGATAAAACTGTTGAATTTATAAATGATATTTATTAGGGGGAAAATTTAATGCGACACCCATTAGCATTTGCTGATATTGAACTGGTTTCGGATACCGTAACACTTCAGCCATTAATGTCGAATCACGCCAATGAATTAGTTCAATTAGCGGCATCTAGTAATATGTCGTCACTCTGGTTTACTCAAGTACCTAATAGCAACACGATCGATAGTTATATGGCAACTGCGATGGCACAAAAGCACGATGGTAGTGCATTGCCATTGGTTGTTGTTGACAATAAAACAGGTAAGCTACTCGGGATGACACGGCTGTGTAATGCGGACTTTACTCATCGACGTTTTGAAATTGGCTATACCTGGTACGGCGAAGCCTACCAAAGAACGTCAGTAAATACCGAGTGTAAATTGTTGTTGCTAGGTTATGCTTTTGAGCAATTAAATGCCATTGCTATTGAGTTTCGTACCCATTGGCATAATTATAAATCTCGTGCTGCTATTGCTAGGTTAGGTGCTAAGCAAGATGGTGTTTTGCGTAATCACAAAATACACCCAGATGGTGAGCTACGAGATACGGTGATATTTTCAATTATTGCAAGCGAATGGCCAGTCGTAAAAAAATCGCTGCACTACAAACAGCAGCAATATCGATAAGTAAATTTTTTAAAGCTAGGAGAGCGATGATACGGTAAATTTGCATAACACACCTTGCATTACTTTCTAGGTCTATACGGTAATTATTTCGAACGTATATAAAAGAGAGGAAATAAAAAAGCCCTAGCTAACAGAATAGCGAGGGCTTAAGCATTACAATGTTAGTCAGAGCGTTAAAATTGCGCTTTACGGTACTCTTCACAAGCAACTTCATCTTCACATTCGCCGTACAAATATAAACTGTGATTGGTCAGTTTTACTTTATGTAACTTAGCAATATCTTCTTGGCGCTGTTCAATTACGTCATCTTCAAACTCAACAACTTTACCGCATTTTAGGCAAACTAAATGGTCATGATGCTTTTTATGACTTAATTCAAATACCGATTTACCGCCTTCAAAATGATGACGCGTAACAATACCCGCATCGTCAAATTGGTTTAATACCCGATAAACTGTCGCTAAACCAATTTCTTCATGCTGTTCAAGTAAAATCTTGTACACGTCTTCAGCACTGATGTGTTGGTTGTTTGGATTTTGTAAAATGGCCAATATTTTAATGCGCGGTAGGGTGATTTTTAATCCGGCTCTTTTTAATTCTTCATTTTGTTCAGGCATTTATTTAAATCTCTACATCGGGCTTTCAATTTATGGAAAATTATAGGGTGTTATGCGCTTGGTTGAAAGAGCTAGTTGTAAATGATTATTAGTTTTGCTGGTTTTATTGGCTTAAAAGGTCATAATACTTTTACTGGTCTGATGAGTTTTGAGGTATAAACCATACGGTTTATATGGTTACTCATATTTTTATATGGCTTTTGAAGGAAATCATATGTTTAAAAAAGCTTGGCAAATGAAATTATTATTAAATATTTGGCCGCCATTTCTATTTACAGGGATTCGAGTTGTTGAAATTTCTGACGATTTTCGCAAAGCACAAGTACGATTAAAATTGAGTGTTTTTAATAAAAACGCAGTCGGTGTGCATTTTGGTGGTTCATTGTACGCCATGACAGATCCCTTTTGCATGTTAATGGTGATGTCACGGTTAGGTAACGATTATATTGTTTGGGATAAGTCGGCAGATATTGATTATATCAAGCCGGGTAAAGGCACGGTAACGGCTGATTTTTTGATCACTGACGCCTTGATAGCAGATATTTTGCTGCATACCGCGCAAGGTGAGAAGTACCTGCCTGAAATTCCTGTTTATGTAAAAGATAGCGAAGGTGAAGTGGTCGCTAAACTTAATCGAAAATTATATATTCGCCGTAAAAATACGTCATACACCTAAAGTATTTAGCTCAATGTATGTGATAACTAACTCGAAAAGCTCAAAGTAGAGTTAGTAATATTTCCGTTATAAGTTACCAATCTAATCCGTCTTATTAGCCACTTTTTTTTAAAACTACCTTAACGTTTACAATAAGCTATAAATTTGCGCGCAAGTATTGCTTCGATAGGTTGGCTATTAGATAATCATGAATTACTTCAACTTGATGAAGTTAATAACTAAAAGGAATTTTTGTGTTCACTAATGTAATAAAAACTATTTTAATTCTGTTGTCTTTTACGACGTTTTATTCTTTAGCTGCTGAAAACAATGATAGCGCGATTAAACCAGAAAATAATACGGCCAATATACAAGCGTTTTTTCAAACCGATGACTATCGAAATGTCAGCCTTTCCCCTGACGGTAAACACCTGGCATTAATTCGTAATCACAATGATTTGCCGGTTATCGTTATTGTTGATACCAAAACGATGAAAGCGGTTAATCAAATTTATTTCGCAAAAAAAGATCGGGTAGGACGTTATTCATGGGCCAATAACGAACGTTTACTGATTTTCCTTTCCTCTAAGCAAAGAAATAAAGAGCGAAAGGCTTATTATGGCGAAATTTACAGTATTAACATCGATGAGGAAGAAGGCGAATTCATTTTTGGCCTGCGTTCGTTATTTCATCGAGGAAAACTCAGAAGCAATGTAACAGAAGCTGATTTTGAAAAGCATCTTGCTCATCCAAAAATAATTAATTTATTAAAAGATGATCCTCGTCATATTATTATTGCTACATCACAATTTGAAAGTGAAGGAATGTGGGCATATAAGTTAGATATATATAAAGGTAAATTAGAAACCTTAGCAAGAGTTGATGGTGATAGGCTTGACCATGACTCAACGCGTTTAAGTTATCTAGATAGCGTACAAGGTTTATGGCGCACGACAGTAGATGACGAAAACAGTGTCACCATAGCTCAGTACAGCTTTGCTGATAAATCATGGGTTAAGTATCCATTGGCTGATGCGACCCCAAATTTTGCCATCATCGGGCAATATAAAGACAGCAAACAGCTGATGGTGAAAGACTATTGTGGCAATGATACTTTGTCGATTTGTCTTTTCGAACCAGAAAATAAAAAACTGACCCCTATATATAACATCGCAGGCACTGATGCAGGTTGGCTATACTTTGACGACAAAAATGTGCCCTTTGCACTATCGTATTTTGATGAATATCCGCAGTATAAAATACTAGATGATTCTCATCTACAAGCTAAGGAGCTTGCTGAACTGTTGGCGCGTTTTAATGGCTATGAAATGCACGTAAGTTGGGATGATAAAACTAACGGTAAAGCCCTTATTTCACTGACCAGTGATGTACAACCACAGGTGTGGTATTTATTTGATCGCAGTACTAAACAGCTTAGCTTTGTCGCCAAAAGTAAACAAACAATTGATAGCAGTAGTTTGCTACCGCAATATTCATTTAAATTTCAAGCGAGGGATAATATCGCGGTACAAGGTTATATAACCTTACCTAAAAGTAGTGGTAATACCGCAAAACCGGCCGTAGTTCTAGTACATGGAGGTCCTCATTCACGAGATTACTGGGGCTTTGATCCTGAAGTGCAGCTATTATCTTCGCAAGGTTACGCTGTGGTACAAGTCAACTTTCGTGGTTCAAAAGGCTTCGGTCGGACATTTAAATCAGCTGGTGATAAGCAATGGGGCGAAAATATACAATACGATATTATTGACGGGGTAAATCATCTCGTCGAAAAAGGTTATATCGATAAGGATCGCCTTTGTATTATGGGCGCAAGCTTTGGTGGTTATAGTGCCCTGCAAAGCAGTATTATTAAACCGGACTTATTTAAGTGTGTGATAGCATCATCAGGTATTTATGACTTAGAGCTACTAACTGAAGATAGCGAATTTAAAGACTCTCGTTATTTAAACAGAAGTGTTGGTGCGCAAAATATTCAAATATTACACTCTCCAGTTCATGCTATTAATAAACTTCAAGCCCCTTTGTTATTGGCGCATGGCACAAAAGATGACAGAACGCCGCTTGAGCAGGCGGAGGTGTTAATTGAGCAATTGGATAAGCATAATAAAACCTATCAGTGGCTTGAATATAAAAATGAAGGCCATGGTTTATTCAATAGCAGTAATCGCTATGAGTTTTATGAACAGGTGTTAGTGTTTTTAAATAAACATAATCCCGTTAGTAATAAGCAGTAATAAGTAACTTTAGGCTAGACATGAGGTTTTCGTTTTGTCATTGAGCAGCTACCAAATTAAATACAAGCGCCCGACCGTTGATGCTTTCATTGCTTTGCGTGCCTCAATAGGTTGGGGAAAAACCGATAAAAACCTCGCTAAAGTCAGCTTAGCTAATTCGCTATTTCATGTCACTGTTTATCGAGAAAGCGAGCAAGATCAACCCAATGAGCTCATTGGTATGGGGCGCGTTGTCGGCGACGGAGCCATGTATTTTTATCTCCAAGACGTTGTTGTGGCCCCTCATTGTCAAGGGCAGGGTATTGGTGAGCTTGTGATGAAAGAACTTGAAATTTATTTAGCTAACACGGCAAGTAAGGGCGCTACTATCGGTTTATTGTCAGCAAAAGGAAAAGAAAACTTTTATCGTCGTTTTGGTTATCTAACAAGACCCAATGATTCATTGGGCAATGGCATGTGTAAGTTTGTTCGATAAATAACAAGGGTATGGTATGTCGAGGATCTGCGGCTGAAAGAAAGTTTATTTGACTTATCCGTATAGATTAAAGGCAATAAAATACTTGAAATCTATAGACAAAAAAGCCAGCGAGATGCTGGCTTTTCATTGCACTAACTATTATTTAGCAGTAAATTAATCTTCTAATTCAGCTAGGCAAAGCTCGTCGTAAATTTGTTTAACCCAAGCATCAACGCGTGCTTCAGTAAGTTCTGGTTGACGGTCTTCATCAACACATAAGCCGATAAAAGTATTTTCATCCACTAAGCCTTTTGACGCTTCGAATTCATAACCTTGGGTTGGCCAATGTCCAACAATAATCGCGCCTTTTGATTCAACTATATCGCGTAAGGGCTCCATAGCATCACAAAAGTACTCAGAGTAATCTTCTTGATCGCCTAAACCGAAAATAGCCACTAATTTATCAGTGAAATCAATTTCTTCTAATTCAGGCAAAAAATCATCCCAATCACATTGGTTTTCACCGTAGTACCAAGTCTGTCTCTTATACACATCTGACGCT
>OJAV01000960.1_pt1 | contig 9298 bp, 7 predicted proteins | sample 1590081 | NCBI WGS metagenome assembly OJAV01 (sample SAMN05416852, study PRJEB24817) | seawater metagenome | isolation source: Sea water | place: Canada:Atlantic | collected 2013-07
TCGTCGGCAGCGTCAGATGTGTATAAGAGACAGGCTATTGGGCGAAGAAACTTAAGCTCGCTTTTGGTGAAGATTTATTAGCTGTTTTACAAAGTTACTCAGCTAAAAAGTTATCTAACTGTAAAAAGCTAAAAATTTCACCAGTTATGGCCCAAAATCTTTGTGATGGTTGGGCTAAAGCTGTTGGTGAAACTGAATTAAATCTATTTTTTGAACGACACGATTTACCAGTTGAGTATGTTGAAACAACTCGTCAGCTACTAGGACATGACGCAAGTAGCCTGATAAAAAAGAATCCATATCTGCTCTATCCTATAACCTCTGTAAATGCTGCAAAGCGGACATGGAAATCACTAGACAAAAAATTAAGAGTTAATTTTGATATCAATTTAAACGATAAGCGTAGAGCGATTTCATTTATTGAATCACTACTCTATTCAGCACTAAGCAATAACGGTGATATGGCATTACCTGCTGATGAAGTCAAAACTGAGCTGATTGAAGCGGGAATTGAGCTAGAGCTTGATGAAGTTGAAGACTGTGCTTTTCAGACGCTTTGTTTCAACAAACAAAATAACACTATACAAATTTTAGGTCATCAGGCGATTGAGAAGGCAATAAATGCATTATTTCACAGGCGTTTATCTAAGATAAAGCAGCTATTTGATAGGAGTTCATTAGCGTTTGACGAAACGCTATCAGTACTAGAAAACAATAATATTGAGCTAAATCCTCTCCAGTTACAGGCATTAGGTAATGCCTTTAATCAGCCTGTTTCTTTTATTGTCGGGGAAACTGGAACAGGAAAGTTTTTGCTATCCCAGATCATCATTGATGTAAGCCTTAATAATGGTATTAACGTTTGGAAAGTTAATTCAGTTGTTCGTAATGAAGACAATATACTGCCTAATTTAAAGGGAGAATCTATTAATCGCTTCATTTCACAGGCAAAAAAGCGAAAGCTAAAAGGCGCACTGTCTGGGGCACTTATCCTGATAGAAAATTCAAATTCGGTTGATATGTTAACGCTGTATAAACTTTTAAAGGTTATTCCTCTTAACGCTCACATTTGCTTTATTGGTGATAAATTTAAATTACCTCCTATAGGTCCGGGATCGTTTTTCAAACAGGCTGTTGAATTAAAAGATGAAGCCCTAACAGAGTTAATTGAAGTGAAAGGTGCCGAGTCCCAGTCTGATATCCAACGGCTGTATAGCTCTTTAATTGGTGGCGCTGCATCATCCGTATTTGATGCTATTCCTGCATTTGACGTGTCAGAAGAGCAAAGCCTAAGTATTTACCATACTGAAGATAAATATCACGAGATGCTTAGTACCATTACGACCAATATTTGGTTCGAATTGGCTTCAATGTTAAGTGATGTGCCTAAGATCATTTGTTCTAGTCCACAATTGTGTGATGACATAAATTCTCAAGTTCAGCGGATTCGTTTTGACCGGAAAAAAGTAGCAAAGCTAGAAATTGGTGAATCTGTTTTCTACGCAGGGGAACCAATTATTTTTGCTAAACCTAATAAATTTATTGATGTATCGGTTGGTACGTTGGCAAACATAGTAGAAGTTTACGAAAAGCCTGTCGTTGCATATGGGCGTGACTGTTGGATGAAGATAGAGATTGGCGGTGATTGTATCGATTTGTCTATAGAAGATACTGAAAGCATTGTTCTTTGTTATGCAATTACGGCGCACAAGGTTCAGGGTAATCAATTTAATCATTCCTTGATTATTTTGGATAATTTCTATTTGATTGATAAATCATGGCTTTACACATGTATAAACGCATCTAGAGAGTCGATGTTATTTATCGGCAATAGGAGTCAATTAGTCAATGCGGTTGATGCCTCAGAGTTTAGCGCTAAGAGACATTGTGGCGTTCCGCTTAAATTGGAGGTTTCAGATGAGTAACGGTATTACTGAAACAAAGATACGCTATGATCGTCAAGACCACTATGTTTACCAAGATATCAACGGAGAGGTCCTTTGGGGGCCTACTGACTTTCTAATCAATCTTGATAGAGATCCTAAGACCAAGCGCACTTATCGAAAGGCTATCAGACGATTATTTAAATTCTTAAACTCTGGCAAACATAAAATAAGCTGGCTTGAAATGAACGACTCACGCATGAGGGAGTTTAGGGCATTCTGTTTAAAAGCAACAAAAGCAGATTCTCGCTACAGAGGTAATGAAAACGTTGCCAAGCAAACGGTCAACAGTGATTTTTTGATGCCAATCTATAACTTTTATCATTGGGTACAAAAGCAAGGTACATATCACCCAAATATTCTTGGTTTTGATCCGGCCAATAAGTTTTCATATCAAATAACATCATCATTATTATTGAAAGAAATCGCCGTATCTAGAAATGAAAAGCCAAATAATAATTCACTTTATCCAGAATTATTTAGAGATTGTGATACGAGAAGCCGAAACAGAAAAGATGCAAGTGAGTATGAGCTAGAAGAACTAAATAATTACATAGTTAATGAATATCAGGGCTATGAGCGAGCCTCACTACTCTTAATTGCACAGATCATGAATGAAACGGGTAGCCGCCCGATTTCAGTTAGTAGCTATCGTAGACTTCAATTTTCTAAAGAAATCATCGAAAGAGAGTTCTTCCTCAACAAGCAAGATAGTTTATCAATTGTTCCTAAGCTGGCTAAGCAAGGAAATACTATGCCAGTGAGCTTTAGATTCTCAACAGTGCTCGCTGTCAGGAATTTCGTTGAGAATGATTTGGAAGAGTTTCTCACCAACATTGATACTGGCAACTACGATGGTCATTTGTTCATAGACCCCAACAACTTTAAACCATTAACGGCGGAAAATATCAGCAAGCTCTTCAGTGAAATCACCACAGAACTTGGCTGGCCTAAAGGTAAATCGATATACTCATTACGTCATAAATTTTCAGGCGATAGCCTTGATAAGCATTTGGACGCTGCAATAGAGCTAGGCTTTAGTGCTAATGAAACCGCAATTGCACTTCAGATGGAAAAAGAGATGACCCATCGTAGCTCCGGCTCTCTAGAAGACTATATTTCGAGTCGTAAAAGAACGATGCAACAAACTGAATCTTTTAAGAAGTCATTAAAAATTAGTGAACTAGAATCAGATAAAACTCGCCTTGAGTTAGAAAGGCAAAAAGCGATAGAAAGCGCAGAGCAAAAAGATGCAGAGAATCAGGCACTGTTATTAGAAATTCAAAAGCTACAAAGCCAACTAAAAGACGGCGATATTAATTAGTAAATATCTGAATCGGGGATCTCAAGATCTCCTAGATCACCAACCTGCGAATAAAAAGGATGAGTCTCAAATGTATATATTTTATCATCGGACTCGTTATCTTTCGAAACGGCATAGTCAAAGCTAAAAACGTTCTTGGTCTGAAATTGCCAGACATATAGTTTGCTACTTGCCTGATGTTAAACACCTAAGATTTACTGACAATTGCTCGATTACCGAAGCCTTATTTTTGCACCAAATTTCAGCCAGATACTCAGTAACAGTGCCAACACTTGAAGGAAACAGAATATTCCCCGCCACTTTGGCGAAAGGTCCATCAGTTTCGAGTAAAATCCTATCTTTAGGTATCCAAGTTATTACTTTTTTAGCTCTCGCTGAAGTTAGCATGGCTGGCCCAATAGAAAAGAAACAGCCTAGCTCGACGGCTTCTAGAACTTGCTTCTTAGTACCTAAAAACCAATGAAGAATAGAAGTACCAGCATTGGGATGTAACTTAAGTTGTTCAAGAACTTCACCAGTCGCGTTAAGACTATGGATAGTTAATATTTTGTCATCAAAATCCTCACATTTTTTTAAAATATGTGTAAAAACCTCTAATTGGTCATCAAAGTAATCAGCGTAACCTTTTGAGCCATCGAGTCCAATTTCTCCAATATATCTAGTTCTATCAACTAGCTTATCGAATAGTGCTAATTCATTTTTTCTTAGATGAGCAAGTTGAGGGTGCAGCCCCAAAGCCGTTTTACAGTGTTTTATACCACTTGTTAACTGGACAGTACCTTCAAAAGCTGAAGGCACCGTAGTTACTGATAGCACGTAATAATTACTGCTTTTTATGTCGTTCAATACCGCTTGGTGATCTGGATATAAATCAACATGGCAATGAAGATCCATCATGATGATTTATCCGCTTGGAGAAATAATTCAACCTCTGCTAATCCTCGCTTAATAGTTGATTCTAATTTTTCTCGTATATGTTTATCTTGCGGTATCGGCCCCGACATTCGTAACCAAGAACGATAATTATTAGTCTGTTTTAATCGAATAATGGCTGTTTGAACCGCTTGTAGATCATCGCGAGTATCTTTTTGTTTGATAAGACCTCTCAACCGTTTTGTCTTGTATGGCGCATCTTGTGTAAAACCAGCGTGAAAAACTGACGCTCTTCGAATGAGACAAGGCACACAATGCCCACACTGTTTATGTTCTCTGTGCCAATGACTGCATGAAACGCTCAAGGGAACGGCTTTTCTAATTGCGTCTTGGTCAACACATTCAGCTAACATTTCACCTTTGGTTTTAAATTGATAAGGGTTTACAAATTTGACATGGAACCCTGTGTCTCTGAGCAAAGATTCAAATCTGCTTAGAAAATTAGGATGAGTAGTTCTAGTACTATGGCTACCAATCCGTCTTCTGGTAAGCGGTGGATTTATAGAAATATAGCCATTCTCAGGGACGACGATAGTTTCAATACTGCTATCGCAATTAGCATTTCTTAAAGCTGCTATACCAAGTACCGCCATAGCTAGGAAGTTGAAACTTCTTCCTCTCATACTAATGTCAGTTTTACCTTCTAAATGCTTAATTATGTGAGGAGACATTGAATAGGACAATTCGCCGAATGGCGGGGATAATAATCGCTTAATATCTTCCTGTTTTGCGCCATCACCACGATAAGCGTGACTAACCAAAAGAGGCTTTAACTCTGACTCTCCGTTTAAAATATCAATTGCACCAACTGCGCTATCAAGACCTCCAGAAAAAAGGCATACTGAGTTGAGTCCTATTAGTGATTTTGCCTTTGCTTTCGCTTGCTCACTTGTTTTAGGAGTCGGCATCGGCATAGTTGTTTTTTCAAACGTAAACTGCCATTGATCACCCGTTAGAAAGTTGAGTATTGAACTTAGTTCAGGCTCAACAGTATTCCACATATCCTCATCGGTAACAGGAACATGTAAATGCATTTTTCTAGCCCATGCATTTTCTGCATTATCCCTCAATTCAAATGTATCAGCGGCGGTAACGGCGGTTGCAATTGTTATGAGATCTATTGCGTCAGCATCTACATGCAATCCTAAATCACGAACTGTTTGTAGTAGTTGTTTTGACACTAAGCTGTGCTTAGTGATGTCATTTTGATGCGTATGGAACATCTGGACAGGATGACAATCATCAGAAAAATCAGGCAAGTTAGCTGGGTCATGATTAAAATAAAAATTAGTCATCAAAGCTCTCCCATTCATCCACTGTCATGGCAATAGCATCGGCTTGAATTTTAGTAATATTTTCCTTACTGATAGTACTGGGGTTGCCATTAGTTACTTTGTCTAACTGTTCTTGTGTGATCACTTTTATTAATTCCCTTAATTCAACTTCCATTTGATGATGCTTGCTTGCTGGCTCAACATGAAACCAAGCTCTGCCCATGCCTTCAACCACATCCTGAAAAATAAGATCTGTTAAATAACAGCCTATTGCTTCTTGAATAACTTCGTCAGTAAAACTGTTAGGATCAAACTCTTCAGTATCGGGTAATGCTTCTTCTAGTGCGTAATCCAACGCAACTCTTACAGCATCCGAATCGGCATTATGAGGCGCTAAATGGCTAGCAATTTTGTCAATTGCTTGGTCAGTCGATAGCCCAGTTAGATCATTTAATGATAAGCTTTGATTATTAACCGTTACTGTGTCGCCACGCATGACACCAAGCAATCCAGAACCAGCAGTTATGCCGCTTGCTAGTCTCCGGCTAGTACTCTTACCTCCACCAGAGCCTTTTCTAGAGTAACTTTTTAATGAACGCCTTAGATCCGAAGTTGATCCACCTGTTTGAGCGTACTTACCAAATGCTCTTCTTGCACTAGCAAACCTATTTGGAGGCGGTGTTGCTGTTGGTGAACCGCCGATTTCTTGTTGAACCTTGTCATTGTCAATATCATTGCTATTGTCATTCTGATCATCAGCTTGATTATTATCAGAGCCAGTTTGATCATCCCCATCAGTACCTGATGCAGGTTCTATCGTGACGGGATCTCCTTGCTCTGCCCAAGATGGAATAAGTGGACTCTTGTTATTCGGTCCTGTTGACGATGCGGACGTACCCATATTACTTAGTTCCCTCTAGTTCTTTTAAAATTGGATTAAGCCATCTTTGGCGGGGCAAGCTTTTTAAAAATGTAAGAAGACTTAAGCTACATTTATCATCCTGCTTGGCAAGTAACACAGCCCCATAAATGCCTGTTGGTCTTTCGGTCCAATCACCAATCAACTTAAAGTTTTCAATCAAACCATCCATGACTGACATGTATTCTTCCTTCGGAGTTGTGGTAATCGCAGTAGAGTTAACGCCACTGACCCTTACCTTTTGCTTCATTAATTCTTCTACGAGTTTTTGAGCTGCTCCAGACATTACCGAATTAACAGCACCCATTGGAATGCTTTCTCTGCTCAGATATGCCGCTGGTGTCAAATCCATTTCAGTGAACATGGGAGGTAATTTTGACCATTTATCAATAAAAGCTAGGTCGAGTTTCCACTCTTCAGGTAACTTAATTTCGTCAAATTCGACTTCTGAATTTTCAAGATCCGCTAATACTTTTGGATATCCGTTTTCCTTATCAATTAATTCATAAAGATTGTTGGTAGCCTGAGTGCCTAAGCACCTCTCAAAAATTACCAGCTTAGTGATAGTTTTTTCATCAAGCTGCATTCCTCTGCGATGAGCGGTTTTCTTTCTCATCTTAACCTGATTGAGTAATCGCTTAACTATGCGAGGGTTGCCGTTAATGTTTGTGGATTCAGCTAATAGTGGAGCTAACTGTTCAGCAACCACAAATTTACTTCTGAGTTCGGAATGCTTTTCAATCTCGTGATCTTGAAGTAGCTCATCAACGGTAATTTGTGGTTGTTTCCACGACAGCCTTAATGACTCTTCAAGGGCACATCTTATCGTTTCTAATTGCGCATCGGTAACGCCGTGGTCTTGAGCAGTAAGCATCATTAAATATGCCCTAATCTCAAGGACACCGGGTCGTGGTACATGCACAGGAATTTGAATAAGCTTGTCTAAATAATCAGTTTGATGTCGTTGAGATGCACCTTTGTGATACTCAGGCACTGCCAAGCGGATCATGTCCTCATCAGCGGCAATAACAAATGCAGTATTGGGTAAAAATAGAAATAACCTGATCGCCTCAAGGGTCGATATAGCATTAAACGGAGAGCAGCGATCTAAATTATCGACATAGACAATAAGTGGCTTATCAAACTCTTTTAACAGATCAGAATATGCTTTTCGGAATTCTTTAATTTCTTTAGGAGGTGAGAATGATTTCTTATCTTTAATTAAACCTTTGTTTTTCTTCGCGACATCCATAGCGCCATCTACAGCACCTTTTACATCACCAACATCGAGTTCACCATCGTCACCACCACTGAATAGTCCCATGATCTTCTGTATACCACCCATAGTTGGTATACCAGCTAATGCTGCACCTCCATCCATTAGCAGCCCCATCAACCTGATCTTATCTATTCGTCCAGCAAACTCTTTTGCTTTTGCACTGAGATTTTTATCGTCTGCTGCTTTTTTGACTAAAGTAGATGCGATTGTTTCCAATAGCGCTGCTTTAGCATCGTCATACCCTTGGAAAGTCCATGCATCGAAATGTACTTGGATATATTCTTGTTCATCAGATTCCAGAGATGCCTTGGTAAGCTCAAGTATAGTGGATTTCCCTGCTCCCCAATCACCAAAAACGCCTATACTAATAGGCATTAATTCCTTTTCTGTTATAAGATCTTTTATTGACTCAGCCGTTTCATTAAAATTTAAGAAATCAATTTTTGATTCTTTATCAGACCACATAACATCTCCTTTTATTTATTATTTCTTTCGTTCCATTCTTTCAATAGTTCGGTGAACCGTAGGGCGGCTAACAGTATATTTCTTCGCTAATGCAGAGATCGATTCACCATTTAATTTATCTTTATATAATTCTTTCGCTTGTTTGTCTGATAAAGCAGGCAATCTGCCCATGTGTTTGCCTTTAGCTTTAGCTTCTTCACGACCTTCTGTGGTTCTGGCTTTTATAAGATCCCGCTCAAGTTGAGCGAATATGTGGCTACGCATAATGTTTGAGATTATTTCTCATCAAGCCAGATTGGGTGAGTACTAGGAAATCTTCGTCAGATTTGAGCCTGAAGCAGTCGTAAACGATGGTACAAAATTACTTCAGCTAAAATTCACTTTGATACGAAACCGGACATTAGGCTTAGCGTATCTCATGACAAGTGTTCCAACAATATAGTCGTTGCTCTTACTTTTAAATTTAAATCTTGTTTTAGATCCTCTGTACAATTAGTAACACACCAACGCGACTTTAATGTGGAATTAGGATCATCGGTTAATTTATTCTATCTAGATAGCTCTTCTATTTTTTATCTTTGATAAACATCGGTATAAAACGGGCAGTCCAAATAATGTTAGCAGTGTTTGCTGTCACTACCCCCCAACAATTATTTTCTTGGAATAGCTATTTGAGTTACTTCCCAAACTTTTCATATTGAATAATTTTTATTTGACTCTATAGCCACTATAGATTTTATACTTATTTTAATATTATTACGGAGTGTTAAATATGTCAGAAAAATGTAGTGGTCAGTGTCAATCATCTTCTACCAATGAAGATGTAAAAATTGATACACAATTAGATAACTATAGTGGCGCGTTTGTCAGTACATTTAAAGTACCTCAAATGGACTGTCCTTCAGAAGAGAGATTGATTAGGTTAGCACTTGACTCAATTGAGCCTTCAGTTGGGTTGCAATTTGATATTCCTAGCCGTTTAGTCAAGGTTTTTCATGATGAAAATTTAGATGAGATAACAAAAAAATTACAACAACTCAATCTCGGTGCAGAGTTGGCATCAACTAAAGAAAGTTGCAGCACCGAAGCTGCAAAAGCAAAAGATCTAGCCCAAAAAAATGAGATGAAAGAAGCATCAACGCTAAAATGGTTGTTAGCCAT